>AMCI01000751.1_pt1 | contig 15129 bp, 7 predicted proteins | sample 419838 | NCBI WGS metagenome assembly AMCI01 (sample SAMN01090643, study PRJNA158313) | gut metagenome
CTTTTTGATGGAAGTAGGTGGATGCGACAGGGGGGCTGCCGTATCCACGTCAGTGGACGTTCGCCGTGGAAATCAGTTGACGTACACGGTGGGGAAGTATTCCTCGAACACTTTGCGGGCGGCTTCGAGCTGCTCGGGGGTGTTCTCCTTGACGTCCTTCAGGCGGTACTCCATGCCCAGGGATTCGTACTTGTGTACGCCGAGGGTGTGGTAGGGCAGGACTTCGACGCGCTGCAGCTGCTGGAATCGGCCGAAGGCCTGGCCCAGGGCGCGGAGGTCCTCCTCGAAGGCGCTGTGGCCCTGCACCAGGACGTAGCGCAGCCAGAAGGGACGGCCGTGGGCTTCGAGCCACTGGGCGGTGCGCAGGGTCTGCTCGTTGCTGCGCTCGGTCAGGGCGCGGTGGCGTTCGGCATTGTACTGCTTCACGTCGAGCAGCACCAGGTCGCACAGGCCGAAGAGTTCCTCGACATGCTCGTTCCAGATGCTGCCGTTGGTGTCGAGGCAGGTGTGGATGCCGAGTTCCTTGAGGCGGCGGAAGAGGGGAACCAGGGCCTGGGCCTGCAGGGTAGGTTCGCCGCCGCTGAAGGTGATGCCGCCTTTCTTGCCGAAGAAGGGGCGTTCGCTCTGCGCCATGCGCAGGATTTCGTCGGGCGAGGTGAGTTTGCTCTCGCCTTGCAGGTCGATGGTATCGGGGTTGGCGCAGTACTGGCAACGGAAGTTGCAGCCCTGCAGGAAGACTACGAGGCGCAGGCCGGGACCGTCGAAGGTGCCGAGCGACTCGTAGGAATGTACGCGGAGAAGATTCTTTTCGTCCATATTCACTGTCGGTTTTAAAAGGAAAAAGGGTGGTTACATTCAATCGGTCTTGTTGAAATCAATCGGTCTTGTTGAAATCAATCGGGACGATTGGAGTCAATCGGGGTGATTGAAGAAAAAAAGGTGCAGCAAGCACGGGCGGTTTGCTGCACCTTTCATAGGGTTTATCGGGGGATGATTACATACGTTCGTGGAACGAGCGGCTGATCACTTCGAGCTGGTGCTCACGGCTCAGCTTGATGAAGTTCACGGCGTAGCCCGACACGCGGATGGTGAGCTGCGGATACTTTTCGGGATGCTCCATGGCATCTTCCAGCATCTCGCGGTTCAGCACGTTCACGTTCAGGTGGTGGGCACCCTTGGTGAAGTAACCGTCCATCATCGTCACCAGGTTTTCCACCCGAGTTTCCATGTCGACACCGAGTGACTTGGGCACGATAGAGAAGGTGTTGCTGATACCGTCCTGAGCGTCGCGGTAACGCAGCTTGGCTACCGAGCTCAGCGAAGCAACGGCACCGTTCTTGTCGCGTCCGTGCATCGGATTGGCACCCGGAGCGAAGGCGATGCCCTTGGCACGGCCGTCGGGAGTAGCACCGGTCTTCTTGCCGTACATCACGTTCGAAGTGATGGTGAGCAGGGACAGCGTGGGACGGGCGTTCTTGTACACCGGATGCTTCTTCAATTCTTCGCTGAAGAAGTACACCAGGTCCACACCCAGGTGGTCTACGCGGTCGTCGTCGTTACCGAAGCAGGGGAATTCGCCTTCGATGTCGAAGCCTTCGGTCAGGCCGATGTCGTTGCGTTTCGCACGTACCTTGGCATACTTGATGGCCGAGAGCGAGTCGATGGCGATGGACAGACCGGCTACCCCGTAGGCGAGGTTGATGCGCGGGTCGGTGTCGATGAAGGCCATCTGCGCCTTTTCGTAGTAATATTTGTCGTGCATGTAGTGGATGATGTTCATCGCGTCGTTGTAAACGCGGGCCACTTCCATGAGCACTTTCTTGTAGTTGGACAGCACTTCCTCGAAGTTCAGCAGGTCGCCGGTGAGCACGGGGATATCCTTCACCATCACCGTACCGGTGTTTTCGCAGCGTCCGCCGTTGATGGCGAGCAGCAGGGCCTTGGCCAGGTTGCAGCGGGCACCGAAGAACTGGATCTGCTTGCCGATGGCCTGGTAAGACACGCAGCAGGCGATACCGTAGTCGTCGCAGTTGCGCACTTCGCGCATCAGCGTATCGTTTTCGTACTGTACCGACGAGGTGTCGATGGACACGCGGGCGCAGAATTCCTTGAAGCCTTCGGGCAGTTCGGGGCTCCACAGCACCGTCATGTTGGGTTCGGGCGAGGGGCCCAGGTTGTACAGCGTCTGCAGGAAGCGGAACGAGGTCTTCGTCACCTTGGTGCGTCCGTCGTTGAAGCGGCCACCGATGGCTTCGGTCACCCAAGTGGGGTCGCCGGCGAAGATGTCGTTGTACGACTGCATGCGCAGGTGGCGCACCATACGCAGCTTGATGACAAACTGGTCGATGAGTTCCTGAGCGAACGATTCGTCGATGAGGTTGTGGTCCAGGTCGTACTGGATATAGATATCGAGGAACGAAGAAACGTTACCCAGTGACATGGCAGCACCGTCCTGTTCCTTCACGGCAGCCAGGTAAGCCATGTAGACCCACTGTACCGCTTCCTGGGCGTTGGTCGCCGGGCGGCTCAGGTCGAGTCCGTAGTATTCACCCATCACCTTGATTTCCTTCAGCGCCTTGATCTGTTCGGCCACTTCTTCGCGCAGGCGGATGCGGGCGTCGGTCATCGGGCTGGTCAGGGCGCGCAGGTCGGCCTGCTTGGCTTCGATGAGGCGGTCGATACCGTAGAGTGCCAGGCGGCGGTAGTCGCCGATGATACGTCCGCGGGCATAGTTATCGGGCAGACCGGTGAGGAAGCCCAGCGAGCGGAACGAGCGGATTTCTTCGGTATAGGCATCGAACACACCGTCGTTGTGCGTCTTGCGGTAGTGATAGAAGATGTCCTTCACCTTTTCGTCCACTTCCACGCCGTTTTCGCGGCACGCCTTTTCCACGACCTTGATGCCGCCGAAAGGCTTGATGGCACGGCGCAGCAGTTCATCGGTCTGCAGACCCACGATGAGTTCGTTTTCGCGGTCGATGTAGCCAGCCTTGTGCGAAGTGATGGTCGAAACGGTGACATTGTCGAGCGAGCGGATGCCGTTGTTGGCCCGTTCTTCTTCCAATGCTTTGAGGCATTCGTTCCACACTTTCAGCGTACGCGCTGTCGGGCCTGCCAGGAATGAGGCATCGCCTTCGTAGGGAGTGATGTTGGCATGTACGAAGTCAGAAACATTGATTTCCTTACTCCACAATCCATCTTTGAAATTCGGGTTCATTTCCATGTTGTTCTTTGATGTTTAAGCATGTTTTGGACACTTGGGGAAGGAAAAAAGGTGTCCTTGCGGGTGCCTTTCGTGCTTCCCCTTTTCTTTCGAGGGGCAAAGATACGGATTTTCCGGCAATTATCCGCCCATTTCCCCTCCCAATTTGTAGGTATTTGTGATTTTTACACCCCTCTCCCAATTTTGGAAGCATTGTAAAAAGTGGGAAGTATCTAGAATTGAAATGATTACAAATGGAAGAAGAGGGCGAAAAAAAGTAGGTCGATTTTTCGTTTTCTTTGGTCGAAAGGAGAAGAAAGGGAGGGAAGGGAGGAGGTGAAGAAAGGGAGCAGGGAGAGAGGTAAAGGGGGAAGAAGGGAAAGGGAGAAGAAGGAAAGGGAACAAAAAAAGCCGCTTCGGGAGGGAGGCGGCTGAGGATAGGGATGGGGTCATCCCTGAATTCGTTGAAGAAGTAGCCCGTGGGGGAATCGAACCCCCCTTTCAAGAATGAAAATCTTGCGTCCTAACCGATAGACGAACGGGCCATCCTGTTGTTTGCCGAGGATTTCTCACTCGGCGGATGTAAATGAAAGAGTAGCCCGTGGGGGAATCGAACCCCCCTTTCAAGAATGAAAATCTTGCGTCCTAACCGATAGACGAACGGGCCATCCTAGGCGTCTCGAGGATTTCTCTCTCGATTGCGGGTGCAAAGGTAGTGCTTTTTTTGAAACCTCCAAAACATTTGGATATTTTTTTTGCCCGAAAGGCTTAAAAAATGGGAAAGGACGGCTCTTTCGGTCCGTTTTTCCGTCTTTTTCCTTCCGTTTGGGCAGGTTTTTGCCTTTTTCCTGTGCCGGATGAAGCGAAGAAGGAATCTTCCAGCCCCCTGGAAGATTCCTGAATGTTTGTGTCTGCTTCTGCGGTTTTTTTACGTTTCCTTGATGCGGAGGCTTTCCGGAAGCGGGTTTCCGACAGCGTCTTCCGACAGCGGACTATTCGATGACGATGGTGTAGGAGACGTCGAAGACTCCCTTGGGCGGGAGGATCTGCATGCATTCGCGGTCCTTCCATTCGCCGGTATAGCCTACGCGGTCGCAACGGCCGTACCACGGTTCGATGCACACGAAGGGGCAGTCGGGATGGGCTACGGTGGGCGACCAGAGGGCCACGAGCGGCGTATCGAATTCCAGGCTCAGGTGGGGCTTTCGGTCGGGGCCGAGCAGGGTGACCTTGTTCAGCTGCTTGCGGTCGAAGATGTAGGTGTCGCAGTCGAAGGTGTGCGGCGTGATGGGCAGCAGACCGTCGGCATCGAGGGTCAGCGGATGCGACTGTCCGTCGGTGCAGCCTTTTTCCACGGGCACCAGGTAGTCGAGGTGAGTCTGACCCTGGGCATGTTCCGTCCGTCCCAGGGCGAAGTAGCCGCGCAGTTCGGCTTCGGGCTGGAAGTCCGGCAGGTAGAAAGCCGGATGGGCACCGATCTGGAAAGGCATTTCCAGGGCTCCGCGGTTTTCAACGCGCCATTTTACGTGCAGGCGGTTGCCTTCGAGCAGGTAGCCAATCATCAGGCGGAAGGGGAAGGGGTACTTGCCGAGCGTGTCGGGCGTACTTTCGAGCCAATAGACGATGCCGTCGTCACCCTGATAGGTAATCTGGAAGTCGGTATCGCGGGCAAAGCCGTGCTGGCCCATTTCGTAGACGTTGCCGGCATGGCGGAACTGGTTGTCCCAAACGCGGCCGACGGTGGGGAAGAGCACCGGCGAGCGGCGGCCCCAGAAGCGGGCATCGCCTTGCCAAAGGTATTCTTGACCGTCTTTGCGGATACTTTGCAGTTCGGCTCCGTGGGCCGATACGTCTACCGTGAGAATCGAGTTGCTGATTGTTTCCATAATGTATGTAGGTTGTATGTTTGGAATGATATTCTTGGTAATCAAAGGTAGCGAGGATTTGGGAGACCGCCAAGCACTCTGCACGTTTTTCTAGGTTTTGACCGGAAAAAGGATGGGAAAAGAAGTTTTGTCCGCTATTTGCTGATGAATTGTAGATTTTTTCCGTAAGTTTGCAAATAGGTATCGGAAACCACCGCCTGTGAAAACAATCACCTATGAAAACAAACTCCTTTTGTCCCATGAAACGTCCTAACTTCTCTCCGATGAAACTGCTGCGTGAACGGAAGTCCTTTGGCTTTCGAGGCACTTCCCGTTGTATGCATTTTTTCTGCGTTGTTTTCCGCGCATTTTTCCGCGTTGTTTTCCACGCGTTTTTCCGCGTTGTTTTCCACGCGTTTTTCTGCGTTGGGTACCACGCATTTTTCTGCGTTGTTTTCCGCGCATTTTTCCGCGTTGGGTACCACGCATTTTTCCGCGTTGTTTTCCACGCATTTTTCTACGGGGGGGACTACGTTGTTTTCCGCGTGGCTTTTCGGGCTGCTTTCCACCTTGTTGGGGGGAATGACGGCCTGTACGCCTTCTTCCCCGGCTTCCTCGTCCTCCGACGGGAGGGATGTCCGTTCGTCCGAACTTTGGGACTCCCTGGCCACGAATCCCCGTTTGGTCTGTGACCGACTCCGGGCCCAGCTGCCCTCGGAGACCGACAGCCTGGACTACTACTCGGGCTTGATGCTGCTGTCCAAGGCCTATCAGATTCAGGGGCGGATGGACTCGATGGAATACTTTACGCACCGGACGGAGCAATTCTGTCGGCGCCGGGGCTGGACGGAGCTGCTGCCGGAGACCTCGGGTGGCGATTCGCGACGCGCGGAATACTTCGACCTGCTGGGAGAGGTCTGCAATATGCGCGGCAACCTGTGGATGAGGCAGGGAAGGACCGACTCGGCGGTGGTGGCCTATCACCGCTCGCTGCACGCCCGTCTGCAGGGCCGTCGGCACGGGGTGCTGCCCGATGTGGCCATCAACCTGGCGGATACCTATTCGCAGCGCGGACAGTATGACCAGGCGGCCAAGTGGTACCGACAGGCCTTGTCGTATGCCGACTCGCTGGGGGTGCCCGAAACGGAGCGCTTCCCCGAATACTACGGACTGGCTACCGTCTATACCCACCTGCGCGACTTTGAGGCGGCCGACCGCTATTTCGATGCGGCCTACCGCTACTACGACCGGATGCAGCCCACGGAGAAGCATTTCTACCTGAACAACCGCGGCAATTCCTATTATTACCGCGAGGACTATCCGAAGGCTCTGCAGATGTTCCGGCAGATGCTGGCCCTGGCTGCCGAACAGCCGCAGATGGAGTTTGAACGGCACCTGACGGAACTGAACATGGGCGAGACCTTCCTGCTGATGGACCAGCCCGACTCGGCGGAGCATTACCTGAACCGCTGCAGCGGCTATTTCCGGACCATCGGACACGTCACTGCCCTGTATTACCTCGACACGCAGCTCATCGAACTGGCGCTGCAGCAGCACAACCTGCCCTTGGCCCGCAAGCGCCTGGCCGAGGCGGTGAAACTGCCGCAGGTGGACCCCTCGATGCTGCACGTCCGCAACCGCTATCTGCAGCATTACTTCGAGCAGAGCGGGGACTACCGGCGGGCTTACCATTACCAGCGGCTGAACCAGCACATCGACGACTCCATCCGCAACGAACGGGTGCGGATGCGTACGGCCGAGACGGCCTTGAAATACCAGCAGGACACGACGCTGATGAAACAGAAAATCTTTATCCAGCAGAAGGAGAACGAGGTGCTGGCCCTGAACCAGAAACTGTACGGATGGGTGGTGGTGAGCATCGCCATCGCCCTGCTGCTGGTGGTGATCTATTTCTACAGCCGCCGGCAGCGACTGCTGCTCGAGGTGAAGAGCCGCAACGAGATGGCGGCCCTGCGCATGGAGAATATCCGCAACCGCCTGTCGCCGCATTTCATCTTCAATGTGCTGAACCGACAGATGGGCAGCTTCAGCGACGAGCAGGCCGACCGGATGCACGGACTGGTGAAACTGATGCGGCGCAACCTGGAGCTCTCGGAACAGCTCTGCGTGACCCTGGCCGAGGAACTCGACTTCGTGAAGACGTACATCGAACTGGAGCGTCCGTCGCTGGAGCCGGACTTCGTCTGCCAGGTGGACTGCGACCCGACCCTCGACCTGCAGCAGACGCTGCTGCCTTCGATGCTGCTGCAGATTCCGGTGGAGAACGCCATCAAGCATGCCTTGCGCGGCAAGGAAGGTCCGCGCCGCCTGTGGATCGACATCCGGCGTACCGAAGGGGCACCCTGCTGCGGGTGGTCGACAACGGCGGCGGCTACCGGGTGCAGAGTGCCCGACGGGGCACGGGTACGGGACTGAAGGTGATCCGGCAGACCATCCTGCTGCTGAATGCGCGCAACCGGCGTCCCATCGACCTGCAGGTGAGCAACCTGAACCTGGAGGGGGGCGAAGTGGGCTGTGAGTTCCGTGTGGTGCTGCCCGAGCATTTTGATTATCAGCTGAAATAGGACGGGATTCGACCGCGTGGTGGCAGGTTTTGGACTTTTAGTCTCGTTTTTGGTTCGGACAGTGGCTGTTTGGGGCGCTTTGTCTGCCGAAAAGCGAAAGGGCTGCTTGACTTTTTAAGCTGCATTGAATAACTTTGTGAAAGTTACAAACAGATAGAGGACATGGCATTTATGGAAACCAAGTTATTTAAAATAGTAATCGTGGACGATGATGAGTATTCGATTGACAATCTGTGTCTGGCTTTGCGCAAATACGACCGCTTTACCGTAGAGGGCACGGCCCGCAATGGAATCATGGGCAAGCGACTGATCGAGAAGGTGCACCCCGACCTGCTGTTCCTGGATGTGGAACTGCCCGACATGAAAGGGATGGAACTGGTGGACCTGCTGCGCGACTCGCTGACCTGGGATGTGCAGGTGGTGTTCTATACCGCTTACGACAAATACATGATCGATGCCATCCGCAGTGCGGCTTTCGACTTTCTGCTGAAGCCGATTGACCGGGCGGAACTGGACAGCATCATCGAGCGCTTCCTGCAGCGGCGGTTGCAGTCCGTCGCGTTGGGTTCGCTGTCTTCGCCCCATTCGATGATGCCGGGTGAGCGGACCTTCATGATTGCAACTCCTACCAGCGATATCCGTATCCTCCGTTCCATCGACATCGGCTTTTTCCGCTACCGCTCGGAACGGAAGTTGTGGGAGGTGATGCTGAACAACGGTACATCGCTGTATTTGAAAAAGAACACGACGGCCCAGGATATCAAGAGCTACGACAGTTCGTTTGTACAGATCCACCAGTCGTACATCATCAACCTGAACTACCTGACCATGGTGCAGGAAGGGGTCTGCCGCTTGTTCCCTCCCTTCGACCAGGTGATGGAACTGCAGGTTTCGAAGAAATTCAAGAAAGAGTTGCAGGAGCGCTTCCTGCAGTTGTAGGCCTAAACCATTTTTTTCGCTTATCAGTAATAGACAGGGCAGACCCCGGTAGAGGGCTGCCCTGCTTTTTTAGGTCTAAAAGGGGGAATCGGCCTATTGGGGCTTAACAGGTCTGACGAGTTTGATCGGCCTATTATGTCCCAATTGGCCTGACAGGTCCAGCCGGTCTATTAAGGCCTGGCGGTGTATTGGGGCCTGACCGTTCTAAAAAGAAAAGGCTTGTCCGATAATTCGGACAAGCCTTTTTGATGGATTCAATGAATCAGGATGACTCGAAATTATTCACCCCAGTTCATGTTCTGCATACGCTTGTAAGAGGCGTAACGCTTCTTGGCCATGTCTTCGCAAGCTTCGAACAGCGCAGCTGCTTCGGTCGGATACTGCTTCATGACAGAGGCGAAACGTACTTCACCCTTCAGGTAATCCTGGAAGCCTTCCCAGTTCGGTTCCTTCGAGTCGAGTGAGAACGGGTTCTTGCCTTCTTCTTCCAGAGCGGGGTTGTAGCGCCACAGATGCCAGTAACCGCATTCTACGGCCTTGGCTTCTTCGGCCTGGCTCTTACCCATACCTGCCTTCAGACCGTGGTTGATACACGGAGCGTAGGCGATAACCAATGACGGTCCAGGATAAGCTTCCGCTTCGCGGATCGCCTTCAGTGTCTGAGCCTGGTCGGCACCCATGGCAATCTGAGCTACGTAAACGTAACCGTAAGTCGTAGCGATCATACCCAGGTCTTTCTTGCGAACGCGCTTACCCGAAGCAGCGAACTTGGCGATAGCACCCAGCGGAGTAGCCTTTGACGACTGACCACCTGTATTGGAGTAAACTTCGGTATCCAGTACCAGGATGTTCACGTCTTCGCCAGAAGCAATCACGTGATCCAGACCACCGTAACCGATATCGTAAGAAGCACCGTCACCACCGATGATCCACTGGCTCTTCTTCACCAGGTAGTTCTTGAATTCGGCGATCGTAGCGCAAGCCGGACACTTGTCCTTGGCAGCTTCCACCATCGGGATGATCTTTTCGGCAGCCGCCTTGCTCTTGTCGGCATCGTTCTTGCCGTCGATCCATTCCTGGAAGGCTTCCTTGTATTCAGCCGGAGTACCTTCGGCAGCGATGGCTGTCTTCATGGCTTCTTCGATGCGCAGACGCAGCTTCTTGTCGGCCAGTGTCATACCCAGACCGAATTCGCAGAAGTCTTCGAACAGAGAGTTTGCCCAAGCGGGACCCTGACCCTTTTCGTTGGTTGTGTACGGAGTAGAAGGTACAGAACCAGAGTAGATAGAAGAACAACCTGTAGCGTTGGCTACCATTTCGCGGTCGCCGAACAGCTGAGAAATCAGCTTCACGTACGGAGTTTCACCACAACCGGCACAAGCGCCCGAGAATTCGAACAGCGGTGTAGCGAACTGCGAGTTCTTCACGTTGGCCTTGATGTCTACCAGGTGCTGCTTAGACTTCACGTTTTCAGCGCAGTAAGTCCAGTTGGCAGCTTCGCCCAGCTGGCTTTCCAGGTGTACCATCTGCAGGGCCTTGCCACCCTTCTTCGGGTTGCCCGGACATACATCCACACAGTTACCGCAACCCAAGCAGTCCATTACGTCCACCTGCATGCGGAAAGTCATGCCTTCGAATGCCTTACCTACGGCCTTCAGCTGTGTGAAGTTAGCCCCCTTCTGTTCTTCAGCGTCGAGCAGGAACGGACGGATGGCAGCGTGCGGACACACGTAAGCACACTTGTTACACTGGATACAGTTTTCAGGATTCCATTCGGGAACGAAGGCAGCCACACCACGCTTTTCGTACTTGGCTGTACCCTGGTGCCATGTACCGTCTTCGATACCCTTGAAGGCAGATACGGGCAGCAAGTCGCCGTCCTGAGCGTTGATGGGACGAACCACTTCGTTGATGAAAGCGGGATCGTTGTTTTCAGCCTTCGGATCGTCGGGCAGGTTCACCCATGCCGGATCCACTGTCAGCTGCTTGTATTCGCCACCGCGGTCAACGGCTGCGTAGTTCTTGTTCACCACGTCTTCACCCTTCTTGCCGTAAGACTTCACGATGAACTTCTTCATCTGTTCTACTGCCAGGTCAACAGGGATAACGCCTGTGATGCGGAAGAAGGCCGACTGCAGGATGGTGTTGGTACGGTTGCCCAGACCGATTTCCTGTGCAATCTGTGTAGCGTTGATGTAATATACAGTGATGTTGTGAGCAGCGAAGTACTTCTTCACCTTGTTCGGCAGGTTCTTGGCCAGTTCTTCACCTTCCCAGATCGTGTTCAACAGGAACGAACCGTTGTCGCGCAGACCGCGAGTCACGTCGTACATGTGCAGGTAAGCCTGAACGTGGCAAGCCACGAAGTTCGGAGTGTTCACCAGGTAAGTAGAACGGATGGGAGAGTCACCGAAACGCAGGTGAGAGCAAGTGAAACCACCTGACTTCTTTGAGTCGTAAGAGAAGTAAGCCTGGCAGTGCTTGTCGGTGTTGTCACCGATGATCTTCACGGAGTTCTTGTTGGCACCTACGGTACCGTCGGCACCCAGACCGAAGAATTTAGCTTCGAACATGCCTTCGCCACCCAGTGCGATTTCAGCTTCCTGAGGCAGAGAAGTGAAGGTAACGTCGTCTACGATACCGATGGTGAAGTGGTTCTTCGGAGTCGGCAGCGCCAAGTTCTTGTAAACAGCCAGGATCTGAGCGGGAGTTGTATCCTTAGAACCCAGACCGTAGCGGCCACCTACGATGACCGGAGCGTTTTCTACGCCGTAGAAGCAGTCCTTCACGTCGAGGTACAGCGGTTCGCCGTTGGCACCCGGTTCCTTCGTACGGTCCAGAACAGCGATGGTCTTCGCAGTCTTGGGCACAGCAGCCAGGAAGTGCTTAGCCGAGAACGGACGGTACAGGTGAACAGATACCAGACCCACCTTTTCGCCCTGGCCTACCAGGTAGTCGATGGCTTCGCGGGCAGCTTCTGTCACTGAACCCATGGCGATGATGACGCGTTCGGCATCTTCAGCACCGTAGTAGTCGAACAGACCGTACTTGCGGCCAGTGATCTTCGACAGTTCGTTCATATATTCTTCTACGATAGCGGGAACAGCGTCGTAGTAGTTGTTGCAAGATTCACGGTGCTGGAAGAAGTGGTCGGGGTTTTCAGCCATACCGCGAGCCACCGGATGGTTCGGATTCAGGGCGCGAGCGCGGAATTCAGCCAAAGCCTGCTGGTCGATCAGCGGAGCCAGGTCTTCATTTTCCAGCATTTCGATCTTCTGGATTTCGTGAGAAGTACGGAAACCATCGAAGAAGTTCACGAACGGAACGCGGCTCTTGATGGTAGCCAGGTGAGCGACACCAGCCAGGTCCATAACTTCCTGTACAGAACCTTCGCACAGCATAGCGAAGCCCGTCTGACGGCAAGACATAACGTCCTGGTGGTCACCGAAGATACACAGTGCGTGAGAAGCCAGGGTACGAGCCGATACGTGGAATACGCAAGGCAGGAATTCACCGGCAATCTTGTACATGTTCGGGATCATCAGCAACAGACCCTGAGAAGCGGTGTAAGTCGTAGTCAGGGCACCAGCCTGCAGTGAACCGTGAACGGCACCGGCAGCACCGCCTTCCGACTGCATTTCCTGTACCAGAACTGTTTCGCCGAAGATGTTCTTACGGCCCTGTGCAGCCCATTCGTCTACGTATTCAGCCATCGTAGACGACGGAGTGATGGGGTAGATAGCAGCTACTTCCGAGAACATATACGAGATATGTGCAGCAGCTTGGTTACCATCACAAGTGATGAATTTTTTTTGTTTAGTCATGATTACTAATTATTAGTTAATTAAAATCTCTTCTTTATTTGGTTTTAAACTTTTTCTTTTTTCTTTTTCCTCTTCTTCTTAACCTTATATAATAAGGAAAGTTCGGAGAAAGGAGCGAGCGTTGTGGGCTAGTACAGGAACCCGAAGAGCCAGAGCGGGATTTCGTTGCCGTGTCCGCGTTCCATCTGGTGGTTGGCGTAGTACACGTTCGGGTTGTTCTTGTACTTGCATCCTTCGGCGCAGATGCGGAAATGCAGGTCCTCGTCCACTCGGAAGGTCGTTCCCTTGTCGCCTTTGTACAGTTTGTGGTCCTTGTACAGGGTGTTCATGAAGAAGGTGTCGAGCACATCCTGTTCGTCGACCTTGACGGGATAGATGGCATACATCAGGTTGGTGTTGTGCATCATCAGCTTCGAAGGCTTCTTCGGGAAGGTTTCTCCCAGGGGATAGACCAGATTAATGAGCCGTGCATCAGCCAGGTACTTGATGTAGTTCATCACCGTGGCGCGTGAGGTTTGGATCTCGGAGGCCAGTTGGCTGACGTTCGGGGCGGTAGGTCCATCCACCGCCAACAAATATAGTAATTTTTTTATTTTCGAGAGATATTTCAGTTCAATTTGTTTGATGAGCAGGATATCCACTTCAATCATCATGTTCATCGTCTTGAGCAGATTCTCGGAAAAGTTGCGTTTTTCGAGGAAGAAGGGGTAGAATCCATGGTGCAGGTAATCTTGGAAATAGTCCAGCGGACGGATGCTGCGGAGAATGGTCTCGGCAATCTGTTCGTGGTGTTGCAGGATTTCGGGCAGGCTGTAGGCGCGGAACGAATGGCCGGTCTGCAGGTTCAGAAATTCGCGGAACGAGAAGCCGCGCAGGTGATACACCTGGACGATGCCGCTCAATTCGGGATTTTCCTCCTTGAGGCGCATCACGGACGAACCGGTAAAGACGATTTTCAATTCGGGAAAGCGGTCGTAGCAGATGCGCAGGTCGCGGCTCCAGTCGGGATACTTGAACACCTGGTCGATGAGGAGCACCTTTCCGCCCTGCTTCACGAACTGTTCGGCAAAGTCGACCAGGGAGTAGGCAGAAAAGTAGAAGTTGTTCATGTTGATGAACAGACACGAACGGTCGGTGCCGAATTTCTCTTTGGCATATTGCAGCAGGAAAGTCGTCTTTCCCACCCCCCGAGTTCCTTTGATGCCGATTAACCGGTTGTTCCAGTCGATTTCGTCCATCAAGCCCCGGCGGACAGGTGCGTTCGTATGTTCTACCAGATAACTATGTGTTCTGTAAAAAGCCTCCATGGTCACTTTTATATCGAGGACAAAGATAGGAATACTTCTCCGAATTGCAAAGTGGAGTTGGCAAAATATTCATTTTGGAGAGAAAAAATCTCACTCTTTCTGCTTATCTTTGTCCCATCGGACTTGATAGGACTTGCCGGTCCGGACAAACGAGAGAGGAAACCCCTAATCTGATTACGATAGTTTGCATAGTTGAATGGAACAGACCCTTTACATATTCAATCCTGAGAATGACATGGCGCTGGCTTGCGGCGACCCGTATTATATGCCTCCCGCCAGTGCGCGGAAAATGGCTGCCGACCTTTCGGCCTTGCCCGGATGGTATGCCGAGGACGGTGCTACGGTGCTTTTGGCATCGGAAGAGCAGGTGGCTTGGATGGAGGAGGCGACTTCCGTTGAGGGGGCATCCGTGGCGGCTGTCCCGGCAAAGGGGGACGAGCGTCGTTTCGCGCCGGCTGCAGTCCGTTGGCTGTCCGTCAACGGGGAAATGCCGATGGAGGACGGGGATGCGATGGGTAGCATCCGCCCCTGGGGATGGAATCCTTCGTTGGTGCGCCGCTTGCGGGATGCAGGGCTTCCCGGCAGACTCTTGCCCGATGCCGAGCGGATGCAGGCCATCCGGACGTTGTCGGGCCGTCAGACGGCAGTTCGTGTGCTGCAGCGCTTGCGGGAACGATGGAAGGAGGATTTGTCGGATACATTGTCTGGTGCGTTCTCGGATACATTGTCCGGTACACTGTCGGATGTTGCTTCGATTGGGGGGGTGGATGATGCTTCATTCGCTTCTTCGGAAGGGGAAGACAGACAGACAATGGCTTCGGCGTGCCGCACTGCATTGTGCGGTGAGTCCTTTGTCTTGACTACGGCTGCGGAAGTGGAATCCTTTGTCGAGGGGCGACCCAAAGCTTTGCTGAAAGCTCCCTGGTCGGGTAGTGGACGAGGGGTGCAGTATACCTGCGGCCAGGTTACGTCGCCGTTGCAGGGATGGGTGCGCCATATCCTTCACACGCAACAGGCGGTAGTGGGCGAGCCTTTCTACGATAAGGTCATTGATTTCGCAATGGAGTTTCGGGTGGAAGCTCCTTCCGTTTCCTCGGACCTCTCTTCCGTTTCTCCGGATCTTTCTTCCGCTTCTCCGGAGCTTTCTTCCGTTTCCTCTGACCTCTCTTCCGCTTCTCCGGAGCTTTCTTCCGCTTCCTCTGATCTCTCTTCCGCTTCTCCGGCGTCGGCTCCTGCGTCTCATTCATCGGTCCGTTTTGTCGGGTATTCCTGGTTTGAGACCGACGCGCGTGGCATTTATAAGGAAAACTGGTTGGCATCGGATGCAGCCATCGAAGCGCGGTTGGCTGCGTATGTGCCGGTAGAAGTCCTGCATCGGATTCGGAAAGAGTTGGAAGAGGAGTTGGA
>AMCI01000762.1_pt1 | contig 14945 bp, 8 predicted proteins | sample 419838 | NCBI WGS metagenome assembly AMCI01 (sample SAMN01090643, study PRJNA158313) | gut metagenome
GTCCTGAAAGATGTTTCATCCACTCTGTTGAGAACTCGTCAGCCCAAATGGATGTGCTGAATGCAAGCAGAAAACTTATATGCAAGCATTTCAAGATAGCTGAGTGTAACTTCATAATTAATTTATTTTAGGTTGTTCTTATGCAAAGATACTTAAATATTTGATTTTTTTCTTTAAAGACTGTTTTATTTTGTTTTTTCTTTGCGAGCATTTTAAATTACAAATTATTTATCAGCATTGTATTTTGGGCATAGGCTGTACTGCAGGCTTCAAAGAAGTCGGTTTTTGATATGGTTGGCAATGGCATACTGTGACACTCACTCCATGTTTTCCGGTTCTTTGTCGTAGCTTTCAAATAGCGGGGAACCTAAGGCTCTTCCAGCGTGAATATTTCTTTGAGCAGAGCCTGATATCTTTCCGTTGCGGCTCAAATTGTAGAAAAACATGAATCCACTGAAGAAATCTTGTCTAAGTTGTAGATGAAGTAATGGGGCTGATATCCAGCAGAGTAGCTGTTGTGGCCTGTGCGTAAATACAAATTTATTCTATATTTGAGTTTTCTTACGATAAATATCTTTACCTTTATACGCTGGTATATGTCATTGTTTAATCAGTGATATTTTGAATCAGTATGAAAATAGTATAATTATTTTCCAGTTGAGTAAACTTTAATTAATTTCTATATGAAAAGAACCTTGTTTTTGCTGTCTTGCCTTTGGATGGCAGTAGTAGGGTTATGGGCGCAAGTGCACATAGCGGATGTAAAAGTCGAATCGTCGTTGGACAATCGGTTGAGTAATGGCTTTCTGCAAGTACAGGTTACAATGAAGCCTGAGGAAAGCCGGCGGGGAGCAGCTGTGATTGTTTATCAGTTGATGAGCCCTCAAGGCGAGCGGATGGCTCATGGTGAACTTTACGTTGGAAGAAAACAATTGTCGGCTTCTTTTCCTAAGGTAGTGGTGGCATCGCCTTGTTTATGGAATGCGGAAAAGCCTGTTCTTTATGATTTGAAAGTGGAAGTTAAGAACCGTCGCGGAGTGCGGTTGGATGAGGCTTCTCGAAAAGTGGCTTTCTATCAGTTTCGGATGGATGGAGAGCATGTGTTGGTCAACGGGGTGCCTGTCCGTATTAAGGGAGTGAATTTCGATTGGAGGAATGGGTATGCTCCAGCGGGGCTGACGGCTTCTCTGTTAGAGAAGGAAGTGACCCGTTGGAAAGAGCATCATGTCAATGCAGTGCGGGTAAGTGAGGCTCCGAAGGGCGTCGGGTTTGCGGAACTGTGTTTGGAACATGGCATTTATGTGTTGGATGAATCTACAGGAATTGACTCCACTCATCCGGCTGTGCAACAAGGCTGTTTGTGGGTATGGCCCAATCAGGATTTGCCTGTTAAGTTGGAGGAGATGAAAAAATTGTATCAGGATATTCGGTTCGTTGATTTCAATCGGGAAGAAGGTACGGTGAAGGTGCAGAATGATTTTGCTTTTACTTCGCTCGATGAGTTTGATTTTTATTATCTGGTGCGTGACCACGGAAAGGAAGTGTATCGGGGCAACTTAAAGCATGTGAAAGCCGCTCCGGGTGAATCGGTGGTAAGCGGACCGATAAAGGGGTATTCGTTGCAACGAAATATAACGGGCGATGTGCGTATTGAGTTTTATGCAACCAACCGTTCAGCGGGAACTGCATTGGCTGATGGTAATCTGGTGGCTCGCGAACAGACATATATTCATACGTTTTTCCGGCCTGAGAAACAGAGTGTGCGAGCAGAAACGAGCCTGGATGAGGTGGTGGAGTCGGCCGATAAGGTGTCTGTTTTCGGCAAGGATATGGCTTTGGTATTCTCCCGTCGCACCGGCCAGCTGGTTTCCTATCGTCTTCGGGGACAGGAGTTGATTTATCAGGAGCAAGGTTTCCGACCATTTTTCTGGCGTGCACCGACGGATAATGACCTTGCTGCCCAGTTTCCAAGGGTGTTGGGAGTTTGGAAGGAAGCAAGCGAGCAGGAATTGGTGGCTTCTTCGTTTGCATGTATCCGTCATGCAGAAGGAGCGCTGGTCGTGCTGAAGGCTACCTATGATTTTCCGCAAACGGAGGCGAAGTGGGAAATAACGTATAAAGTGTATGCTGACGGAGTGGTTAAAGTGGATAATCATTTTGTAGCCATGGGTAAGCAAGCAGCGATGATTCCTCGAGTGGGATTGCGTTGCAAACTGACTCCGGCGCTGACTACGGTTCGTTATTTCGGTCGGGGACCGCGTGCTAATTACCGGGATTGCCGTACGGCTCAGTTCTTGGGTGAGTATGAAAGTCCTATTCATGAAATGAGAGAATTTACTTCTCGTCCGCAAGAAAATAATCATCGCACGGATATTTATTGGTGTGCTTTGAAGGGACGTTTGCCCGGAGGTTTGTTGTTGGTGGCCGATCGTACGTTTGAGATGAATATCGGTTATGATCAGTTGGAGGACTTGGAGAAGGGTCGGGAGTCTAATTCCTTGTCTCCAGTGGATTTCTTTGTGGATTATCGTATGATGGGAGTGGGGGCTGACAATCGGAAAGCGTTGCCGGTGCAGGAGCCTTATCTGATTCGTCCCGGTAAAGAAAATGCTGTTTCGTACGGGTTTGCTTTGGTTCCGTTTAAGAAAAATGAAGATTTCAAACCGCTGATTTTGAAATACAATGAATGATTGATTGATGTTATTAGGAATGCCCCGTGCTACAGAAAAATGGAGCAGGGGGTATTCTTATTACGATTTACTGAGTGTCAGGTCGGCTAGTATTACAGCTGTTTCGCTTTCTTCTTTGGGCGCATCTTTGGGTTTCCATGCTACGATAAAGCGGACGGATGCTGATTTCACTTCATAGTACTTTGCTTTCCACTCCGATAGGGTGCTCTGCATCTTGGCTGATAGTTTGGCCAGTGGCTCTCGGGTGGTGGGATGGTAGAGTATAGATTCTTTTTCATCAAACAGGAGAGGACTTCCGCCTTTCAGTGAAAGTATTTCTTTTTTCCGGTTTTTAAAGAATCCTAAGTTCACATCTCTGTGAGATAACTGCAAGGTGATTTCTTCGGGCATAGGGTAGATTTGGGTGTCAGTGTGATACCGGTCGACTGGCAGTGAGTCGAAGCATGTCTTGTTGGTGTGTAGGAAGAGTCTTTTTTTGGCTCTGGTGATGCCTACATAGTAGCGGCGCATGAGGGCGCTGTCTGTATAGTGAGTAGTGCAGTGTGAGGTGTTAGTAATTAAGGTATTTCCCACCAACATATAAACATCGTCAAACTCTTGTCCTTTGGCTTTGTGGATGGTAGACACCACTACATCTGCTCCAGTTGTATCACTGAAATCTTCCATTTGTGATTCGAATACAAATTCTTTGAAGTCAGTGAGGTATTTACTTTTATTGGTTTGTTCAAACAATTCAATGCAGCGCTTGACATACGACAGGCTTTGGCTTTTCTGGTAATAGGTATATGTAGCTTGTTTGGCTTGTTCCCAGTGGGCATCCTTAATAAGTGGCGTGCGTGTAACTTTGTCCAATTGTTTCAGAAAATAGCGCATTTCTGCCAAATTCCAGAACCGAAATCCTTCCATCGACTGAATCAGTTTACTGTGAATATGATGCTTACGTAGCAAAGCTATTAAAATAACGGCTTCTTCATTGGTTTGTGTTAGGATGCAGGCGGTGCCTTTTCCTTGGTTGTGGATGAGTTGTTCCACCAATGGTAGGTACAGATTGGCAGATGTGTAGCGGGTGATTTCTACGTATCCTTTTTCTGTGCTCATGGGACCTATGGGCGAGGTCTTTTTGCGGTTGGGTATAAACTGTGTAAAGGCATTGGCAAAGCTTACTACCTGTTGTGAACTTCGGTAGTTGTCGGTCATCTCTATCAGTCTACTTCCAGATTCTTGAAGAAGGCGGAACATATATGATGAGTCTGAGCCGCGGAATTCGTATATATTTTGGTCGTCGTCTCCCACCGCAATGATCCGCATTTCTTCATTGTTTTTCATCAATGCCTGTACAAGGGAAAACTCGACCTCACTCATGTCCTGCGCTTCGTCAATGACTAACACGGTTTTCCCTATTCTGTTGGGTTCAACTTCACCTTGGTTGATCATTTCGGTTGCCTGTTCCACCACATCTTTCACGTTTTCCAAATTGCCGATGCGCCCAAGCAGGTCGAAACTGTAGGAGTGGAAGGTTTTGATTTCCACAAAATGAGCGGCGTTGCCGATTAGATCCAGTAGTCGCTGTTTGAATTCGGTAGCAGCCGCTCTAGAGAAGGTCAGCATGAGGAGTTGCTCGTGTTTGACGTCTTCCAATAGAAGGAGGGAAGCCAGTTTGTGGACCAGTACATGGGTTTTGCCGCTTCCCGGACCGGCTGCTACAACAATGCAGCGTGATTCTTTGTCGGATATGATTTCCATCTGACGAGGGGACAACAGGCCGAATAGTTGTTTGTATTTCTGACTGGTCAGGTTGCGTTCTATTTCATTGGCTTTATCTCCTTTGAAATAGGTGGAGATGAATTTCTTATACTCCATATGGAAGTAATCATGCACATATTGCAGGGCTGCATCGTAGTCTTTAACCATTAGGTTGGCATATTCACCTACAATGTGTACTTGTTGAATCTTTTGCTTGTAAAATTCATTCAACATTCGGTAGTCATCTTGTTTGTAGCGTGATTTAGTATCTCTGATTCTTTTGATTTCCATAGCATTGTATAAGACCAAGAAGCCTCCTTCTAACTTAAGAGCACCTATTTTCGACATATAGAGCAGTGCTTCTTCGATTTCTTCCAGCTGGAATGTTTCGGCCGATTCAAACAAGTTGTGGCGTTGACTATTCATTCGGTTCAGCAGTTCCACGACGGAGAACTGGATGGCATTGTCTTTGGGCTGGACGGTGCTCTCTCCTGGTAGTATGGTATTTTTTTCTTCGGCTAACTGATATAGCCATTCTACGGCAAAGCGGCAAATCTCAATCCGTTTCTTGTAGCGGTGGAGAAGCAATTCGATATTGGAGCGCGGGCTGAGTTGTATGTTGTGGGCTGTATCCTCCTTCTTGTGGGTGTATCCTTTCACGGTGAGAAAGTAGATAAGGGTGCGGATATCTTTTTCTTTGGCTTGCTGAATTCCTTCGTTGATGGCATTGTTGTTCAGTTGTTTGTAAGATATCTGCAAGGTGTCTTTCGATAGTTGGCTGAGGATATACTTTTCTAGTTTGGCAAATCGTTCAAGCAGGTTGTTTGATTTGTGTTCTGTGTCTCCTGCATCCTTCAGATAGGCGGAGATATCTTTGCTGTCGGCTAGAATACCTTCCTGTCGCATCCGGTTGACTGCAGAGATAACTTCGCTTTTGGTGAGACCTAAAATGTCGGCGAGGTAGTCAATGCGTGATTCGGCTTCTGTATCTTGAGCTTTAGACACGTATTTTTGAGAAATCAGTGACTTGATGATGCGGATGGCTTTTTCACATTCTTCACTGTCGAAGAATTTGGATTCTGTGATTCGCCGGCGGGCTTCTTCCATATTTTTCACGGTGATGCCTGTGGCAAAGACATGGGGCACATTGTTGCCCCTTTCAAGGTATCCGCTCTGTTCCAATGCAGAAAGAGCTGTTCGTACACGGGTTTCAATTTCCGCTACTGAGTCGTCCCACCCGGCTTTGCGGGCAATTTCCAAGGCCGAACAGCATACTCTTGTACGGTGCTTGGTGAGGTCTTTCACAGTTTTCCAAATTTGTTGGATTTCGCTGATGCTGAGTTTAGTCTGGTTGAGCAGAATAAAATGTTTATCCAAATCGTTGTCACTATAGAGCACGTAGCAGCGGGCGTTCAGTTGCGGGTCACGACCGGCTCTACCGGCTTCCTGTACATAGTTTTCGAGTGAATCTGAAATGTCGTAATGCACCACCAGCCCAACGTCTTTCTTATCTACACCCATGCCGAAGGCGGAAGTGGCTACGATGATGCGTACTTCATCACTCATAAATGCATCTTGATTGGCAATTTTTTCATCAGCACCCATTTTTCCGTTGTAGGGCAATGCTTTGTATCCGTCGCGTGAAAGTTTGGCTGCCAGTTCATTGGCCCGTTTGGTACGAGCCACATAAATGATAGTGGGACAATCGCATTCGGCTATCAATGAGCGTAGTTTGGTGTATTTGTCATCGTCTGTATCAGAGTGGATGACTGAATAACGGAGGTTAGTGCGGGATGCTGATGAGGCGAAAAGAGTCAGATCGATGTGAAGTGTCTGCTTGAAATAGTCGCAGATGTCCTGCACTACTTTTTGTTTGGCTGTGGCAGTGAAGCAGGATACCGGGATGGGATCTTGACTTTTTTTCTTCTTCTGATATTCGCTGATGAACTTTCCGACGTAGAGATAGTCTACTCGGAAATCCTGTCCCCATGAGGAGAAACAGTGGGCTTCGTCGATGACAAAACGCACCACATGGCGCGATATCAGTATCTTTTCAATGGTTTTTGACCGGAGCATTTCTGGTGCAATGTAGAGTAGAGAAACTTCTCCGTTTTGCACTCTTTGGATGGCAAGCGACCGGGTAATGGGGTCGAGCAGTCCGTTGATGGTAACTGCGTCTGTGATGCCGCGTTCGGCGAGATTGTCCACTTGGTCTTTCATGAGTGATTGGAGCGGGGAGATGACCACAGTCAGTCCGTGAACAGTTCGTCCCTCGATGAGGGCAGGCAATTGAAAGGTGAGTGATTTGCCACCTCCTGTAGGGAAGATGGCCAGTAAGGATTGCCCGTCTACGGCAGCTTGGGCAGCCTTTTCCTGCAGCGGTTCGCCTTCATAGGTGCGGAACTGGTCGTATCCGAAGAAACTTTTCAGATTAAAATGCACGTCAAGTTGCTGTCTGCAATAGGAGCACCCTTCTTTGCATCGTGTGCCGCGCAAGCATTTTAGCACGTATTCCACCACCGGATAGTTGCGTAACACCCAGCCAGGTGTGAGCGATCGGTAATCGGTCGTATCGACCAAAGCCAGTGCATAGGCCAGTTCGCAGGGGTGTTGGCTGATGAGTGTTTGGAGGGGGGCATGCGAACAGATTTTTCTTTCAAAGAGTGTGTATATCAGCAACGGCAGCTGGTCTACACTTTTTGGTGCATCCACCATTTGTAAAAAACCGTCAAATTCCCGCTGGCCGCGCAGTAAGGATGCAAAGAGTTGCTGTTTATCTTGTGACATGGATTTCCATTGGGAGATTTCGTCCATCAGCAGATCGAGTGCCTTTTCACAATCGTTTACCGGATTGTTCATTTGCTCTATGAGGAGTTTATCATCCTTTACCAGATTGTGGTAAGGGTGCTCGGGAAAGAGCAGGGGCGAGAGGTAGAGGGTATCTACCAATATCCAACGGGGAGTCTGTTCGCCAAACAGGTAGCGGGCATCGTGATGAATTATGTTGTGTCCGCACAGATAGTCGATGCCGTCCAAAAAATTGCACAAGGCGTCTTTGGATGCCTGATGGAAGATGGATTGGTCGTAGCGGATGGCTCCGATGTCATGTATTTTATGATCTTTGATTCCTACTTCCACGTCTACAATCGCATATCGGGAAGGGTCTCTTTTCTCTGCGGTCATTTTGGAAGAATGACCGTTGCTGTTTTCCAATGCTTTAATGAATCTACTCCAAATGGACATGGTTCTTTTATTAATTCGATATTTGTTTAAGGTTTTATTAAGTTTTCTGTGTGGTTGTGCTGGCTACAAATCTTTCAGTAATACGTGGCTTGTCTTTTTATAGTATTCTATTTTCGATTCAGTCAGCACTTTCCATTCGTCGCTGAATTTCTCTTCCTTGTCTATTTTGAAGTTTTCCGATCCGTATGTATCCAAACGGTCGAGCAGTACGGCCACGTTGAGTTGGTTAATATCCATAGAGGGTTGATAACCTATTTCTTCACTCTTTTCATCTGTCATTACTTCGTGTATCAGGCTGATTTCCTGTAGTTTGTATAGTATCTGATTGGTCAGCCGGATGGGAATTTTATGTTCTTTGGATATCTCGATAGCTGTGTAGGGTACTTCGTTGTTGGCAAACCGCTTGGCAATCAGTGACATGATGAGGATAGATATAAAGTCGCGGTAGCGCCGGCTGATGTTACGGGTGTCTTGTTCAAAACTGAAACTCTGGATGTTTTGTCCGGCGTAGGTCAGTTCGGCACCAAACAGACAGATGGTCCATGATATTTGTAGCCAAAGCAGAAATAACGGAAGAGCAGCAAAGCTACCGTAGATGGCATTGTATTTAGAAACCCACATCTGGCTGTTGATATAGAGAAATTGAAAGGCCTGATAGGCTGTACCTGCAAGAATTCCTGCAATGAGTGCATGCTTGATTCTTACTTTGGTATTGGGCATGAAAATGTATAATCCGGTAAACATTAGCCAAGTAAGGAGGTAGGGGATGAGTCGGATAGAGAATTTCATGATGGGAGCCAGTAAGACGAAATCATCGATTTGCTTGAGCATGGTGCTCACAAAGATGGACAGACCTCCGGATATCACGATTAAGATGGGCATTAGCAGGAGCATGGAAAAATAATCGGTAATTTTGCGGTACATGGAACGGGCCTTTTTCACTTCCCAAATGCGGTTGAACGTAATCTCAATGCTGTTGACAAGGTTGATGACTGTCCATAACAACATGATCAAGCCGACTCCGATGAATACGCCACCCTTGGTTTGCGACAAATATGAGTCTACAAAGGATAGTATAGCTTCCGTGGTTTCGGTGTTGCCGCCAAATCCGGTTCTGAATTGTGACTCTAGCAGGCTGTCCATACCAAAGCCGCGGGCAATGGCGAAAAGAATAGCCAGAATAGGTACTATGGCAAGCAGGGTGCTGTAGGTTAGGGCTGCAGCTTTGTTGGCCATTCGGTCTTTAGTAAACCGGTTAATGCTTAGATAAATGGTCTTAATTATGTTGTATAATGAAAATTTTGTACGGGTCACTTCTCCTTCCGTGATGCGCCAAATGTCATACGTGATAAATTTCCATATATCGCTGATTTTTTTCTTCATATAGGTTTTCAGATTAAGGGTTGAGTCTGATAACGGTAATTGTTTTTATGATTGTATCTTTAATTGATTTAATTGACAAAAATACGTTATTTCTGATAAAAAAACAAGTCAGCCCGCTGGCTTGTTGAAGGAGGTAAATCTCTTTTAAGGCGCAGTTTCTTTCAAGTGTGAATGTTGGGGAGAAAAATAAAATAAAGCAGTCGGCCTATAAGCCGAGTTCTGTACCCCACCGAAATGAGGTGTCTGTCATTTATCTGAGTGACGTGTTGCCACGCCACTTTAGCAGTCTACCCTCCGACATGGAACGAGCAGCTCTCATAGCGTCGGTTTACATGACCTTGCAACTCCTAAGACGTACAGCCCGACATGTCGCCATACGGCTGGTGGGCTCTTACTCCACCTTCTCACCCTTACCTCTCCTTGAAAGGAGGGGCGGTTGTTTTCTTCTACGTTACTCTACCCTCGCGGACAGCTTTCTGTTAGAAAGTAGGACGCTCTATGTTGCCCGGACTTTCCTCCTGCACGAAACATGCATGCGACAGACCGGCCAACTGCTTTACGTTGCAAAAATACGTCATTTATTTTGTTTAAACTAAATTTTGTGTCAAAAATCGAATTATTTTCTATCTTTGCTATGCTTAATACTAATTAAATGAAGAAAAAAAACTCTTTTTATCCTGTCTGCTTGCAGCTTTTTCAGTAGGCATGATGGCACAGGAGGTGGCTTCTGTGGCCAGTGATTCTATTTTTGGTGTGGTCCGTGTTTCAGTTTGTAACCTGAGGGGAGACGGTAAGTTCACTTCGGGGATGACTACACAGGCCTTGCTGGGAATGCCGGTGAAGGTGTTGCAATATAACGGTTGGTTTAAAATTCAGACACCGGACGAGTATACTGGATGGGTGCACCGAATGGGGATTACTCCGATGTCAAAGGAAAAATTCAACGAATGGAACAAGGCTGAGAAGGTGGTGATTACGGCTCATTATGGGTCGACTTATCAGCAGTCTGATGTGCATTCACAGCCGGTGTCTGATGTAGTGGCTGGCAATCGTCTGAAATGGGAAGGAAGTGATGGCCAGTTTTATAAGGTTTCTTATCCCGACGGCCGTATGGCTTACGTTTCTCAGTCTATTGCAATGCCGGAAAAAAGTTGGCGTAAGGAGGTGAAGAAGGATGTGGAAAGCATTATGCAAACAGCCGTTTCTTTGATGGGGGTGCCTTATCTGTGGGCTGGTACTTCTTCGAAAGGAGTGGATTGCAGCGGCTTTGTGCGTACGGTGTTATTTATGCATGATATTATTATTCCGCGGGATGCAAATCAGCAAGCAACTGTGGGTGAAAAGATTGAGGTTGCTCCTGATTTTTCGAATATTCAGCGGGGGGATTTGGTCTTTTTCGGTGCACGGGCTACGGCTGACAAAAAAGAGGATGTGTCTCATGTGGGCTTTTATCTAGGTGAGAAGCGTTTTATTCATTCCCTGGGAGATGTACACGTCAATAGCTTTGATCCGAATGAGGCTGATTATGACGAGTTTGATGCGAAACGGTTACTTTATGCAGTGCGGTTCTTACCTTATATTAATAAGGAGGACGGGATGAATACGACTGACTGTAACGGATATTATCTTCCACAAGAATGATTTTTTTTATTAACTGATTATTGAAGATTCAAATGCAAAATAGAAGGGATTTTTTAAAGACGGCTGCGCTGGCGGTTGTGGGAACAGGCACTATTGCGAGTCAGGTACTGGCAGATTTGTCAGTTCCTTCGTCTTTTCACATCAATAAACTTGGATTGGGAGGAAAGATGAAGCTTAGTTTTTTTCCATATGAACTTAAGCTTCGTCATGTGTTTACCGTAGCTTCTTATTCGCGTAGTACTACGCCCGATGTGCAGGTGGAAATCGAATATGAGGGAATTACCGGTTATGGGGAAGCTTCAATGCCTCCTTATTTGGGTGAGTCTATGGAGTCTGTCCTGAATTTTTTGAAGAAGGTGGATTTGAAGCAGTTTGATGATCCGTTTCAGTTGGAGGATATTTTGTCGTATGTAGATAGTCTTTCTCCTAAGAATACGGCTGCAAAGGCTGCAGTGGATATTGCATTGCACGATTTAGTGGGCAAGTTATTGGGGGCTCCCTGGTATAAACTTTGGGGACTGAATAAAGAAAATACACCTTCTACTTCATTTACGATTGGGATCGATACGCCGGATGTGGTGCGAATGAAAACAAAAGAGTGTGCCGGCCGTTTCAATATATTAAAGGTGAAGTTGGGAAGAGACAATGACAAGGAGATGATTGAGACGATTCGTTCGGTAACTGATTTACCGATTGCCATTGATGCCAATCAGGGATGGAAGGATCGTGCCTATGCAATCGACATGATTCACTGGCTGAAGGAAAAAGGCATTGTGATGATTGAGCAGCCTATGCCGAAGGAGCAGTTGGATGATATTGCATGGGTGACTCAGCAGAGTCCACTTCCGGTGTTTGCAGATGAATCGTTGCAGCGGCTAACTGATGTGGCTGCTTTGAAAGGGGCTTTTACTGGGATTAATATCAAATTGATGAAGTGTACCGGTATGCGTGAGGCATGGAAAATGGTAACGCTGGCTCGTGCACTGGGGATGCGTGTGATGGTGGGGTGTATGACAGAGACCTCTTGTGCCATATCGGCAGCATCGCAGCTCTCTCCTTTGGTTGATTTTGCAGATTTGGATGGTAACTTGCTTATTTCTAATGATTGCTTTAAAGGAGTGGAAGTGGTGAAGGGGAGGATTAGGTTGAATGATTTGCCTGGAATTGGTGTGGTAAAACTGTAGTTTTACTGAATGAATGTCAGTATGTTAATGACAGCTGACATTCAATGAATGTAAAAATGTCAGATACTGCCGTTAAGTGCTGTTAAGCCTTAAATAGTCTCTGTTAAAAGAGGACAAAAAAAGTGAGAAGTGAAATAACTGAACGATATTTGTTGTTATTTTAACGTCGTAAAAGTTAAATCAATACCGAATATTAACATTTAAAAGATTTATAAATTATGAAACAGACCACAAGAAACATATTAGGTGTAGGAGCTATTGTACTCCTTAGCTCAGGAGTGGCAGGATTGACAACGTATAGATTAATTCAATCAAATCGCCCCGCTATGCAGACTTCTTTTAATGAAATGTTTCAGCAAAATTCGAATGTCAAACTGGCTGGTTTTAGCGCGCTGAATGCGCAGCCTGTCGATTTGACTCAGGCTGCATCAAGTTCGCTTCATGCGGTGGTGCATATCCGTTCTATTCAAGAGGCAAAGATGCAGACAGTTCAGCAGGCTCCTGACATTTTTGATTTTTTCTTCGGAGACGGCACAGGTCAGCAGCGTCAGGTACAGACGCAGCCGCGTGTAGGTTTCGGTTCGGGCGTAATCATTTCGAAAGATGGATATATTGTAACGAATAATCACGTGATTGACGGAGCAGATGAAATTAGTGTGAAGTTGAATGATAACCGTGAATTTAAAGGGCGTGTGATTGGTACGGATCCCAGCACGGACTTGGCTCTAGTGAAGATTGAAGGTGATGATTTTCCTACAATTCCTGTAGGTGATTCGGATGCATTGAAAGTAGGTGAGTGGGTGTTGGCAGTAGGTAATCCGTTTAATCTGAATTCAACGGTAACGGCTGGTATCGTGAGTGCCAAAGCGCGTTCATTGGGTGTATATAATAATGGTATTGAGTCGTTTATTCAGACAGATGCGGCCATTAATCAAGGAAATAGTGGTGGCGCGTTGGTGAATGCTAGCGGTGAGTTGGTAGGTATCAACTCTGTGCTGTCTTCTCCTACAGGTGCTTATGCGGGATATGGATTTGCTATTCCTACCAGTATCATGACTAAAGTGATTGCTGACTTGAAGCAGTTTGGTACGGTGCAGCGAGCTGTGTTGGGTGTAAGAGGTACTTCGATTGGAAGTAATTTGATGGATGACCAGCGTCCTATTGACCGCAGCGGAAAGACATTGGCTGATAAGGCGAAGGAATTGGATGTCGTAGAAGGCGTTTGGGTATCTGAAATTGTAGAAGGTGGTTCGGCTGCAGGAGCAGATATTCAAGTAGATGACGTGATTGTGGGACTGGATAATAGAAAGGTTTCTAATATGGCCGACTTGCAGGAAGCTATTGCCAAGCATCGTCCTGGTGATAAGGTGAAAGTCAAAGTAATCCGCGATAAGAAGGAAAAATCGGTAGAAGTGACTCTTAAGAATGAGCAGGGTAACACGAAGATCGTGAAGGAAGCCGGTATGGATATTTTAGGGGCTGCCTTCAAAGAATTGTCTGCAGATTTGAAGAAGGAGTTGAATTTGGGATATGGTTTGCAAGTTACAGGTGTTTCCAATGGTAAAATGGCGGATGCTGGTATCCGTAAGGGCTTTATAATCTTGAAAGCTAATGATCAACCGATGCGTAAGGTTAGCGATTTGGAAGAAGTGATGAAAGCTGCTGTCAAATCTCCTAATCAAGTGCTTTTCCTTACAGGTATGTTCCCTTCCGGTAGACGCGGGTATTTTGCAGTGGATTTGACTCAGGAATAATCATTTGGACAGGTTATTGTCTGATTGAAAGATAAATAAGTTGATGAACTAGAAAAAGGATGCCGATATATTTCTATCGGCATCTCTTTTTATTTTTTATTAAATAGAATGCAAAAGTTGCTTAATTTTGTTTATAAATAAATTATTTATAGTAATTTTGTATTTCAAATCTGTTTTATTAAGGAATGAGACAACTAAAGATTACCAAAAGTATCACTAACAGAGAGAGTGCTTCTCTTGATAAGTATTTACAAGAAATCGGTCGTGAAGACTTGATTACTGTAGAGGAAGAAGTGGAACTCGCTCAGCGCATTCGTAAAGGTGACCGTGTTGCATTGGAAAAACTGACACGAGCCAACTTGCGTTTTGTCGTATCTGTAGCTAAGCAGTATCAGAATCAGGGTTTGAGTTTGCCAGACTTGATTAATGAAGGCAACTTGGGATTGATTAAGGCTGCTGAAAAGTTTGACGAAACGCGTGGCTTTAAGTTTATCAGTTATGCTGTATGGTGGATTCGTCAGTCTATTTTGCAGGCTTTGGCAGAGCAGTCACGTATTGTTCGTCTTCCGTTGAATCAGGTGGGCTCACTGAATAAAATCAGTAAGGCTTTTTCGAAATTTGAACAGGAAAATGAACGTCGTCCATCTCCCGAAGAATTGGCTGATGAATTGGAAATTCCGGTGGATAAAATCTCTGATACACTGAAAGTGTCTGGCCGTCATATTTCGGTTGACGCACCTTTTGTGGAAGGGGAAGATAACAGTTTGTTGGATGTGTTGGTGAATGATGATTCGCCTATGGCGGATCGCTCTCTCGTTAATGAGTCTCTTGCGAGGGAAATTGATAGAGCTCTTTCTACGTTAACCGATAGGGAAAAAGAAATTATTCAGATGTTTTTCGGTATCGGGCAGCAAGAAATGACGTTAGAGGAAATCGGCGACAAGTTTGGACTCACTCGTGAGCGCGTTCGTCAGATTAAAGAAAAAGCTATTAGAAGACTAAGACAAAGTAATCGTAGTAAATTGCTCAAATCTTACTTGGGATAAGTGAGGAATATCAGTTTCCGAATGAAAAAATTGAGTCGCATATACCGCTTTTTTCCGTATGGGGATGGTGTGTGCGACTTTTTCTTTATTAAAGAAGATAATTTCTTTCTTTTTTGTTACTTTTGTGCCAATTAAAATTATTAGAATATGAAATACGTTAAAATACTTTTAGTGCTTGTTCTTGCATTTACGGTATGTTCTGTTTTTGCATCAAAGAAAAATCGTTTTAAACTTGTTTATGCCTTCGGTATTTCGGCTTCG
>AMCI01000773.1_pt1 | contig 14924 bp, 12 predicted proteins | sample 419838 | NCBI WGS metagenome assembly AMCI01 (sample SAMN01090643, study PRJNA158313) | gut metagenome
TATTGTTATTTATAATACTTCTATTAATTCTACTTCAAACACCAATGTACTATGAGGAGGTATCATTTCTCCGGCACCTCTTGCACCATAGCCCAAGTCAGACGGAATGTACAATTTCCACTTGGCACCTTCCGACATCAGTTGCAAAGCTTCCACCCAACCCGGAATCACCTGGTTAACGCCAAACACAGCCGGCTCACCGCGTTTAATAGAACTATCAAACAACGTACCGTCAATTAATGTTCCCTCATAATGGCATCTTACCTGATCCGTAGCTTGAGGCTTCTTACCTGTACCCTCTGTAAGAACTTCATACTGAAGACCACTGGGCAACGTAACCACTCCTTCTCTCTTTTTATTTTTTTCCAGGAAAGCCTTTCCCTGCTCAATAGCAGCCGCACTCATTTTGGCTTCCAGTTCTTCAAAATACTTGTTTACTATCTTGCGAGCTTCCTGATGACTGATAGCAGTCTGGTTGCCTTCCAACACATCTTTAATTGCCTGTGCAAAATCATTTACTGAGAGATTCTGAATCCCCATGCTTGCTAAATTTTGGCCGATTCCCAGACCAATAGAGTAACTGAATTTATCCATATTATTCTTTTGAATGATGGAACAAAACCATCACAAATATTAAATTATTTCTAATTAACTGTAAATTTGCAAACTGCAAAAATACACGTTTTATTTGAATGAAGAGGAATTTGCTATTTAAAAATTCTTATATCTGTGAAAGATAATTTCTTTTTCCAGCATAGTCTTTCCTTTGTTCGTTCATTCTTCCTATATTTGTATCTATATAATCAAAAAAACTGGAGGTAAAAAATGAAGAATCTAGTCATTTTAACAGGTGCAGGCATGAGTGCCGAAAGTGGTATCAGCACATTTCGGGATGCCGGAGGACTATGGGACCAATATCCTGTGGAGCAGGTTGCTACCCCTGAAGGCTACTTGCGCGACCCGGCACTGGTGACAAAATTCTACAACGAACAGCGAAAGCAGCTACTGAAAGTGAAGCCCAACCGCGGACATGAATTGCTTGCCACCTTGGAACAACAGTACCACGTGACAGTGGTCACTCAGAATATCGATAACCTACACGAACGTGCCGGAAGTAGCCACATCATCCACTTGCATGGTGAACTGACTAAGGTCTGTTCCAGCCGCGATCCGTACAATCCACAGTACATCAAGGAACTAAAACCAGAAGAATATGAAGTGAAAATTGGCGACAAAGCGGGCGACGACACCCAGCTACGCCCGTTCATCGTATGGTTTGGAGAAGCAGTGCCTGAAATCGAAAAAGCCATCCAAGTGGTTGAACAAGCAGACATATTCGTGATTATCGGCACCTCACTCAACGTATATCCGGCAGCCGGACTGCTGCATTACGTACCGAGCCAAGCCAAGGTATACCTTATTGACCCCAAGCCGGTAGACACCCATTCCTCCCGACCGATTCATATCATTCAAAAAGGAGCTTCGGAAGGAGTAGCTGAACTCATCACCCTATTGGAAAAGGGATCCTAAGCAAACCGAAATTTATCTTTTAATGCCCAACCGCAAAACAAACCATGCATGACGGACCACCGTCCCCAACCACCCGTAATGCTTCACCATAATCCGGAAACGCTCCTTGAGAGAAGCTTTCCGGTTGCGGGTGGTCATGCCCTCATCCAGGTAATCAATCAATGTGAGATGCGTATTATGAAGCACCCGTGCTTTCTTCATAATACGGATGCACCAGTCGAAATCAGCAGAAAAACGATAATGCAAGTCGTAGGGTTCCACTAGCGTGTGACGGGCAAAAAAAGCCTGATGACACACCAGCATCCCCTGCTTAAAGCTCTCCCATGTCAAATGCTCCGGTGCCGACAGCCGACGCATGTGAAGAAAATGGCGTTCTTTGTCTACAATCGCCGTCTCTCCATACAGCACATCCGGCAACTCCACCCCATAAATACTATGCGCCATCTGCAGCAACGTATCAGCCTCATGAAAGCAATCACCGGCATTCAAAAAACAGAGATAATCACCCGTAGCCAGTGCTATCCCCTTGTTCATGGCATCATACAGCCCTTTATCCGGTTCGCTCACCACCTTGTGAATACGCGAACGATAACGGTTGATAATAGTCAACGTCCCGTCCTTCGAACCGCCATCCACAATAATATACTCCACGTGATGATACGTTTGTGTGATAACACTCTGTATGGTGTCCTCCAATGCCTTCTCAGCATTGTAGGTCACTGTAATCACAGAAAACTTGGGAGAGGGATGAACATTATGCATAAGTTCCCGTTATTTTATTGTAAACGTCAGTATATTTTTTCGCCACCGCACTTTCAGAATAGTTGCCCAGCACCTTACGTCGTGCCTCCGTCGACAGTTCAGCATAGTCTGGTTCAGTGAGAACCCAATAAATGCCATTGCCCAGATCTTCCGACGACTTGTATTGAGCCACATAGCCATTGTGCAAATGATCAATCATTTCAGGAATTCCTCCCACATTGAAACCCACACAAGGCACCCCACAAGCCATCGCCTCCATAATCATGTTGGGCAGATTTTCCTCCAGCGAAGGAATGGCAAAAAGATCCACAGCATTGTAGATATCCACCACCTCATGGTCGTTTTTGATGTAAGGAAGCGAGTACACACGGAAAGGAAGCTGTTCCTGCAGTTGCTGCGACTGATTGCCAAACACCACCACACCAACTGTATCCTTCCATTCGGGATGCTTTTTGGACAACCACTTGCAAGCATCAATGAGATACTGAGCCCCCTTCCGCTCGTCGGTAATTTTCAGCGAACCAAACAAAATCAGTCTACCTTCTTTCGGCAATTGGAACTTCCCCCTTGCTTTCAACTTATCCTGCGGCTTAAACAAATTTGTATTGATGGCATTGGGAATATCCACCACGATCTTACCCTGAAACAGGGCACTGCTTTGAGCTTGTTCCTTCAACCAGCGGCTACAGGTCACAAAATGAATAGGAGCCTGTTCATACAAAGCCTTCTTCTTACGGAACGTGTGATAAGACAAATCCTTTTTGCCTCCCCCCTTATAAATATACGGACAATGATGACATTCCTGCCGGTAATGCGTGCAGGTGCGTGCATAATGACAGATACCGGTACAAGGCCACATGTCGTGCATGGTCCACACTACCGGCTTACCCGAATTCAGAATCTTCTCTATATCTTTCAATGAAAGCATCCCCTGATTGACCCAATGCAGATGAACCACATCCGCCTGCCGGAATTCCGGCAAAGAAGTAATATCCGTACCCGTGTTGGCAATATCTACATCAAACAAATGATTCCGGCGAAAGCGGTTGGCCTTCCAAATGACAATGCGTTCCCACATAAACTTCCACACTTGCATCCAGTTGCGCTTCAGCCCCACCACACTAATCTGGTCGGTCTGCTTATCACGCACCAGCATTTTGGCCTTGATACCATTGTTCTTCAACGCTTCCATCAGCCTGCCCGCTGCGATAGCTGCTCCTCCTATTCGTTCAGATGTATTTATAATCAGGACTCTCATGACAAAATTTTAGGCAAAGTTACGATTTTTTGAAGAAATGTGGGACACATCCAACAAGCTTTCTGCTATTTCGCGCGAAAAGATGTCCAGATTAAATCGCTCTTCTGCCAGTCTGCGGGCATTCTGCCCCATCTGCCGTGCCTCCTCCGGATGCGTAGAGATATAACGGATAGCATCGACCCATCCCTGCACATCGCCATAGGGCACCGTAATGCCTATTTCCTCTTTATCGATATCAATTTCAAAATTCGGATTGCGTGAGCAGATGACCGGCATCCCCAAAGCAAACGCTTCAACCAGTGTAGTGAGCCCCACCGTGTAAGGAAAATCCAGACAGCAAATCACAATGCAACTCTTTTGTGCCACCAGTTTGCCCAATTCATAAGGAATAACACCATCTGTATAATGAATCCGCACTGCCTCAGATATAGGATAGCGGTCGAGAATCTTTTTATAGTTGATATTCCCGCACGACACTGAAATATACACATCCAGTTGCTCCTTGGTCTGCTTAAAAGCCTTCAAGAGCGTTTCCACATCCCGGTTCTCCTTACCGGTAGAAATAAACCCAGCCGGTTGGCGGTGAGGCAGTTCGGCAAGCAGATGATCATAGAAAGCCAAGTCGGGTCCCCAGTGCACCAGTTGCAACTTCTGCTCTGTCACTTTACCCGTCTTCAGCGAGTCACGGATGAGTTTACGGCTAAACAGAAACATCCGGTCGATGCCTTTGTAAAAGAAACGGGAAAGAAATTCACGGCACGGATGAGCATTACGCACCACCGCCGTGTGATGCCACAGCACGATAGGCTTACGATAAAGCCCCAATGCGCGCAAAAAAATCACCGGCTCAATGCCCCGAAAAGAAGTGGCATAAAGCACCTCATACTTTTCCTTGCAGAACAGAATCTCCTTGGTGGCATACCACATCAGCTTCAGCCGGCTCGGGAAATACTTGTACCGGTGCATCACAGCCTCAATACCATAGCTTTCCAGCAAAGGTAATCCGTAGAGAATATGTCCGGGAAATTTATACTCCTTCCATTCCTCATAACTCTCCCTTGTCAGCCGGGTATGATAAAAATAAATAGAAAGTCCTTTGTTTAGTGATGCTTGTTTCTTTTCAGCCATTTGTTGATTCTATTTTTTACAGCTTTCATAATAATGGAAAAATTACCATAGCGCAAATTGAGAAACAGTTCCTCGAACGACCGTCCCACCTTAATCCAAGGATGCCCCCAAGCCATGATGCGATACACATTTTTCTTATGAGCCACATGCTCTATGACATAGCGGGGATGCTTCAGTGGAAACTCTATTTCATAACGCTTCATGGTGAAAATGCGACGATACCCTTTGGGTAACGTATGAACAGAACCCGCAAAATGAGTCGAATCCGATGTCACTCCCAAGTTGTTTATCATATTGCGCACAGGCACAATGCTTAACCCCGAGTTGAATAAGATAGAAGCATGGAAGATGGTTTCGTAAAACGCCTTCTTCTGTTGCCGGTGACACTGGCACATATAAATGAAATCACTTCTGAATTTACGTTCTTCAATCAGCTGCTGCAACTGTTGCATCGAAAAAGAATCATCCAAAAAAGTATAAAACTCATCCCACTGGTCCACCACCCGCTTCCAGCTAGCCCACCCCCAAATAGAAAAATTAGTGGAAAAAATATAGTCGCAAGGCACCCCTTCCGTCACCTCCTCAGGATTAAATCCGGCAATCATGCTGATGCGGAAATCATGCTCATATTTATCCAGCATCTCCTTACAAAACCGGAAAAAGGAAACAGACGGCACATCATCATCCTCAAGCACAATACACTTGTCCACCTTCGAGAAAGCCCACTTCTGAGAAATGTATTCCGAAGGATCACAGCCCAGGTTCTTTTCTTGATAAAGCCGTTCCACCTCACATTCCCAATCAATCTGCGACACAACTTCCCTACAGGCCATAATACCGGCCCGGTCACGTTCCCCCCGCGGACCATCCTGATAAAGAAACAGGCGAGAAGGCCGGGCCTTCCTCACTTGCTCAAACACCTCCGACAACTGCTGCGGACGGTTGAAAAACAATATCAATACCGCTACGTCTACTAAAGCAGGTTTCATAACTTCTTGATTAATTCAGGGTGAATATAAACCGCATGGATTCTCTGCTTGTCCTTAGGCGGAATATCCATGTAATTCTTATACAAATCTTTCAGATAAGCATCGGGACAGGCCGGTGCGCTAAATTTCTTTCCTTCAAACATAATCTCGGAGAGAGGAAACACACAATCATTGCAGTGCATAATGCCGTATCCGTTGTTTATCAGTACATTCGACACATACTTATCTTTCTTCCTACACAGACACAGCACGCACCAGATGGCTCGGTAGAACACATACTTCAGTCCGAAATAGAAAAACTCGGCAAAAGAACGCAGGCTGTAATAATGACGCGCATGCAAGATGGAATAACTGGTAGAAATCCCTTTGCAAAACCGCTTCACCCACGAACGAGGCACATCCGGATAAGGGATAAAAGGAAAAATATCCAAAAAAAGTCCCTTCTCATAACTCACGTCAAACGTATCCCCCGCTTCAATGTAAAGCGAATTCAAATCACGTATCTTGATAATAGGCTCCTTATTCAACGGGTCACTTTCCGGCGTTTGCAGAAACAGCGATTCCGACAATTCAGCCGGGGCCACCTCCACAAAGCGCTGCAAGTCGGGCAAAAGCATCCCCAGGTCAATATCATCATCCCAAGGAATAAACCCTCCGTGACGCACCGCTCCCAGCAATGTGCCGCCATCGAGCCAGTAGGGAATGTGATGCTTACGGCAGATGCGGTCCACCTCTTCCAAGATGCCCAGTTGCTTCAGTTGGCAAGCACGTAAATGCTGTGCTACATAGGCCGATAAGTAAGAATTGCTCATACTTCCTCCCTCTTTACATCAATCACCTGACCGGTAAAATCGGTGAGCAAAGACTGCACAGACACCTGAGCTACTTTCTGAGAAGAAAGCAAACTGTCTTCGGGCTCCACACCAAAATTGCGAACCCTCATCGGCGTCTTGGTACGCTCGGGATTGATGCAGTTCACGCAGATGCCCTGCGATTCCCACTCCTGAGCAATGGCCTGTACAAAATTGACGATAGCCGCCTTCGTAGACGAATAAATGCTATAGAAAGCCCTGCCGCGTGTATAAGAACTGGACGTGAAAAACAACAGTTTGCCCTTACTCTCCTTCAAGTAAGGATAAGCCTCTAGCGCTACATGCACCGTACCTAGATAATTCGTGTTCACCGCACCGGTAATCGTCTGATAATCCGTAGCCACCAGCGGTTCCTTGTTCAGCACACCCGCAGTATTAATGACATAATCAATCCGCTGCGTCTGCTGGTATACCTGCCGTAGCGCAGCAGCCACCTGCTCCTTATTGCCCACATCCGTATGATTCAGCTTACGCGAAAAGCAAAACACCCGGACCCCTTTTTCCTGCAAAAGAGCCGCAATATCCGCTCCGATACCATAATTTCCTCCAAACACGACAGCCACCTTATCCTGCCACTGACGCTCCTCACCAGACATATCTCTCAGTTCACTTTTGCGCAACTGGAAAAATTTATCCAGCAGGTACGTATCTTCTTTGTACGTCAACTTCATGTTACTTTCCTCACCTTTCACCACATACACGGGCTCATCAGGTAAATATTTCACCACCACGCCACAGTCGTCGGTCACTTTCAACTGCGGATCCTGCAAAGCAATCTCATAAGCCCGCCGGATGATTTCTATCTCAAAAGCCTGCGGAGTCTGTCCCCGTTTCAGCCGGCTTCGATCGGGAATACACCGGATAAAATCCCCCTCAGTCTCAATAATCGTATCCGTAGCCGGCATCGCCACATCAATTGCCTTATAACGCTGCAAAGCATCAATTACATCGTTAATAATCCGCTGGCTGACCAAAGGACGCACCGCATCATGAAAAATCAGATTCACCTCTTCTCCCTCATACGCCTTAATGGCAGAAAGACTGGAATGATATCTTTCCGCTCCGCCTTTCAATATTTTCTTCACCTTTTTCCATTCGTTCTTGATGATGACAGACTCGATATTGGAGATGTAAAACGGATTGGACACAATGGCTATCTCATCAATATGCGGATTACTTTCAAACGCATCCACCGTATGTTCCAACACCATTTTGCCCGCCACCTTGAAAAACTGCTTGGGAGTTGACAGTCCTAATCGACTCCCCACTCCTCCTGCCAGTATGATAGCTATATTTCTTTTCATGTCTATATGCACTGCAATAATGATACGATACAAAAGTAGCAATTAATTGATTGCAAGACACCACACCCTGTTGAATTTTTGTCTTAATGGGTCTGCAGATAGGCAGCAGCCATCCGGCCTCGCTCCGGAATGGGTAAAACCGAAACCGCCGGAAAATCCTCGAGCGAGCAGTCGGCCAAATAAATTGCCGGATAAAAATTCTTCAACAAAAACAAACTAGGACCGGTAGTAATACTTCCAACAAAGGCAGAAGCATTCATCAACAACTGGATGGAACAAAGGAAACGAGTCATCTGCTTTTTCTTACGTTCTTTGGCCCTCTGCGTAAAATCTTGATTAACATACCCTCTCTCTTCTGCACTACAAAGGGTATACCAACACATTCCGGCAGCCAGTTCCGGCAGCTGCTCAAACAAGCGGTAGTCATCCGTCAGCACAAAGACATCCCGCAAGGCAGTCTGCTGCTGAATCAAACGAACATAACAAGCAGGCGGAAGTAGACTGGTCTCCGTTATTTTATCTCCCCCCCTTATCTGGCAACCGGCATACCGAGGCGGCAACTGCAAAGAAGCAGCCATTAAACTACATGTCTGTGCCATCGATTCATTCAGCCTCCAGGTGATGGCAGTCATCTTCTGAAAGGCATGCAGGTAATCACCATCGATGCCCAATTCGGGGATACAGAAATGCTGATGCGGACAAAAACGGACATGGCAATTGAGCAGCGTGGGCTGCCCATACGCCCGCCAAGCTAGCATTCTGCCCATCCCGTTCTTCACTATCACCTTCAGTTTCCACTTCAGTAATTTTATCTTAGGCTGTTTCGGGTCGCTCAGCAGTGCCTTCCACGAAGGAATGCGGTGTGTGTTGTACGTCCGGTGAAAACCCTCGTGCACCTGTTCACAAAACGGTTCGAAACAATCTTCCCAGCCCCTGTCCCAGCCGAAATTGGCATCATCGGCATACAGTTTAAACTGAATCTGATGCTGCAAGCAATAAAGCATGGCATGAATCATATACGTATACTCCGTGAAAAATCCGGCATCAATTCCGATGTGATAGACCATCGTCTTGCTGAACGAAGCGTTCAGTGCACGATATGATGCCACAAGTTCGTCAGTATTCATTGATTTTCTTTTTAGTGAAAAAAGCAAGACTCTCCTTGAAAGTGACCGAACGGCTTGCCCACATGGCAGCCACGTAGAGTACAGCAGCCAAGCCCATTTTACTGACAAAGCGGAAGTAACAGTTTGCAATGGAGAACGTAACATAATAAGTAACGGCCATCACCGCAACCGCAATCAAGGCAAACGGCAAGATGTCGGCCAAGGCATCACGCAACTTCAGCCCGATGACCCGCTGCACAAAATAATGCCAGGTCAGCAACCATAAGGTCTGAATAGATACGTACACAGCCAGCATGACATAAATGCCATACGGATGCACCAGCATCACTCCCAACAGCAGTAAAAGTCCCAAAGAAAGGGTATTCCACATATACACCTTCGACTTCCCTTTGCTGATAATGAGTTGCTGATACAAATGAGCAATGGGATAAAAAGCCCCGCTGATACACAAAATCTGCAGCATAGGCACACTAAACAGCCATTTATCGGTGATAGTAATGGTAATCAGTTCTTCTGCAATAAGCGCCAAGCCCAGCAAAGCAGGGAAAGAGACAAAGGCAGTGAAGCGAAGCATTTTGCGGAACACCCTCTTCTGACGCTCCACATCATCGGCCACCTGCCTAAGCACCGGCTGTGCCACTCCGTTGATCATGCCCGCTATGAATTGCTGCCCCATACCACACCACTTATTGGCCTGGTTATAATACCCCACCTCCTGTTCGGAATACAGCCTACCCAACAGAACAGAAAACAGGTTATTGTTGATGTGATTGAAGATATTAGTCACCAGCAGTTTTCCACTGAAGCCAAACATCTCACGTACTGGCGTAAAATCGACCGGCCAGGTAGGACGCCACCGGGTGTAATGCCAGTAACAAGTCGTACAGACAGCCACATAGACCATACTCTGCGTAGCAATGCCCCAATAAGAAAAACCGTAATAAGCCAACGTGACGCCAACAATGCCCGAAATAACCAATGCCAGCACAGACGAGATAGCCCGCTGCTTCACCATGAGATAACGCTGCAAATAAGCACTGTGGGAAATCCCCAAACTGGAGATAAAGAACCCGATAAACGAATAGCGGGCCAGAGGAGTCAGTTCCGGAGTATCGTAGAATGCAGCAATCAACGGAGCACAGAGAAACAACAGAAGATACAGCAAGAGGCTGACAAAGGCATTAAACCAAAACACTGCATTATAGTCGGCATGCGTGGCCTCTTTCCGATTGACCAATGCTGCCGTGAACCCGCTTTCCTGAATGGAACTGGCAATCAAGGAAAAAATGGCAAGCATTCCCACCATACCATAGTCCGTAGGAGAAAGCAGACGAGCCAGGAAAATACCGAAAAGCAGGTTCAGCAACTGCTGAACACCGTTGCTGAACCCACCCCAAAATAATCCTTTTGCTGTTTTATCTTTTAGTGATTGCTGTTCATTCATGCCTTACTTCACTTCGCTACCCGGCTTCACCTCACGCAACAACGAAGTCACAGCCAGCGAACCGTCGTAGTTTTCGGCAGAAAGAATCATACCTTCACTCACCAGTCCGTTTTTAAACTGACGGGGAGCAAAGTTGGCAATAAAAAGCACCTGCTTGCCCACCAGTTCTTCCGGCTTATAGTGCTGAGCAATACCGCTCACAATCGTGCGGTTCTCCAGCCCGTCGGCAATCTTGAACTTCAGCAGTTTCTTCATCTTAGGCACTGCCTCACATTCGAGCACCGTACCCACACGAATATCCAGTTTTTCAAAATCCTCGAACGAAACAATCGGCTTCACCGGATTGGCCTTATAGTTGGCTGCTTCATTGGCCTTCTTGATATCGGCCAAGCGATCCATCTGCGCCTGTATAGCCTCATCTTCAATCTTCTGGAAGAGCAGTTCGGGTTCGCACAGCTGATGTCCGGCAACCAACAGATCAGTATGACCCAGTTCACTCCATTCAAACGTTTCCATATTCAACATCTTGCGCAACTTCTCGCTACTGAACGGCAAGAATGGTTCAAAAGCAATCGCTAGGTTGGCCACCAATTGCAGAGATATGTTCAGAATCGTAGCCACGCGATCCATATCCGTCTTCGCCAGTTTCCATGGCTCCGTGTCGGCTAAATATTTATTGCCAATGCGGGCCAGATTCATGGCTTCCTTCTGTGCATCACGGAACTTGAACACATCCAACAGCTTTTCCACTTCCGACTTCACGTCGGCAAACTCCTTCAGTGTCTCCTTATCATAATCGGTCAGTTCACCGCAAACCGGCACCACCCCGTTAAAATACTTCTTCGTCAGTTGTAGTGCACGATTCACGAAGTTGCCGTAGACAGCCACCAGTTCATTGTTGTTGCGAGCCTGGAAATCCTTCCACGTAAAGTCATTGTCCTTCGTTTCAGGCGCATTGGCTGTAAGCACATAGCGGAGCACATCCTGTTTGCCCGGGAAATCGACCAGATATTCGTGCAGCCACACCGCCCAGTTGCGTGAAGTCGAAATTTTGTCACCTTCCAAATTCAGAAACTCATTACTCGGCACATTGTCCGGCAAGATATAGCTTCCTTCCGCCTTCAGCATCGCCGGGAACACGATACAATGGAACACAATGTTGTCCTTTCCAATAAAGTGAATCAGCCGAGTTTCAGGATCTTTCCACCACGTTTCCCAACTGCCCTTTTCAGGGTGAGCATCACACAACTCCTTCGTGTTGGAAATGTAGCCGATAGGCGCATCAAACCACACATACAGCACCTTTCCTTCAGCACCCTCTACCGGCACCGGAATACCCCAGTCCAAGTCACGGCTCACAGCGCGCGGCTGCAATCCCATGTCGAGCCAGCTCTTGCACTGACCATACACATTGGGGCGCCATTCCTTATGGCCTTCCAGAATCCACTCACGCAACCAAGCTTCATGTTTATCGAGCGGCAGATACCAGTGCTTTGTTTCCTTCATCACCGGCTGGCTACCGCTGATGGCACTCTTCGGGTTGATAAGATCAGTAGGCGAAAGTGACGTACCGCACTTTTCACACTGGTCGCCATACGCGCCTTCAGCGTGGCAATGCGGACATTCACCGGTAATATAGCGGTCGGCGAGAAAGGTCTTAGCCTCTTCGTCATAATACTGTTCGGAAGTCTTTTCAATAAATTCCCCTTTATCATACAACTTACGGAAGAAGTCGGATGCCAATTGGTGATGCGTAGAAGAGGAAGTGCGGCTATACACATCGAACGAGATACCGAATTCCTTGAACGAATCCTTAATCAGCGTATGATAGCGGTCCACTACATCCTGCGGAGTAATCCCCTCCTTCTTAGCGCGAATAGTGATGGGCACCCCGTGCTCATCCGAACCGCCAACAAACAATACATCTTCTTTCTTCAGGCGCAGATAACGCACATAGATATCTGCAGGCACGTATACACCGGCCAGGTGACCGATATGTACAGGTCCGTTCGCATACGGCAAAGCCGATGTAACGGTGGTTCTTTTAAATTTCTTTTCCATCGTATATTTCGAGCGTTTTATTATTATCCAAATTTCATGTGTGCAAAGATAGTGTTTTTTCATTGGGTTCTTACCCAACACCCCCATTTACTTCTTCAGAAAAAACTGCACCACCTCCCTCCAGCGCAGATAAATTCAACCCTATCATTCGCTCATACCATCCTGTTTCCTGTCGGGTGAATAAACGATTCGGGGCAACTCCCTCTTTCCATCGGGGGTCACTACCACAGCGTTGAACATCCATTTCACCAGTCTCACCTCAGGCGTGCTGAATGAACCGACAGGCAGTTTCAACAACAGTTTGTTCCATCCTTTCCGAAGCGTAATGGGCAACGGCAGACGCGAAGATGCATTCTCATTCGTCATAGGCACCTCATTGGAACGGATGCGATGCGAACTCAGCCACACCGGAGGAAGCAGTTCGTTTCCATTCAGCCAGGCACGGCTTCCTTTATAATCCCATGTACCGGGCAAAGGAGGAAGATCGCTTTCCGAGCGGCTGTAATTCTGAAATTCCAAAAAAAGTCCGGCTTCCTGCTCTTCAGGCGAATAAATCCAGGTATAGGCATAAGCCGTACTGTTCTCCTTCGGATGATCATAAAAGCCCTTCACCGTATTACCCCACACATGACGCAGATAAATACCAGCCCCTCTCACCAGCCGGCTACCATAACGTTTTCCCTGAAACAGGTAGCAGTCGGCCTCCTCCTGTTCGGGAGGAAACACTCGGCTTAACTCCCCCTCATTGGGAAAAGCATCCGTGATGCGCCACCTCACATGCGACTGCCTCACATAGGGAAAAGGCTCTCCTGAAAAAGTATGCTCCTTGTGCCACAGCATCCGGTCTTCAAAATCGGCAAACCGACCGAGCACTTCCGCATTCTCCTCCCAAAGCAAATTCTCACTGCTGTCAAAATAACCATACCCGCCACCTTGCCAGCTACGCTCGGCAAAAGCAAGCATGCAAGCATACACATTATTATCCCTCACAATCTGCTTCTCATCAGTAATGAAACGGTCGTTCCACACAGCCACAATGCTACCCGCCGCATCGGCACTCCCCCAAGGTTTATTCAGAATACGGCTGTGATACAAAGCCACTAGATCAGCATACGTATCAAAATGATTGATATAATGTAAGCGGCAGTCAATAGCCGGAATACCCGGCTGCGCCTTCCCGCGAGAACTCCATAGTTGGGTCATATCAATTTCGCCTGGGGCATACTTCCACCCCGGATTCCAGGAAATCACCTTTTTGCCCTTACTGCGCACAAATGCCACCATCTCAGGCACAAAACGAGAATTGGTGAAGCCCACCTCATCCGTACCGATATGCATATAAGGCACCTCAAACACCTCACACGCCTCAGCCATCAGTTCTTTCAATATAGCCATCCCCTTAGCCGACTGCATATCCGTGTGAAAAGTGCGCACAAATGCCTCGCTATGACCCGGCATATCAATTTCCGGGATGAGCAACACCTGCCGCTGCCTGCAATAATCCACCAGTTCACGTGCCTCCTGCTGCGTGTAATACTTTCCGGGCATACGGGTCATATTTTCCGGTGCATTCAGTTGGGGATAAATCTTGCTTTCCAGCCGCCAGGCCTGATTTTCGGTCAGATGCCAATGAAACACATTGATTTTAAAACGGCTCAACAAATCAATCTCCCGCTTCAGTTCCTGCATCGAAATATACGTGCGCCCCACATCCTGCATAAAGCCTCGTACACGGAAAGCCGGCCAATCGGTCACTTCACAAGCAGGAAGATACATTTTTCCATGCTGTTCATAGCGCAGCTGCTCCAGCGTCTGAAACGCCCGATACACTCCTGTATCCGTCACAGCCTCTACGCGTACCCCGGAAGCATTCACTTCCAGACGGTATCCCTCTTCCTGATTCAGAGGCACACCAGGCAAGGAATCCACCCGTACAACAGTCACCCCTTTGTTCTCCCTCACAACGGTCCGGTGAAGCTGAAAAGGCGGGTTATCGGCAAAATGAATCCTCTGCGGATAAGGCAATAAATGTATCACTTCCTGCCCTCCCATCCGAGCAGAAAAGAAAAAAAGAAAAAAAGAATACGATATTTTTCATTTCAGCCTTCATTTCTCATTAAATACCCTTTAAATACTTCAAAATCTTAAAAAAATCGGGATTGGAAGGTCGTGGCATATCCGGATGAATAACCTTTCCTTCTCTATCCAGCAATATATAGCGAGGAATAGTAACCACTTGATAGCGATGCATGAAAGAAATCCATTTCCTATCCATTACCAACTGAATGCCTTTCAATTGATGCTGATTCAAAAACTGAATCCAGGCTTTTTTATCATAATCTGTAGCAATACTTACAAACACAATTTCTTTCTTATGCAACTTTTCTTGAATTTTTTCCAAATAAGGCAATTCTCCTTTACAAGGACCGCAATAAGTAGCCCACACATC
>AMCI01000785.1_pt1 | contig 14851 bp, 12 predicted proteins | sample 419838 | NCBI WGS metagenome assembly AMCI01 (sample SAMN01090643, study PRJNA158313) | gut metagenome
GCCTCACGAACAGAAAGATGGTGTCTTTCGGCAAATTCACTAATGGCAGCTAACAACATATTCAATCACGTTCTTATCCATAGTCTGCTCCTTTTTTTAAAAACGACAGAAGCCGATATGCTCATATTATCTAACCTGTTTTTCATGCGATATTTATTTATACCCTAACAAATATAGAATAAAGTTTCCAAAATGGGAAACAATCAGAAGCGAATATTGATTTTTTTTCCTACTTTACAGGGAATCGGCTAGCCTCTTTGAAAAACAACTGGCCCCATAATGATGCGGTTGTCCTGGCTTTTTTTCGCAGAAGTTTGCTTTTTCTGACGAAGTTTCTTTTCTTTGCAGAAAGAATGATGCCCGTTTTTAGGGACGACCCTGTATTTTGACGATATGATAGAGACCCCTTCACTCCCTTCCTCTTCTTCTGCCGCATCAAGAAGAACCGCCGGCTGGTGGTGAGCATCCAGGGACTCTGTGCCGTGGCCACTTCGTACATTCCGCGCGAGTTTCTGCAGCCTCTCTGAAGCCGGACCCAATAAGTGGGCCGATACTTGGTGTCCTGCCCTGCATCAACGGTGCGCGGAATGCGGCTTGTAGACAGATGATTTTGTAAACAGATAAACTTGTATATAGAAGCTTGTATATAGAAAAATTAACCCTCATTCCATGAAATCAATCGTCATCACCGGCGGGGCCGGTTTTATAGGCAGCCATGTGGTTCGCCTGTTCGTGAACAACTATCCGGAGTATCGCATCATCTGCCTGGACAAACTGACGTATGCGGGCAACCTGGCCAACCTGAAGGACCTGGAGGGACGCCCCAACTACGAGTTCGTGCGGATGGACATCTGCGACTTCGAGGCCTTCTACCGCCTGATGCAGGAGAAGCAGGTGGACGGCATCATCCACCTGGCTGCCGAAAGCCATGTGGACCGCAGCATCAAGGACCCCTTTACCTTTGCCCGTACCAATGTGATGGGGACGCTGGCCTTGCTGCAGGCGGCCAAACTGTACTGGGAGAGCCTGCCGGAAAAATATGAAGGCAAGCGCTTTTACCACATCTCGACGGACGAGGTGTACGGGGCGCTGGCCATGAACCGGCCCGAGGGCATCGAACCGCCCTTCGCCACCACGGCTTCGTCGGCCGAACATCACCTGGCCTACGGCGATACGTTCTTCTACGAAACCACGAAGTACGACCCCCACAGCCCGTACTCGGCTTCGAAGGCCAGCTCGGACCATTTCGTGCGGGCCTACCACGACACGTATGGATTGCCGACTCTCGTCACCAACTGCTCGAACAACTACGGACCGTATCAGTTTCCCGAAAAGCTGATTCCGCTGTTCATCCACAACATCCGCCACCGCAAGCCGCTGCCGGTGTATGGCCAGGGCGAGAACGTGCGCGACTGGCTGTATGTGGAGGACCATGCCCGCGCCATCGACGTGATTTTCCATCGGGGGAAGACAGCCGAGACGTACAACATCGGCGGCTTCAACGAGTGGAAGAATATCGACCTGATCCGGGTGCTGATTCGCACGGTCGACCGTCTGCTGGGTCGCGCGGAAGGCGAGGATATGGACCTGATTACGTTTGTCACCGACCGTCCGGGGCACGATGCACGCTATGCCATCGACTCGACGAAGCTGCAGCGCGAACTGGGCTGGGAGCCGAGCCTGCAGTTTGAGGAGGGCATCGAGAAGACGGTGAAGTGGTATCTGGAGAACGAGGCGTGGCTGGAGAACGTGACCAGCGGCGAGTACCTGAAATACTACGAGGATATGTACGGGTGCCGCGACTAAGGGTAAAAAGAAAGCGTAACGAAGGACTTTGGGGAGTCCGTTCGTTACGCTTTTCTTCTCTTTATGATTTTTCCTTTATGATTTTCTCTTTATGATCTTCGTTCACTTCACCACTTCACCTACATAGAGGTTGTAGGATTGTGAGCCGTCGCTGCCGGCATTCATCTTCTGGGCTTCTTCGCCGCTGACTTCCTGTTTCATCATCTTCTTGCAACGTACGGTGAGCCAAGGTTCGCTCTGGCCTTCGTCGTAGAACGAAACGGTGTAGTCCTCGCTCTGTTCGAGGAGCAGGTTGCCCAACTTCTTGTGCTGGTTGAGCAGGCAGAACACCACTTCCTTGCCGAAGAGCTGGCCGAAGCCGCCCCAGCTTTCCTTGCCCAGATCCAGCTGTTCGCCGCTGGCGGTCAGGGTAATGCGGGCCGATGACCGGATGTGGGCATCGCGGTCGACGGGCTGTGCGGGTGTGAGCTTCGTGGCAGGGATGACCTGGCTGGCAGTTGTTGCAGCCTGTGTCTGGCTGGCAGTCGTTGCAGCCTGTGTCTGGCTGGATGCTGTCATGGGAGTGCTGGCCATTACGGCATGGGCCAGTTCGTCCTGGATGGTTTTGAACAGCTCGTCCTTCAGGTCGATGGTTTCGCGGCGGAACTTGCCGCAGATGGGGGCCAGCTTGGTCTGTTTCTTGTTCAGGGCCATCTTGTCGTTGATCCATTCTTCGGCATTGTAGTGCTGACCGCCATCGCGGTTCTCGTCATACCAATAGCGGATGCGGGTGATCTCGGCGTTGACCTGGCCCGGCTGGCAGGTCAGGTAGAGCTGGTAGTAGATGCGGGTGCGGTCCAGCGAAAGGGCGGTGGAGGAGAACACCAGGTATTCCTCGCCGCCGATGGCAATGGTGCCTTCGGTCTCGTTGGAGTAAAGTACGCGGGCATGGAAATCGTCCTTGGGCTGGAAGCGGGTCTGTCCCCATTTCAGCAGGAGGTCGAATATCTCCTGTTTCGAAAGGGAGGGAGCGCGGAATTCCTGCTGGAAAGAGACTTTGCCTTCCTTCATCGGAACGGCACCTGCCAGGTATTTCGGTTCGGTCTGTGCTGAAGCCCACAAGGGCAGGCAAAGCATCAGCATCAGTAGCAGTTTTTTCATGGTCTGATTCATGGCCTGATTGTTTTTTTAGGGTTTGGAATGATATGTTTTGGTTAATACGGGGTAAAAGTAACCATTTTCTGTCAGATAGACAAGTCTGGCTGACAAACAAAAGCGGCTTCCCTGTGTTAAAAAGGGAAGCCGCTGTCGCGAAATGGGGTAAAGTATTTCTTGCTTCACGGAAACTCCGGTCGCACGAAGTCTGCTTTACTTCACGGGAATCTTGTCGATGCGACGCTGGTGGCGTCCGCCTTCGTAGGGAGTCGTGAAGAAGTTTTCCATGATCTGGCTGGCAGTGTCGGTATCGATGAAGCGTCCCGGCATCACCAGAACGTTGGCGTCGTTGTGCTGACGGGCCAGCGAGGCGATTTCGGGCATCCAGCACAGGGCGGCACGGATGCCTTGGTGCTTGTTCAGCGTCATGCTGATGCCTTCGCCGCTACCGCAGATGGCAATGCCCGGATAGCATTCGCCGGCTTCTACGGCCAGCGCCAGCGGGTGGGCAAAGTCGGGATAGTCGCAGCTGTCGGTGCTGTGGGTTCCGAAGTCCTTATAGGCATAGCCTTTGGCTTCGAGCCAGGTCTTGACGAATTCTTTCAGTTCGTAACCGGCGTGGTCTGAGGCGAGTCCGATGGTTTTCATGCGAGCATTTCCTTTACTTGGTTATAGACATTCTGGGCATTGAAGCCGAGCTTTTCATCCAACACTTTGTAGGGGGCCGAGTAGCCGAACGATTCCAGACCGAATACCTTGCCGTTGGCACCTACCAGGCCTTCCAGGTTGACGGGCAGACCGGCGGTCAGACCGAAAATCTTCGATCCGGTGGGCAGGATGCTTTCCTGGTATTCCTTGGGCTGGTTGCGGAACAGACCTTCCGACGGAACCGATACGACACGTACCTTCACGCCGTCGGCACGGAGCAGTTCGGCACCGGCTACCAGCGTAGACACTTCCGAACCGGAAGCCAGCAGGATGACATCGGGATTTTCGTCCGAGCCCTTCACGATGTAGGCACCGTGACGCACCTGGCTGTAGTCGTTGCCTTCGGGCAGGTTGGTGATGGTCTGGCGCGAGCAGATCATCGCAGTCGGCGTATCCATGTTTTCCATGGCGAGCTGCCAAGCGACGGTGGTTTCGTTCACGTCGGCGGGGCGCAATACCAGCATCGAGTTCTGTCCCTTGTGGTTCTTCAGCTTTTCCATCAGGCGGATCTGGGCTTCGTGTTCCACCGGCTGGTGCGTCGGACCGTCTTCGCCTACGCGGAAGGCGTCGTGGCTCCAGATGAACTTCATGGGCAGACGCATCAGCGCAGCCATGCGGATGGCGGGTTTCATGTAGTCCGAGAAGACGAAGAAGGTACCGCAACCGGTGATCATGCCGCCGTGCAGCATCATACCGATGCACAGGCAAGCCATGGTCAGTTCGGCTACACCGGCCTGGAAGAAGCCACCGCCCATGTCTTCACGGGTCATGGCATAGGTCTTCTTCAGGAAGCCGTCGGTCTTGTCCGAGTTCGAGAGGTCGGCCGACGATACCACCATGTTGCCGACCGTCTGTGCCAGTACGCCGAGCACGGTAGCCGAAGCGTTGCGGGTAGCGTCGTTGGGTTTCTGCTGGATGCTTTCCCAGTCGATGGCGGGGATTTCACCGGCAAACCAAGCCTGCTGCTGGGCGGCCTTGTCGGGGTGGGCGGCAGCCCAGGCGGCTTCTTCTTCGTGACGGGCGGCAGCCAGGGCCTTCAGCTCTTCGGCACGGCGGGCGTAGATTTCCTTCACTTCGTCGTAGATGACGAACGGATCGTCAGGGTTACCGCCCAGGTTTAGGATGGTGTTGCGGTAAGCGTCGCCTCCCAGGGGGGCACCGTGGGTACCGCAGTGACGTTCGTACGAGCTGTTGTCGGCCTTGCGGCAGCCCTTACCCATGACACACTTGCCGATAATCAGGGTCGGGCGTTCGTTTTCAGCTTTGGCCGCATCCAGGGCCTGGCGGATCTGGTCGCAGTCGTTGCCGTCGATTTCCAGGACGAACCAGCCCCAAGAACGGTACTTCATGGCCGTATCTTCGGTGATGACATCGCCCGTTTCGGTCGACAGCTGGATGTCGTTCGAGTCGTAGAACATGATGAGGTTGTTCAGTCCCAGGTGACCGGCTACACGGCCTGCGCCCTGAGAGATTTCTTCCTGAACACCGCCATCGGATATATAGGCATAAATGGTTTCTTTCGCGAAAGTGGGGTTACCGGTGCGGGCAGCCAGGAACTTGGCAGCCATGGCGGCACCTACGGCATAAGCGTGACCCTGTCCCAGCGGACCTGAGCTGTTTTCGATGCCGCGGTTCACATCCACTTCGGGGTGACCGGGAGTGGGAGAGCCCCACTGGCGGAACTGCTGCAGTTCGTCGAGGGTGTACTTGCCTGCCAGTGCCAACTGAGCGTACAGCATCGGCGACATGTGACCCGGATCGAGGAAGAAGCGGTCGCGTCCTTCCCAGGCGGGTTTTTCGGGATCGTACTGCAGGTATTCAGCGTACAATACGTTAATGAAATCGGCACCACCCATTGCACCGCCGGGATGGCCGGATTTGGCTTTTTCTACCATGGATGCAGCCAGGATACGGATGTTATCCGCTGCAAGGTTCATTACTTTATTGTCGTTCATATTTTTAAGAGTTGATAGTAAACTAGCTTACAAAGAACCGACGTTGGAGGCCGTTCTTGGTCAATGACAGGACAAAGATAAGTCTTTCCATTTAATTAACCAATAAAAATAGAGAGGAGTGTGGAAGAGGAATGAAAAAAAGCCGAGCGGCCGGGGAAAAACAAAGCGGCGGCGAGGAAAACGGACGGGCCGGGGGAAGCGAGCGGTGGCGGGGAAAAACAAAGCGGCCGGGGGAAGCCCCGACCGCTTGCTGGACCAACGACCGTTGAGGGGCGCTGGCCTATTTCTTCGGTGATTATACCAATTTGCGAGAACCGTCGCTGATGACCACGTCGTACACCTTCGGGCTGCGACCGAACTTTTCCTTGAAGCGTTCCTTGGCAGTGGTGATGAAGGTTTCGTACAGTTCGTTCTTCACCAGGTTGATGGTGCAACCGCCGAAGCCGCCACCCATGACGCGTGAACCTGTCACACCGCAATCGAAAGCTACGTCGTTCAGGAAGTCGAGTTCTTCGCAGCTCACTTCGTACAGCTTGCTCATGCCGTAGTGAGTTTCGTACATCTTCTGACCTACGGTTTCGTAGTCGCCCTTTTCCAAAGCGTCGCATACGTCGAGCACGCGCTGGATTTCTTCGATCACGTATTCGGCACGCATGAAGTCTTCTTCGCTGATGTCAGCCTTGGCTTCGTTCAGCATATCCAGGGTACAGTCGCGCAGGAATTCCACTTCGGGGTGGTTCTTCTTGATGGCTGCCACAGCTGTTTCGCAGCTCTGACGGCGCTTGTTGTAGGCTGAAGAAGCCAGTTCGTGCTTCACGACTGAATCGACCAAAACCAGCCGGTAGCCTTCGGGCTTGAACGGGAAGTACTGGTATTCCAGTGAACGGCAATCCAGACGGATGAGGCTGCCTTCCTTACCGAATACAGAAGCAAACTGGTCCATGATACCACAGTTCACACCGCAGTAGTTGTGTTCCGTTGCCTGACCCACCTTGGCCAATTCAAACTTGTCGATCTTGTTGTCGCCGAACAGGTCGTTCAATGCGAAAGCATACGTGCTTTCCAAAGCTGCGGATGAAGACATACCGGCACCCAGAGGCACATCGCCTGCAAAGGCTGTATCGAATCCCTTCACTTCTACACCGCGCTTGATCATTTCCCGGCATACACCGAAGATGTAGCGAGCCCAGCTGGCATTGGGAGCATCTTCTTCGTTCAGACCGAATTCCACATAGTCCTTCAGGTCGATGGAGTAAGCGCGGACCTTGTCGGTTCCGTTCGGCTTGATTTCAGCAATCATGCCTTTGTCTACCGCACCGGGGAATACGAAGCCACCGTTGTAGTCGGTGTGTTCGCCGATAAGGTTGATTCGACCCGGAGATGCATATACTGAACCTGTAGTGCCATCAAAATGCTTGATGAAGCGACTTCTTACAAAATCTATGTCCATGATAGTAAACGTTTAAAGTTAATACTGTAGTTTTCTTGGTTTATAAAGTAAGGGGGGCTGCCCTGTCGGGACAGGACAGACCCGCCTGGTTTTATTTCTTGGCAATTTTGGAACCTACCTGAGCGTAGTACAGCAGGTAAGCGGCACAGAATACTACCACCCAGAAGCTGGTGATGTAGTCTGTCATATCGGCTACGGTAGCCTGGATGAACATCATGACTGCACAGCCGAATACCATGGTCATGAAGATACCGCTGGCGATAGCGGTGTATTTGCCCAGACCTTCTACGGCCATGTTGAAGATGGCACCCCACATCACGGAAGTACACAGACCTACCAACAGGAACGAGAAGATACCTACGGGTACGGGCTGCCAGATCATTTCCAGCTTACCCCAGTCTACACCCGGGAACGATACCAATACATCGGTCGGAGCGAACATACCGAACAATACCAGTACCATGGTAGCGCACGATACGGTCGTAATCATGGCACGGCTGCTCACCTTGTCACCGATGCTGGCACCGACGAAACGGCCAATCAGCATCATGAACCAATATACGGCTACCAACATACCTACGGTAGCGGCGGGGATGTTTCTTTCTTCAATCAGGTATTGCTGTACGAAGTTGGGCACACCTACTTCAATACCCATGTACAGGAAGATACCCAGTGTACCCAGGGCGAAGTGCTTGTAGCTCATGGCACCCTTGATCAGGTCGAGCTGAACGGGAGCCTGTTCGGGTTCTTCAATCTTGGTGAAGAGGATGATGACGAAGGCAATCACGAAGATGGCCAGGGCAATCATCAGCGCCGGAGTGGCATCGGCAATCTTGGCCTTGCTGGCATCGGCAATCAGCGCACCCATCAGGATGTAGCAAGCTACGGCAGCCGATGAGTTGAACACACCACCGATCTGAATCAGCTGGTTACCCTTGTTTCCACCACCACCGAGGAGGTTCAGCATGGGGTTTACCACACAGTTCAGGATACACATACACAGACCGGTAATCAGGGCACCTACCAGGTAAACGCCGAATACCAGACCCAGGTTGGCCTGTGCGTCCAGCTGACCGCTGTACCATTGGATCAGGATACCGGTGATACCCACCAACAGACCGATGAGGGCTGTTTTCTTATAGCCATACTTGGCAATCAGCATACCGGCGGGGATACCCATGACCAGGTAAGCGATAAAGTTACCGTAGTTACCAATCTGAGCGAGCACGTTCGAGATTTCACCTTGGTTTTTGATAATTGTAGCCATCGGTGTACACAAGTTGGTCACGAAGGCAATCATTGCGAAAAGGGCAATCATGATAATGATCGCACCCCATTGTTTTGTTTGGTTACTCATGAATCTTAATGTATTTTTAATTGTGATTATTGTTCCTCAGTTTTCCTTTAATCAGGTACAAGGGGGTGCTTTATCCGACTTCCACGCCGAATTTATAGATGGTCACCTGGTTGTAGACTTCGCCCGGACGGAGTACGCACGAGGGGAAATGACCCTTGTTCGGGGTGTCGGGGAAGTGCTGGGCTTCGAAACAGATGGCGCTGCGGGCGGGGAAAGTGGCTCCGTGGGCTCCTTCAAAGCCGTTATGCCAGTTCGCAGTGTACACCTGAACGCCCGGTTCGGTAGTAAATACTTCCATGCTACGTCCGCTTTCGGGTTCCACACACTTGGCTGCGAAGCTCAACGCACCGGCTTCGGGCTTGTTCAGCACGTAGCAGTGGTCGTAACCGGCACCGAACTTCAGCTGTTCGAAGTCTGCATCGATGCGGCTGTCTACGCGCTGCGGTGTGCGGAAATCCATCGGAGTGCCGGCCACCGGAGCGATTTCACCGGTCGGAATGGAAACTTCGTCGATTGGTGTATAGAAATCGGCGTTGATGGTTACGAGGTTGTTGTTGACAGTTGCGGTGGGGTTGGCGATACCCGACAGGCTGAAGAAGCCGTGGTGGGTCAGATTGCACAAAGTGGTCTGGTCGGTAGTCGCACTATAGGTGATAATCAGCTCGTTTTCGTTGCTCCAGGTATAAATAACCGTTACGTCGAGGTTGCCCGGGAATCCTTCTTCTCCGTCGGCCGACAGATAGTGCAGTTTCAAGCTCTGTGCGCTTTCCTGTTCTGCATCCCATACGCGGGCATGGAAGCCGGTAGGACCGCCGTGCAGCGAGTTGGGGCCGTTGTTGATGGTCAGTTGGTACTTTTGACCTTCCAGTTGGAATTGTCCTTGGGCGATACGGTTGCCGTACCGGCCGATTAAGGTGCTCAGGAAAGGTTCGGGACTGTGGATGACGTGGTCGATGCTGTCGTGTCCCTGGATGACATTGGCATATTGGCCGTTTTTATCGGGAACCATGATGGCTGCTACGGCGCCACCGTAATTGGTGATGGCTACTTCCGCTCCGCTTTCATTCTTCAGGATGAAAAGGTCGGTTTGCTTGCCGTCTACAGTTGTCTGGAAATCGGTCTTTTTCAGACCGCATAAGAGCTCATCAGAGTTAGTTGTGTTTATCATGATAAAGAAAATCTTTTTATTGTATGGTTAAAACTTATGCAAATAAAAAGATTTTCTTCGTTATTCCCAAACTTTTTATGGAAAAGTGAACTTACGAGACTTGAATTTTAAGAAAATCCGCCACGATGAAGCTGCTTCCTCCCACAAAGATAAAGTCGGTGGGCTGTGCGGCTTGCCGGGCAGCTGCTACGGCAGTCGCTACGTCGGGATAGGCTTCTCCCTGCAATCCGGCCTTGGCTGCGAGAGCTTTCAGGTCCTCTGCCGGCAGGGCTCGCTGTACGCTGGCGCGGGTGAAGTAATACCGGCCTTCGGGGGGCAACAGGGCCAGCACGCCGCTCACGTCCTTGTCGTTTACCATGCCGATGACCAGGTGCAGCTGGTCGTAGGTCTGCTGGCGGAGCTGTTCCACAATGTATTGGATACCTCCCACGTTGTGTCCGGTGTCGCATACCAGGGTGGGGCGACTGCCTACCTGTTGCCAGCGTCCCATCAGTCCGGTGAGCTCGCAGACGTGTGCAAATCCCTGACGCACATCGGTTTCCGTGAACCGATAGCCCACTTCCTGCAGGCAGCGCAGGGCGCTGAGCAGGGTGTTGGTGTTCTTCAGCTGGCACAGTCCGCCCAGCTCGCCTTCCAGGTCGGCATAGTCGGCTGTCTGGTAGCAGCGTCGGCCGTCAGCCGTCGTCGTTACCCGGTGCAGCAGTTGTTCGTCTTCGGCAAAGTGGAGGGGGGCGTGGAGTGCACGGGCGCGTTCTTCGAATACGGGACGGGTTTCCGGGGTGGTTTCGCCGATGACCACGGGTACGCCTTCCTTGATGATGCCGGCCTTTTCACGGGCAATTTCGGCCAGGGTGTGGCCCAGGAACTGTACGTGGTCGAAGCTGATGTTGGTGATGACGCACAGGTCGGGACGGATGATGTTGGTGCAGTCCATGCGTCCGCCCAGGCCGACTTCCACCACGGCCACATCGACCTGCTGCTGGGCAAAGTAGTGGAAAGCCAGGGCGGTGGTCAGTTCGAAGAACGAGGGGTGCAGGGGTTCGAAGAAAGCCCGGTGGCGTTCTACGAAACCGATGACAAATTCCTGGCTTACCGGCTGTTCGTTCACGCGGATGCGTTCGCGGAAGTCGACCAGGTGGGGCGAGGTGTACAGGCCTACCCGATAGCCCGCCGACTGCAGGATGGCGGCGAGGGTGTGCGAGCAGGAACCTTTGCCGTTGGTGCCGGCAATGTGCAGGGTGCGGAACTGGCGGTGGGGGTGGCCGAAATGTTCGTCCAGCCGGTGGGTGTTGGTCAGTCCTTCCTTGTAGGCACCGGCTCCCACATGCTGAAACAAGGGTGCACTGTGATAGAGGTAATCGAGGGTTTCTTCGTAGTTCATAAGTCAGATGGAATGTCGTTTTAGGGTGGGTGGAAAGGGATTCAAAAGTCTGGCTGGAACGGTCGGGCGCAAGCGGGAAAACGGGGTCTTCCCGGTGTAAAAGCATTCACCGCAGGGGGAGGAAGAATTTCCTAGGTCCCCTGCGGTGAACGGATAGGCCGACCGTCGTCGGGTGAACCGGCGGAATGCGGATTCACCGGGCAGACGGATCAGTCGAAAAAGCTTTTGAATTTCTTGAATATTTTTTCCTTGATGCTGTCGCTGGGCTGGAAGCTTTCGGCTTCCTGCATCTTTTCGATGAGGTGCTTTTCTTCCTTGTTCAGCTTTTCGGGCACGTACACGCTCACGTTGACCAGCAGGTCGCCGGTGCCGTTGCTGTAGCCGTAGCTGTCGATGGAAGGCAGCCCTTTGCCCCGCAGGCGAAGCACCTTGCCCGGTTGGGTTCCCGGTTCGATCTTCACCTTCACGCGTCCGTCGATGGTCGGGATTTCGACAGTACCGCCCAAGGCTGCAGTCGGGAAACTCAGCAGCAGGTTATATACCAGGTCGTAACCGTCGCGGATCAGGTCGGGATGCGCTTCCTCTTCGATGACCACCAGCAGGTCGCCCGGCACACCGTTGTGCTTGCCGGCATTTCCTTTGCCGTTCACCGACAGTTGCATGCCTTCGGCTACACCGGCGGGGATCTTCACTTCCACCACTTCTTCGCCGTAGACGATACCTTCGCCCGCACAGTGCGAACACTTGTTCTTGATAATCTTGCCTTCGCCGTTACACTGCGGACATACGGTTTGGGTCTGCATCATACCGAAGATGCTCTGTTGGGTGCGGGTCACGCTACCCGTTCCGTGGCAGGTAGGACAGGTTTCCGTACCGCCGTCGCCTTCGGCTCCCGTACCGTGACAGTGTTCACAGGGTACATACTTCTTCAGCTTGAACTTCTTTTCCACGCCGGTCGAAATTTCCTTCAGGTTCAGTTTGACCTTCACGCGCAGGTCCGATCCCCGGAACTTGCGTTGGGCCGACCGTCCTCCTCCGCCGCCGAAGCCTCCGAATCCGCCGAAGCCTCCGTGTCCGCCGAACACATCGCCGAACATCGAGAAGATGTCGTCCATGCTCATGCCCTGGCCAAATCCGCCGAATCCACCGGCACCGCCTGCCGCACCGTCCACGCCGGCATGGCCGAACTGGTCGTAACGGGCCCGTTTGTTGGCGTCACTCAGTACGCCGTAGGCTTCTGCAGCCTCCTTGAATTTTTCTTCCGCTTCCTTGTCGCCTTGGTTCCGGTCCGGGTGGTACTGGATGGCTTTCTTGCGGTATGCTTTCTTGATTTCGTCGGCAGTGGCGGTCTTTTCCACTCCCAGCACTTCGTAGTAATCTCTTTTTGCCATGTCGCTCTCTACTTACTCGTTTCTTAGGTCCGTTTACTGGGCTACCACCACTTTGGCGTGACGGATCACCTTGTCGTTCAGTTTGTAACCGGTTTGTACACAATCCAGGATCTTGCCCTTCTGGTCTTCCGACGGAGCAGGCACCAGGGCGATGGCTTCGTGGAAATCCGTATCAAACGGCTGTCCGTCCGTTTCGATGACCTGCACACCCTGCTGACTCAAAATCTTCAGGAACTTCTGGTAGATCAGTTCGATGCCTTCGCGCATGGCCTGCACTTCTTCGTGTGCGTCGCCGGCCTTCATGGCGCGTTCCAGGTCGTCGAGAATGGGCAGAATGGCGCTGATGGCTTTTTCGCCGCCGTTCTTGATGAGCTCGGCCTTTTCCTTCATCGTGCGCTTGCGGTAGTTGTCAAACTCGGCCGACAGGCGCAGGTATTTGTCTTGCTGTTCTTCCACTTGTTGGCGAAGCTGGTCCAGTTCGCTTTCTTCACCGGTTTCTGCCGCTTCTGCGTTGGCTACCGTTTCTGCGTTTTCAGCTTGTGCAGCTGCTTCTTCCGCTGCCGCTTCTGCTGCTTTCAATACTTCCTCTTCCAGAGGTTGGTTCTTTTCTGTTGGATTCATATCGTATCTGTTTTTTTATTATCTTTTTTCCGTTGATGATAAGCTTTCTTCGACATAGTTACAGGGTTTTAGGTTTCTCGACCGCCAGCAAATTCCATGCCTTCAAGGGGCTTATCTTGATTAATTCTGCAAAAATAAGGAATTTATGCCACACTGTCACACTTTTCTGCATTAAAATGCCTACCTTTGCAGGCAATAACATAATAATATAAGGTATATAAAAGGATGATTACAGTTTCGAACTTAGCCATTCAGTTTGGTAAAAGAGTGTTGTATAACGATGTGAACATGAAGTTCACCAACGGAAACATTTACGGAGTCATCGGTGCCAACGGCGCCGGCAAATCGACTTTCCTGCGGGCCATTTCGGGAGAACTGGAACCCACCAAGGGATCGGTAACGCTGGGACCCGGCGAACGTCTGTCGGTGTTGAGCCAGGACCACTTCAAGTTTGATGCCTTTACGGTGATGGATACGGTGATGATGGGTCACACGGTGCTGTGGGACATCATGAAGCAGCGCGAGGAGTTGTATGCCAAGACCGACTTCACCGACGAAGACGGTATGAAGGTGAGCGAACTGGAAGAAAAGTTTGCCGAACTGGACGGCTGGAATGCGGAAAGCGATGCGGCCATGCTGTTGAGCGGACTGGGCATCAAGGAGGATAAGCACTACATGATGATGGGCGACCTGAGCGGTAAGGAAAAGGTGCGCGTCATGCTGGCACAGGCCTTGTATGGTAATCCCGACAACCTGTTGCTGGACGAGCCGACCAACGACCTCGACATGGATACCGTGACTTGGTTGGAAGAATACCTGAGCAACTTTGAACACACCGTGCTGGTGGTGAGCCACGACCGTCACTTCCTCGACTCGGTTTGTACGCATACGGTCGATATCGACTTCGGCAAGGTGAACCTCTTTGCGGGTAACTACAGCTTCTGGTACGAATCCAGCCAGTTGGCTTTGCGTCAGCAGCAGAACCAGAAGGCCAAGGCTGAAGAAAAGCGCAAGGAACTGGAAGAGTTCATTCGCCGCTTCAGTGCCAACGTGGCCAAGAGCAAGCAGACGACCAGCCGCAAGAAGATGCTGGAAAAACTGAACGTCGAAGAAATCCGTCCTTCTTCGCGCAAATATCCGGGTATTATCTTTACCCCCGAACGTGAACCGGGCAACCAGATTCTGGAAGTGTCGGGCTTGCGTGCCGAGACCGAAGACGGCGTGGTGCTGTTCAACGACGTGAACTTCAACGTGGAAAAGGGCGACAAGATCGTGTTCCTGAGCCGTGACCCGCGTGCCATGACTGCCTTCTTCGAAATCATCAACGGCAACCGCAAGGCACAGGCCGGTAAGTTCGACTGGGGTGTGACCATTACGACGGCTTACCTGCCGCTGGATAACACCGACTTCTTCGAGTGCGACCTGAACCTGGTGGATTGGCTGAGCCAGTTCGGCGAAGGCAACGAAGTGTACATGAAGGGCTTCCTGGGCCGTATGCTGTTCTCGGGCGAAGAAGTGCTGAAGAAGGTGAACGTGCTGTCGGGAGGTGAAAAGATGCGTTGTATGATTGCCCGCATGCAGTTGCGCAATGCCAACTGTCTGATTCTGGATACACCGACCAATCACCTTGACCTGGAATCCATTCAGGCGTTCAACAACAACCTGAAGACGTACAAGGGTAATGTGCTGTTCTCTTCACATGACCACGAGTTCATTCAGACCGTAGCCAACCGTATCATTGAACTGACGCCGAACGGCATCATCGACAAGATGATGGATTATGATGAATACATCACTTCCGACCATATCAAAGAAATGCGTGCCCGTATGTATGGCGACCACTAAGCATTGTCCCGAAACAAGGACGGGATTGATATAAT
>AMCI01000807.1_pt1 | contig 14691 bp, 11 predicted proteins | sample 419838 | NCBI WGS metagenome assembly AMCI01 (sample SAMN01090643, study PRJNA158313) | gut metagenome
GACTCTTCCTCATGATTGCACTTGCTTTTCCTAATAATCTCTATGGTCTTTCCTCATTTTCTCTGCGACTTTTTTTAGTTTTCCACAGGTGTGGAAAACTATCGCCCCACCCTTTTCCATACAGGAAAACTTTTGACCCTACCGATGGAACGATCGGGATACCGAAGATGAATTGCAGCAATAGCCCTTTGACATCGATAACTTTACTCCGGCTTATATTATCCCTCGCACTACACGACCACATCAGAACTTCAGAATGCGGTTTTTCATTATCTTTGCAGCAGAAATCTATAGTTCTGCTTGTATGAAACGTGCTATTATTATCGGTGCAACTTCTGGTATCGGACTGGAAGTAGCGCAATGCCTATTGAAAAAGGGATGGCTGCTGGGGCTGGCAGGCAGACGCTCTGCTGTGCTCGATACCCTTCAGGCACAAAATCCCGAACAAATTGTGACACAAACCCTTGACGTGACCCTGCCTGAGTCAGCTGACCAACTGCTACAACTCATCGAAAAACGGGGCGGTATGGACCTCTTCTTCCTCAGTTCGGGCATCGGTTTCCAAAACGTGGCGCTGAATGCGGACATCGAACTCCGCACAGTGCAAACTAATGTAGAAGGATTCACGCGGATGGTCGACACGGCCTTCCACTATTTCAAAGCCAATGGCGGCGGTCAAATGGCAGTTATCAGTTCTATTGCAGGTACCAAGGGGATTGGGGTGGCTCCTGCCTACTCGGCTACCAAACGTTTTCAAAACACTTATATCGACGCTTTGGAACAGTTGGCAAACTTACAGCACCTCAATATCCACTTCACGGATATCCGTCCGGGATTCGTAGCTACCGACTTGCTCAACGACGGCAAGCACTACCCCATGTTGATGCGCCCTGACCGGGTTGCCCAACACATCCTGCAGGCACTCGAACGGAAACAGCGGGTGGTGGTGATCGACTGGCGCTATCGCCTCCTCGTCTTTTTCTGGCGACTCATCCCCCGCTGCATCTGGAAACGTCTGCCCGTACACACCTAACCTGCCCGCGCATATTAAAACGACCAGCTGGTGCATAACCCAAACAGCAGTCGAGACTGCCCTTAAGCACAAAAAAACCGGAACTGTCTGTTGAGACAGTTCCGGAAAAATATTTAGAATAAAATCATCAAGTATTATTGAATCTCAATGAAACGAGTAGCAGCAGCCTTTTCCGATTCGGTCATTTTTGGAATGTCGATCGTCAAAACGCCATCCGTCATTTGGGCAGATATTTGCTGCAGTTCAACATTTTCGGGCAAAGAGAGGCGTTGTTCGAACTTGCTGTAACTAAATTCACGACGCAGGTATTTCTTATCCTTTTTCTCTTCCTTGTTGTCCGCTTTCTTTTCCATGCTGATGACCAATTCGTTGTCCTGAGCCAAGGAAATAGAAAAATCTTCCTTCGTCATCCCCGGAGCAGCCACTTCTACTTTATATGCCGCTTCAGTTTCTGAAACATTGATGGCGGGTGTAGTACCACGGAACTTCGGCATGAGCCAGTTGTCGTCAAAGAAATCATTGAAAATAGATGGGAAGAATCCCTCATTTCTGTTAGTAGTGTAAATAGCAGGTGTCATTTTTAATCCTCCTAAAATTAAAATGTTATACATGTTCGTTTCGTCGTCGGATTACTGCCTTCCCGGGTGTAGGTCTTTGCGACTTTCACTCTACTATAACGCAATCTGCGTGCCAACCGGACAAGTTGACATACCGTTTTAACATTGCGTAAACCTTCGTCTCCCTCACCGATTCTGCTTTTAAACTTCACCACGCCTTTTTAACTTTGATAACTGCCACCAGCTGACAGATTGTCTGAATACCACTGCAACTTTGAACAGACGAAAGAGAATGACGCGGTCCCCAATCTCTGTTGCCTATGAAACCAAGAACTGGTTCCATCCCATAGCCAACGACACAAATGCCATAGGGCTAAACAAAAGCGCATGGCGTAACAATACGCCATGCGCTTCCTGATCCTTATTATTTTTGCAGCAGCATCTTGTGCCATCCCTTTAAAAGGGAGACCCAAGCGGCTGAGGTTGCATTGACCCAAAGTGAGACCTTAGTCCCGTAATGGTCATTTATTCTCCGACAATTCGGCATTACGCTTTTGGTAAGCGAACTGAGCGCGCGATTCTGCAGCCAACATCTCCAGATAGAGCTGGTAGCTGTCCTCATCAAAGGCGGCAATAGACGCTGTGAGGGCCTGACGGCTCTCCTGCAAATCCTTTTCAGCCTGTGCTTGCGCCTCCTTGAGGTCACGATTAAGATTTTCCAGTTCTTCCAACGTTTCCGCTTCGTGGAACTCGTCGAGTGCCGTTTCGCAGAGATCGATGATTTTTTCTGCATACGCATTGCCCCCACTGCAACTGGTGAGAAGCAGGGCAACCAGTAGCGTCCACAAACATTTTCTCATACTTACTCTCCCGTTATCCGACACTGCCCTCCAGCGATACGCTCAGCAGTTTCTGTGCTTCTACGGCAAATTCCATCGGCAGTTTGTTGATGACATCCTTGGCGTAACCGTTGACAATCAAATCGACGGCAGATTCTGTTGGAATACCGCGCTGATTGCAATAGAACAGCTGGTCCTCCGAGATCTTCGAGGTCGTAGCCTCGTGCTCTACAACAGAATTGTTGTTGTGGACATCAATATAGGGATAGGTGTGGGCACCACAGGTAGGACTCAGCAAGAGGGAATCGCAGGAAGAATAGTTGCGTGCACCTTCCGCTTTGCTTCCCACCTTAACCAGACCACGGTAGGAATTCTGACTGTGACCGGCAGAAATACCTTTGGAGATAATGGTAGAACGAGTATTCTTACCTATATGAATCATCTTGGTACCCGTATCCGCCTCCTGGAAGTTATTGGTAACCGCCACACTATAGAACTCAGCCTGCGAATTGTCACCCATGAGGACACACGACGGATATTTCCAAGTAATGGCACTACCCGTTTCTACCTGTGTCCAGGACAGTTTGGAGTTTGCACCGCGCAGATGACCGCGCTTTGTCACCAAATTGTACACCCCGCCACGACCTTCGGCATCACCCGGATACCAGTTCTGCACCGTAGAATACTTCACTTCCGCGTCCTGAGCCACTACGATTTCCACAATCGCCGCGTGCAACTGGTTCTCGTCGCGCATCGGTGCGGTACAGCCTTCCAAGTAGGACACATAACCTCCCTCGTCACAAACGATGAGGGTACGTTCAAACTGTCCCGTGTTGCGGGCATTGATACGGAAATAGGTAGACAATTCCATCGGACAGCGCACCCCTTTAGGGATATAGACAAAGGAACCGTCGGAAAAGACGGCAGAATTGAGTGCTGCGAAATAGTTGTCGCGATAAGGCACCACAGTTCCCAAATACTTGCGCACCAGTTCTGGGTTTTCGCGTACAGCCTCACTGATAGAACTGAAGATGACCCCCTTCTCCTGGAGTTTTTCCTTGAAGGTGGTCTTCACTGAAACGGAGTCCATGACAGCATCCACCGCCACCCCTGCCAGCGCCATGCGCTCTTCGAGGGGAATACCCAGTTTATCGAAGGTCTTCATCAATTCCGGGTCGATTTCCTTCTTGCCCTCGTCCTTAGCCTTCTTTGTTGGGTCGGCATAGTAAGAGATGGCCTGATAGTCAATCTCCGGCAGATTCACATGCGCCCAGTCCGGCTGTTTCAATGTCAGCCAGTAACGATAAGCCTTCAGACGGAACTCCAACAACCATTCCGGTTCCTCCTTCTTGGCGGAAATCTGCCGGATGATGTCTTCATTCAATCCACATTCCAAAATTTCCGTATGGACATCGGTTGTGAAACCATATTCATACTTCTTCTCCGCCACTTCGCGGACCAATTTATTCTTTTCCTCTTCGGGAACATTCAAAGTTTCGTCAGCCATAGTTGTTTGAAAAATTAACTTGCATCATTTCCGGGAGAAATCCACCCAAAGGGTGTCGCCTGCCGAAAAGTTATCACCTGCCGTAATGGCCTCGCTGAGATCTTTCTGGATGAAGGGGAGGAGTTCCACCAGGGGTTCGAACAAGGTGGCGTCCTTGGTCTTGGCCGTTTCCAGAATGTTCAACCGTAGCATCATGTTCAAGACACAACTCAGAAGGACAGTGAACTTCACCACACTGAATACCACACCCAGAAGACTGTTGGGATACCCCAGCTGCAGCCCCTTGAGGGTAGCGGTCAGCACATTGGCGACCATACCTAAAACGATGGGCACGATGACCCAGAGAATGAAGAACGCCCCAATGCTCAGGAGCATGTTAGTCTGCGTTCCCTTGACCGCCAAGAAGTCATCTGCCAGATAATAGTAGATGGCTCCTGCGACAATCAGTCCAGAGAATATGCCCAGCGTAGAGAATATTTCCTTGATGAAGCCGTTGCGCCAGCCACTGACGACGGCCCATACCATCAACGCCAGGATAAATAAGTCTATATACATAGTCTATGAAATAAAAATATGCGTATCTGTCCACCACCCTCCTGCAGTTTCCGGATAGATTCCGAAAACTGCAGGATTCGGCAAAGCGGACAAATGCGCATATCACAAACTTACTAAAGTTTCTGCTTTACCTCGATTTCCTGGAAGGTTTCGATGATGTCGCCTTCCTTCATATCGTTGCAATTGGTCAAGCTGATACCACATTCAAAGTTGGTAGTCACTTCCTTCACGTCGTCCTTGAAGCGCTTGAGGGCATTGATTTCACCAGTGAAGATCACAATACCGTCGCGGATCAGACGCGCCTTATCGGAACGCTTCACCTTACCGTCGATGACATAGGCACCGGCTACATAACCCACCTTAGAGATATGGTATACCTGGCGTACCTCGATGGTAGCAGTCATTTCTTCCTTCAATACCGGTTCGAGCATACCTTCCATCGCTTCCTTCACCTCTTCGATAGCATCGTAGATGATAGAGTACTGACGGATTTCTACGCCTTCCTTTTCCGCCAACTTGCGGGCGGGCTGGCTAGGACGCACCTGGAAACCTACAATGACAGCCTGAGAAGCGGCAGCCAAAGTAACGTCGTTTTCAGAGATCTGACCGACACCCTTGTGGATAACATTCACCGCAATGGTCTCAGTAGAGAGCTTGATGAAGGAGTCGGAGAGAGCTTCAACAGAACCGTCCACGTCACCCTTAACAATGATATTGAGTTCCTTGAAGGAGCCAAGCTTGATACGGCGACCCACTTCGTCGAGGGTCAGCATCTTGTGGGTACGGAGGTCCTGTTCGCGCTGCAACTGCTCACGCTTGTTGCTGATTTCGCGAGCTTCCTGTTCGGTATCCATCACGTGGAACTGGTCACCGGCCTGCGGAGCACCATTGAAGCCGAGCAAAGTTGCGGCCTGTGAAGGTCCTACTTCCTTGACACGCTGGTTACGCTCGTTGAAGAGCGCCTTCACACGACCATAGTTGGTACCAGCCAGCACGACGTCGCCCTGACGGAGCGTACCGTTAGAAACGAGTACGGTAGCCACATAACCACGACCCTTGTCGAGGGATGATTCAATAATCGTACCGGTAGCCTTGCGGTTCGGGTTAGCCTTCAGTTCGAGCATATCAGCTTCGAGCAATACCTTTTCCAACAAATCGTTGACGCCCAATCCCTTCTTGGCAGAGATATCCTGGCTCTGGTACTTACCGCCCCATTCCTCCACGAGGAAGTTCATGGCAGCCAGACCTTCCTTGATTTTGTCTGGATTAGCGGTCGGTTTATCGATCTTATTGATTGCAAAGACGATGGGCACATTGGCAGCCACAGCATGGTTGATGGCCTCCTTGGTCTGCGGCATGATGGCATCGTCGGCTGCGATGATGATGATCGCGATATCGGTTACCTGCGCACCGCGGGCACGCATTGCCGTAAACGCTTCGTGACCCGGAGTATCCAAGAACGTGATGTGGCGTCCGTTTTCCAAAGTCACATTGTAAGCACCGATGTGCTGGGTGATACCACCCGCCTCACCGGCAATCACATTAGCCTTGCGCACATAGTCGAGCAAAGAAGTCTTACCGTGGTCTACGTGACCCATGACAGTTACGATAGGAGCACGAGGTTCGAGATCCTCTTCGTTGTCCACCTCTTCTGCGATAGCTTCCTGTACGTCGGCACTAATGAATTCTGTCTTATAACCAAATTCTTCTGCTACGAGATCAATGGTGCTCGCATCGAGACGCTGGTTGATACTTACCATGATACCGATACTCATACAAGTACCGATAACCTGAGTTACAGGCACATCCATCATGGTAGCCAATTCGTTAGCAGTCACAAATTCCGTCAGCTTCAGGATCTTGCTTTCAGCCTTTTCCTCCATAAGGAGTTCTTCCTGCATAGCACGCACCTGTTCGCGCTTTTCCTTACGATACTTAGCCCCCTTAGATCCCTTCTGCTTATTAGTCAGACGGGCCAAGGTTTCCTTTACCTGCTTTGCTACGTCTTCGTCAGAGATTTCCGGTTTGATTGCCGGAGCCTGCTGGCGGTTGCGGTTGCGATCCTTGTTGCGCTTTCCAGCAGGCGCATTGCCTCCCTGGTTGCCATTGTTGCCACCCTGACGGTTGCGGTTGCCATTGCCGTTGTTGCCCCCCTGCTGGTTGGCAGCAGCGTTCACGTCCACACGTTCCTTACCGATGCGGTTGCGCTTTTTCTTTTCGCCGGAACCCTGAGCACCTCCCTGCTGGCGGTTTTTCTCTTCGCGTTCCTTGCGGCGCTCTTCCTTAGACTTCTTCTTCGGACGCGTATTCTGGTTCAGGCTGGAAAGATCGATGGTACCCAACACCTTAGGTGCTGTGATTTCAGTTTGCGTATGCAGTTTGAACACACCGTCGTTTTCCTCGCCGATTGCCTTGGTACGCTCCTCAACAGAAAGTTTCTGTTTCGGTTTCTTTTCTGATTTCTCTCTTTGATCCGCTTGTGCGGTAGCTGTTGAATTTTGCAGTTCCTTCTGCTCCATCATCTGATTCTTTTGCATATCTTCCTTGGCTACGGGCTTCGCATCCAAGTCGATAGTTCCCTTCACGACCACCTGCGGACGCAATTCTTCAGGAATGCGCGTCTCGATCATCTCTGCGCGTGCGGGAGCTGCAGCTTTTTTGCTAACCTTTTCTTTCTGTCGGTTCTGTAACATTTTCTCTGCTTCGTTGCGCAAGTCTTTGTCTGCACCAAATTCCTTGCGAAGCATCTCATACTGTTCGTCAGAAATTTTCTCACTCGGAGAAGCATTGATCTCAAAGCCCTTTTTACCGAGGAAGTCCACTACTGTCTGAAGTCCGACATTGAATTCTTTAATAACTTTATTTAATCTAATACTCATTCTTTATTATAATGTTAATCATTGAGTTGGTCGGGGCACAGGAAAGGACTTCCTTTCCTGCCATGCCCCCCTACGCATCCAGACTTAGGCCTCTTCAAATTCTGCACGGAGAATTCGGAGCACCTCGTCTACTGTGTCTTCCTCCAAGTCTGCCTTTTCAATCAGCATTTCTCGAGGAGCATTGAGTACATCCTTGGCCGTTTCCAGACCGATACCCTTGATGGCATCGATCACCCACTGGTCAATTTCGTCATTGAACTCGTTGAGGTAGATATCCTCAGACTGTTCGTTCTCGTTCACCTCACGGAACACGTCAATCGTGTATTCGGTCAGCATAGACGCCAACTTGATATTCATACCGCCCTTACCGATAGCCAGGGAAACCTGGTCAGGACGGAGGAACACCTCTGCCTTGCGGTTTTCAACATCGAGCGTGATGCTGGACACCTCTGCCGGGGAGAGCGCACGCTGGATAAACAGCTTTTCGTTGCTGGTAAAGTTGATGACGTCGATATTCTCATTGTTGAGTTCGCGTACAACGCCGTGAATACGGCTACCCTTCACACCGACGCAAGCACCTACTGGGTCGATGCGGTCATCATAACTTTCTACTGCAATCTTGGCACGTTCGCCCGGAATGCGGGCTACGCGGCGCAAGCAGATCAGACCTTCTGTGATTTCCGGAATTTCCGTTTCGAGCAAGCGGCGGAGGAATTCTGGTGAAGTACGGCTCAAATAGATTTTGGGGTTGCCGTTGGTATTGTCCACGCGGTCGATGACAGCACGGACAGTATCGCCCTTGTGGAAGAAGTCGCGAGGAATCTGCTGAGACTTGGGCAACAGCAGTTCGTTGTTTTCGCTATCCACCAGCAAGGTTTCGTTCTTCCAAGTCTGGTACACTTCTGCGGCAACGATTTCGCCGACGCGGTCCTTGTACTTGTTGTATAAGGAGTCGTGCTCCAGTTCGAGAATCTTGCTCGCCAGAGTCTGGCGGAGCGTCAGGATAGCACGGCGGCCGAACTTAGCGAAATCAATGCTTTCGCTCACTTCTTCGCCTACCTCATAATCCGCATCGATCTTGCGAGCCTCAGACAAAGGAATTTCCTTGTTTTCGCAAGTCACTTCTCCATCGGCTACTACTTCGCGGTTACGGTAAATTTCAAAGTCACCCTTGTCCGGATTCACAATAACGTCAAAGTTTTCGTCTGAGCCAAAGAGTTTGGCAATCACGCTGCGGAAACTTTCCTCGAGCACACCGACCATTGTGGTACGGTCAATGTTCTTGGTGTCCTTAAAATCTGTGAAAGTGTCAATGAGACTCATGGTCTCGGTTTGCTTTTTAGCCATAGCAATAGGATTTTCAGCCTCATCTGGGATCGGTGTAGGGGTAGCTCCAAGGCAAGGCCTTACACATGCGCCACCTGCCTGCTACGCAGCTGCCGCTGAAGGCTTTGTCCTGCCCTTCTCTGCTCACCGTAAACCCGGACCCCACAGAATCAAGGCCATAGATATGATATTATTAATTATTATTCTAAAGTAGCGGAATTGACCGGCACATTCGCCGGCAATTCGCGATAAGTTTGTCGCGGCACCACACGACAGACCGCAAAAAGCAAGGGATTGGATTGGGTCCGTCCACCTTTAGACTATGCGAAAGGCATCATATCCAACGGCTATACCGGAGGAATGATGCCAAACTGTCTATACAGTTACTTGAAATCAATCAAGTATTTGGTCCACTTCACTTCGTCGTAACGGAAAGTAAGGTCACGATCCACGAGCTTGGGTCGCTTTGCCCCTTCTTCCTTTACCTTTTCCTTGACCGTCAAGACAAAATGGTCGGGTGTAGCTTCTGCCAACACACCGGTCAGCTTGCGGCCCTCACCCGTCAATACTTCCACGTTTTCGCCCACGTGGATTTCATACTGACGCAATACTTTGAAGGGCTGGCCGATGCCTGCACTGCCCACTTCGAGCTCGAAGTCTTCCGTGTCACGGTCCAACTTGCTCTCGATGTAGCGGCTCAGTTCTACACAATCTTCAATCCATACGCCTTCCTCATGGTCTATTTCCACCACGATACGGTCGTCGGGACTTACAGATACATCGGTAAGGAAATAGTCCTTACCTTCCAACCACTCTTCTACAAAGCTTTTAATAAGATTCTTATCAATCATTCTGTCGTTTTTAAAAAACAAATGAGGAACTTTCTCAAGCCCCTCACCCTATCCATTTGCAAAGATACATACTTTTATATTAACGGCAAAACAATATCAGCCTTTTTCTCGGCACATTTTCCCTTTCTCCCGTAGTTTTTAGTCTTTTTTGCAGATTTTCTGTCTCTGCCTCATGGCGTCCCCAAAAATCCTGCCCGGTTTCCCTGGGCAAACGTCCTAAAGGAAACCGGGCAGTAACGGCCGGAGGAAGAGGGCCTGACACTACAATCCCAAACGGGCGGAGATATCAAGCATTTCCTGAATGGGTTTGATGGCGGCAGCGGCAATGTCTTCAGGCACTTCTACTGCTGGCCATTCATACACTAAGGTGTTGTAAATCTTCTGGAGAGTCACCAAACGCATGTAGTTGCACTCATTGCAAGCACAGCCTGCCTCTTCTGGCGGAACGGGGATAAAGTGCTTGTGGGGAGCCTTCTTCTGCATTTCATGCAGGATACCGCTTTCGGTCACGACCAAGAAGGTGTCTGCCTCATTCTGTACGGCATATTTAAGCAGGGCAGCGGTAGAACCCACTACATCGGCGAGCTTGACAATAGCGCCCTTGCATTCGGGATGCACGAGGACCTTTGCTGCCGGATACTGCTGCTTCAGTTCCACCAGTTTTTCCACAGAAAAGCGTTCGTGTACATGGCAGGCGCCATTCCAGAGCAGCATGTTGCGACCGGTCACGGCATTGATATAGCCGCCGAGGTTGCGGTCGGGACCGAAAATCAGGGGCTGGTCCTTCGGGAAACTTTCCACAATCTGGCGAGCATTGGTGGAAGTCACGACTACATCGGTCACGGCCTTGGTGGCTGCCGATGTGTTGACATAGGATATCACCTTGTGGTCTGGATGCTGTCTGACAAATTCTGCAAACTGGTCGGCAGGACAACTCTCTGCCAGAGAACAGGTGGCGTTGAGGTCAGGAATCAGCACGAGTTTGTCGGGACAAAGGATCTTGTTGGTCTCGCCCATGAAGTGTACACCACACATGACGATGATGTCGGCCTCTGTCTGGGCTGCCTTCTGGGCGAGCGCCAAACTGTCACCGATAAAGTCGGCAATGTCCTGCACGGCACCTTCGGTGTAGTAATGCGCCATGATCACCGCATTCTTTTCCTTGCACAAACGACGGATTTCGGTTTTCAAGTCGATACCTTCAGGGATGGGTTCATCCACATATCCCTTCGCAATCCAACTTTCTTTGATCTGTGTCATATTTCTTGTTTTTAAGGATTTATTTGTTTTGGCAACTGCCTCTCGTAAGGGAGAGTCCGGTGTGTTGCCCTACGGGCTACTGGGATCAGCGTCTGATCCACGATTGTGGATTAAGGGTGCCTGCTCCACGACGCAACTGGAAATGGAGTTTGCAGTTACCGTTGCCATCGGCCGCCACGTTACCGATAATCTGGGCGGTCTTGACCTTTTGCCCGCGGCGTACGGAGACGGAGGCGAGGTTGTTATAAACGGAATAGTAGTCGCCATGACGGATGATGATGGTATACGATCCGCCGAAGTTAGCAACAGTCACCACCTCACCGTCGAAGATGCTGCGGGCCTGGGCGCCGCGCTTTCCGGTAATGTCGATCCCCTTGTTGTCGAGCTGCACCCCTCTGAGGCCTTCTACATTGTAGGTCCCGTAACGGCTGGTCACAGCATAGGCGCCGGTAATAGGCACAGGGAGACGTCCACGGTTGCTGGCAAAGTTATTGCTCAGCTGGCTGTCGGCATCGTCTGCCACTTGGAAGTCAGGGGTTGCCGTCCGTTCGGTTTTCCCGCTGCTGCTTGCCGTAGTCTTCCCGCTCCGGCGGTTGGCAGCTTCCTGTCGGCGGCGTTCCGCCTCGGCTTTTCTGCGCCGTTCTGCCTCAGCCTTGCGTCGGCGTTCGGCTTCTGCCTTTCTGCGGCGCTCTGCCGCGGCGATTTCTTCCTTGATCAACTTATCAATTTTGATGTTGATATCGCGGTATTTTTTGCGGTCACGCTGGATGACCGACTGGATAGACTTCTGTTTCTTGTTCAGCTCTGCCACCACCTGTTTGCGGTCTTCTTTCTTTTTGCCGAGGGTTTCACATTCCACCTTGGCCTCACCGAGCAGATGTTCTTTCTCTTTTTTGGCAGCTTTTACCGCCTGCTGTTTCTCGCGCAGCCGGTTCTCCTTCTGGCGGATTACTTCGCCCTGCGCCCGCTGGTATTTTGAATATTGAGCAGCGTAACGCATACGGCGGTAGAGGTCACGAAAATCCTTCGCCATAAGAACAAACATCCATCGGCTTTGCTTGACGCGGGCATGCGACACGAAGGTCATGGCCTTGCGGTAGTTGGCTTTGCAGCGCATCAGGTCGCGCTGCAGCGTGTCGATCTGCTTTTGCATGTAGCGCACAGAACGGTTGAGAGAGTCGGAGTCATATTTCAGACGGTCGATGTACCGCTGCTTCTCCACAATCTGGGCATCGAGCAGGGCCAAATGGTTCAATTGGGAGGCAACGTCCTTCTTGGTATGGTGCAAGAGGCTCTCCGACTGTTCAATCTGCTTTTTCAGTTCGGTGCGTTGCGCCTTCATCTGCTGTACCCGCTTACTGTTCTGGGCGCCAGCGGTCAGGAACAACCCACAGACCAGCAGGAGCATCAAGCTTCTCAGCCATGGGACGCGAATAGATGGACAACGTGTCATGTATGAGGATATCACTTTTTAAAGAGTTGTGGGAGTTGGAACGAGATAGGCAATAGCCTGCCACACTCCAACTTCCGGTTGTATAGGTTTATCGGCTGAGCAGGCGCTGCAGCAATTCTTCGGCATTCCGTTCGCGATAGCGGGAGGATACGGTCGTCTGGGTAGACCATTTGCCGTTATTGTCCAGACGGCTGAGTTCGAGGGAGAAGCCCACCGGCTGACTGAGTCCTTTGACGCGGCATTGCATCACCGAAGGGAAGAAGCGGCCGTCAAGCTGCACAAAGCGGTCATAGCTCCATTCCAGGCTTTCCTTTCCACCGGTTTTTCCACTGACCTCCACACGATTGATCAAGCCCTCTTCTGTCTGGGTCGTAAAGCGGTAGTTCAGTTTCGGGGTGTCACTGAGACTGAGAACGGCATAGTTACCGGCATCTTCGTAGCGGAAACGGGAGAGGACGGCTGCTACATCGCGCTGACCGGGATAGAAGAGCTGATTCCAGAACAGGGCCTGGAGGGCATTAAAATCGATTCGGGCCTGGCGCAGGAAACTGAGGTCGGTATAGGCAGCACGAACATACTGCTTGTTGACGCGGTCAATAATGAGCACACCCTGCGGGGTAAATTCAAGGCGGCCCACTTCAAAACCCAGTACCGCCATGGAAAGCTGGATCACCTCTCCGTATTTCATGCGGAGCTGTCCGCCCACCTTGGTTTCCTTGCCTTTGGCTTGCAGTACGAACTGCATCTTTCCGGTCACACAAGCCTGTCGCTGCCAGTTGGCGACGATTTTTTTCTTATAGTTGTCCACGGCCTTGACCGACAGTCCAGGCGCACTACCCTTGGAGGGTTCTTCTTGCTTGGCTGTGCGGCAGCCGGTGAGGAGCACCAATACAACCACAGGCAGCCAAGCCCATATTTTCTTGATCATCGTTGCTATTTCATAAATAGGTGGACCGCAGGACTACGCACCATGGAGCATAATCCCTCGGCAGTTTCAAATTCTTCTTCGCTTCAATTTCCGCTGCAGCACTTTTTTTACTTCGGGATCGTCAGTGAGTTGCAGGGCCTTCTTCCAATAGGCAAGAGCAAAATCCACTTCACCGCAGCGATAACTGATGTCGCCGGCATGGTCGAAGAGGGTGGCATTGCCTTCTTCCTCCGTAATGTGCTTCAAACACTCCAGGATATAGATTTTGGCCTGGGTATAGCGCCCCATCTCATAGAGGATCCAGGCATAGGTATCGAGATATACCGCATTTTGAGGTTCGGCTTCAATGGTTTTCCGACTCATGGTCTCTGCCTTTTCTAAGTTGCTCCGATCCTTGGACAGGAAGTAGGCATAGTTGTTCAGGCAGCTCAGGTTGTCTTCGTCCATAGCCAGCACTTTGTCGTAGGCGGTATAGGCCTTATCCTTTTCTCCGATCTCATGGTAGAGGTCGCCAAGAATGGACCACATATCCACCTGTACGGGGATGTTCTGCGTACTGTCCACCTCTGCCAGTCCGGTTTCAAGCACTTCTATGGCTTCGGCCGACCGTTTTAGCTGTGCCAGCGCCAAAGCGTCATAAAAATAATAAGCTATCTGCCGTTTGTCGTAACGTCGCCCCTCCACCGACAACTGGTGAATGGCGAGTCCATCGTCCTGCTGGGCATGATCGAAGATAAGGTTCACGCGTGCCGCCACATTATCGGGTTCGGCATCCAGGATGGCACGGTAGATAAAGGACTGCTGGGCACGTGGTAGCTGGACGGCTTCGGCATACATCAGACAGAGTTCACCGATACGCCGCGACTCCTGCGGCAGGGTCAGCACGCGGCGCAGCACGGGCAGCACCTTTGCGGTGTCCTGCTTTTCCTGCAGACTGCCATAGAGGTATTGCCCCAAGACATTGTAACGCTCTTCCTCCGCCAGTGCAGGGTCGTAGACCACGTCGTCAAAGAGCTGGCGGTAGAGACTGTCTTCGTGCAGGGTCTTGTAGAAATCCATGAGGGAGATTCTGCCGAAGGCATGTTTGGGATCCTCCTGCAGCACCTGCTGGTAGACGGTAAGGGCCTTGTCATTATAGCCTTGTTCATGATAGAAATTGGCTTTCAGCACCTTGAAATAAGGATCTCCGCCGTTGGCCTCACAGAGATGGTCAAGAGCGGCATAGGCTTTGGCGGTATCTTTCAAAGCGATATAGGTGCGGTAGCGTTCGAGGAATATATTGTTCATTACCCCCTCCCGCTTTTCAATGCGGTCGAGCAATTGGAGCAATGGTTCGTACTGCTGCGTTTCGCGATAGGCCATCAGGAGCATGCCGTAGTCACTATCCTCCATTTCCCGGTCAACGATTTTCTTGAGCAGGGGAATGGCAGCGGAAAATTTACCTTCTTCCACTAATGTCACCGCCAGCCCGCGTTGTTTTTTGTTGCTCTGGGGGTCCAACTG
>AMCI01000818.1_pt1 | contig 14666 bp, 8 predicted proteins | sample 419838 | NCBI WGS metagenome assembly AMCI01 (sample SAMN01090643, study PRJNA158313) | gut metagenome
GAGGATTCTAAGACGAAGTTCGTGAAAAGTATGGAATTGAACAAGAAAATGAATCATTTTCTATGTGGAAAGCTGTGCATACTCTTTACCGACTGGAGGGGGGAAGCAGTGATTCTACAACAGTTCGTTGTAACGACCACTGATTCGTATAGGCACAGTCGGTAGCCAGGTCCCATGACATGATGCCGCGTAGCTTTAATTCCTTGGCATGCAGCACTTTCTTATGGATGGTGGTCTGTCCGTTGAAAGTATATTTACTTTCTTTGAAAATGATTTCGTCGGTATCCGGATGCGTGATGAGATGCTCTTCTACCAGGCTGCGGTAGGCTTTCGTTCCAGCAGCTCCTTTCCCTTGTGTAGCGTAAAAAGGAAGTCCGGCTACCAGTTTTTCGCCGGGGATGCCGTAATCCAGGGCATTCTTTATATCTTGCACGAATACGGGGAATGGAAAGCGAGCAGGGCGCGGACCGTAGCATTGCAGAGAAATCTAGTCGGCGGCTTGGATGGCTTCCGGATGGAGCTTAAAGGCAGTAGGGTGTAGCGATACAGATAGTTTGTAGCCTTGTCCGATTTTATTTTTTAATGCGACCACTGTGCTACTATAGTCGGCATATTCAGCGGGGGTTGTGGGCCATTCAAAGTCTAAATCTACGCCATCCAGGGAATATTTATCCAATATCCGGGCTACTTCTTCCGCAAATCGGTTGCGGTTTTCTGCCCGACAGGCTTGTTGCCAATAGCCGTGATGGATGCCCAATCGGAGAGAGCGTGGGGCTTGATTGAGCTGGTTGCGTATGGCTTGTAGAATGGTAATCCAGGAGTGAGAATCCATTCCGGGTTGGTCAGCATCGTCATATTTCCAGTAGGCCAGTGCTTTGGTATGCATCCATTTCTTAAAATTCAGGCCTTTGTGCTGTACATCTCGTATTTCCTTGGGAGGTAGTATCACATTGTGGAAAAAAGTTTCATCGAGTGCTCCCGTCAAGCCTTCAGCCAAGGTAACAGGGTGCTGGGAATAGGGAAGGGCTCCCAACGAGGTGGATTGTTCGGAAATGCATGTCCCGTCCAGATAAAAAATAGATTTCTGATGTGCTTGGTGGGTCAGACACAGGTGATGCCACCGGCCATCGGCTAAAGAGGGCGCTTCGCTCTTGACGGACGCTTGGCCGATGCTGAATACCAACTGCCCTGCTACCTTGCCTAACTGTAAGGCAAAACGATGTTCCGGGTCGATCTCTTTGGAGAAGATGACCGCTTCGTTCCATTCTTTGATTTGAATCCAGGTGCCAAACGTAAATGTGTTGAGTTGTCCGGGCTTGTTGTTTTGAGGCGCTTTGACAAGAAGAGCGTCTTCTGTTGTCATTCTGCCTTTCCCGTTGAACACCAGAATGCCTTTTCTGCCATCGAGTTCGTCCTGATGCTTGACTTGATGCAGCTGCAGCGGACAGTGTGGGGTTTCAAAGTGTAAGCGACCGTTGGGTAGAGGTTCGGCCGTAAAGAATATCAAATCCTGGCAACTGTTGAGGCTCTGCGCATCGATTTGTCCGGTCTCAAAGAAAGAAGGGCGGATGTAAGAACCGATGGTAAGGAGTGGGGTAGTGGGCTTCTCTGGTTGTGGTGGTCCCGGCTTTTCCATTTTCGGTAGGCTGGAGGCGTCCGAACAAGCGGTAAGACTCAGCCAGGTTAGCATCAGTAGGTTAGAAATTATCTTTTTCATAAATAAAGCAATAAAAAGGTTGAAAAAAAGGAGTGTGTCTTTGGAGTGACACACTCCTACGTATATGATAATAAGAGGAATATATCAGACCTTAAAGAGCTGATACCTTAACCCAGTCTACCCACATTTCGCCGGGTAGGTCTTCATCATGGATGAGTCCCGGCCAGGTGGGATGTCCGTTCAGCATTCCTCCAAGTGAAAAGTTGAGGATGAGGTCGAAGTCGTTTTTGGTAAACGGATAATCCATCCAGTTGGCAGAGTGCGGATTTTTGAAACGCCAGATTTCCTCACCATCGACATAGAAAATCACCGCTTCTTCGGTACGGTCGGCAGCATACGTGTGCCATTCAGTAACCGATATACGGGGAGCTTTGGTTTTAGATTGATCCTTGCCGGTGCCACTGGGGTCGTAGTGGATGGTCTGGTAAATCTGTTCCGGATTGCCTTGCATCCATTCCATGATATCGATTTCTCCGGTTACAGGCCACGGACCAGCATTCGGCATTTGCCAGATAGCGGGGAAGCCGCCACGTACCTGTTTGGTGAGCTTAGCTCTTACTTCCACCCGTGTGTTGATGGGGAATACTTGTTTGGTGCGGATACCACCGTTCTTATAATGCTCTCCGTCTTTTTTTACGGTAAGTTTCAGACAACCCTTGTCCAGACGTACAGTTTCATAGCCTTTTACATGTTCAAAGTGTTGTGCCCATGCGTTCTTGGCGAATGTACAGAGCTTCCAAACAGATTCATCGGGAATAGCTTGGTCGCTGTTGAAGAGGTCTATAAAGAGTGTACCGGGCTCATCGATTCCCGGTTCCGGATTTTCATCTGCCGTCTTTCCGATGAAATCATTCAGCAGAAAGGTCAACTGGCAGGTTGTGTTGTCTGTCTTCGTCAGGGTGTAGGTGGTTCGTTGTTCCCACAGCTGACGTACTTTCTCTTCCTTGCCGTAGGCTACCTGTACGATGCTGTCTTTCCGGGTAGGAATCTTGGGCGAGATGCTAACCCCTTCAGGTAAGAGATAATGCGCATCAATAATTTTTTCACTGTAATCGATGCCCGGGAATTGAGCCAGGTACGTTCCATCTTCCTGGTATGTGAAGGATGGAACCATGACTGAGCTATCGGCCAGAATAACTTTAAAATTGCCTAACGGAATCTGAACTCCGTCGGTGGCCATGGGATAGTCTATGGTGTCTTGGGGCGTAAACTCGTCTTCGGAACATGCCCAAAGTGAAGCCGCCATCAGCAATCCGTATATCATTTTTGTATTCTTCATATTTTTTCAAATTAGTCATCATTGATTATTCGTCCCAATCCACGTTGGGGGTATAAGAGAACCAGTCGAATGTGGCACCGCCACCTGCCGAACAGCCTATCCGTACTGTCATGGTAGACTTGTATGGCTGTACATATTCGGTGGACTGGGAAATGCCGTTGATTTCACTTTTATGCGTATTGTTCCCATCTGCTATGTGAGAATGTGCCAGATTCCCGTCGTACACCCAAATAGTTTTGACATATTTGTCGTATTTGGTAAGTCGCAGTTCTAAGGTGTGTTCCTGGGTATGATCTAATTTACCATATTTCTTTGTGAACCACGCGTTGACCTGTGGACGAGCAAATCCCCATGGAGTATTGAAACACCAATAGGTATTGGCTCCACTGTTGTATTCAATGGACATTTCATGCAGTTTGCCGCTGGGATGCTGACTGGCATACATATATGTCAAGGCCATATAAGGGTGAGACTTGGCCGATTTCATGCTTTTGATATGCAACTTAAAGGTGCCCGGCTTAAAGCCTGCCTTCTTGATGCATTGGTTTGCATCAAAGAACGTCTCGTTATCACCGGCAGTTACCCCTTCATTTTCCCAGCTACCGATGCCACCGGCATTCATCAAGACAATTTGTTCCTTCGGTTCGAAAGCCTGACGGATGCGGAATGATTTGGTGATTTCTTCAGCATCCCCTTCGAACTCATTCTTAATCAGAATGTCTGCATTACGGATGGCATCTCCTTTGTTTTCATCCAGGGCGATGGTTACCTCTGCATCGCCTTCGAAGTGAGTTTCTCCTACGAATTGATACCAGATGTCTTTTTCATTGCCTTTGGTAATGTACCATTTGTCGTTGGAACAGACTTGTACTTTCAGCGTGTGAGCCTTCGGATCTACCTGCTTAAAGTAGCCGATTTCAGGTACTTGCGGCTGCATTACGATACCATTTTGCGTTAGCATTACATGAACTTTGGTCTCTTCATCTTTCTTACGGTCGTAAATCGTTATCTTACCGGTCCGTTCTTCTCCTTTGTTGGTTTTGTATGACAAGGTGACCGGTGTCGTCGTGTTCTCGTATTCCTTACCTCCCGTAGTGTTCTTAGTTACCTGCAGCCATTGCTCTCCTTCAGTAATCTGTACCGACCACGGTTGGTTGGATTCGATGTGGAAGACTGCAGTACCGGCATCTTTCTGACCATTCAGACCTGTTTCTGCCGCTTCAGCCTTGAGGTATGCAATTCCCTTCTGACAGATTTTGAACGTCTTTCCAATCCAGTAATCGCTCTGTATGTTGATTTCATCCATACGGTCATCCAGTTTGGTGTTTTCTTGACAGGTGATAGTTACGATGTTGGCTTCTCCAGGTTCTCCTTCACTGGGGGATACGGTAAACCAGTCTTGTGTGCCGTACACCTTCCACGGATGGTCTGATTTGATGCGAAGCTGAATGGTTTTTGTGCCCTTTGCATCAATCGTATAGGCGTCGTTGACTGTGTTTTGACCTACTTCTTCATACCGAAGGTCCACGCTTACGATGTCATCGTCATCGCTACATGCGCTCAGGCAGAAGCCTGAGCACAGTAACAATGCCATACCCCAATGTGATAGTTTATAAAAAGTATTTTTCATATTGTTACGTTTTAAATGATCCGTGATAAGGGTTAGGGAAGAGGTACCGCTTTAAACGATTTGATAATGCAGTAATCGTTCTCATCGGCAAAATTTCCATGGAAATACATGGAATATGACATTCCTTCTGCTTTTACCCATTTCTCGTCTTCGGTACCGGCCGTGTGCTTCTTCTCAGCCAACACTTCTCCGGCTGCATTGTAAAGTTTCAATGTGATGTCACCCTGGCTTGCCTCTCCGAAGGTCAGTTCCACTTTTTTAATGTCTTTGTATTGTTTTTTCAGGACGTTTACTTTTTGCCAGGTCAGCCACCAGCCTTTACCACCGTTATTTACCCGCCAGTCGTTGGGGCCCGTAACTACATTCTTATTGGATGCAAAGTTGATGTGCGTATTAGGCACTTTGCTTAAATCGTAGTTGGAAGCTCCTGTAATGGTGAAGGGATGCTCATCGGTGGTTACCAGGTCGATTTCCCATACAAACGTACCGCGCTTGTAGGTGTTGGGGAAGGCCACCCGGAACTCATCATTTCCCATCAGTTTAAATCCTCTTTCTGTGAAACGACCTTCCGGCATCGCTACTTCTGTGGTGTTTCCCTTGCCATAACAGTAGAAGGTAGCGTGCGACTGGGTCAGCGGGATGAGGAAAGCTTCTGTACCGGATGCAGTGGTCAGAGCAATTTCTGCGCTACGAGGGAACAGCACGATATTCTGATCGAGTTCGAAACTAATCTGTTTGTTATCTACTTTCAGATTTTTTATCCAATCAGCTTCTCCTTTCACAACGGCATTCCAGTTTGCCATGTCCGTGTTGACAGGGATTACTACAACACCGCTTTCAGCCGGCAGTGAAGTTACTTTCTCCAGTTCTTCGGGAGTTACTTCCAGCTTAGCTCCTTTCTGCAGGATGTTGACCTTGATTTCCTGGGTAGCCGTCTTTACAATGAGTTCAGCTTCACGCTTAGCTTCTTCGTTGGCATCAGCGGTAACTTTTACCATAGTCTCTGTCAGTGTATTGAGGCTTGCTTCATACTTGCTAAGGTGTAACCAACTCTTGTCGCTTTCCTTGACGTAGCTGATTGTCCAGTCACGGTTGGCACGGATTAACAGGTTTTTGGCCTCGCCAGCTTTGACAAATTCCTGGTTTTTGGCGTCACCGGTTACATACAGGTCGGCCTTGGAATCCTGGATAATCTTGATAATTTTCTTTTCAGCTACCTCCTCGGCAGAGAGAGTTAGCGTAGCTTCACGGGTCAGGTTGCTTTCATTATCCTTAAAAGAAACGATTACTTCCGCTACCAGGCTGGAAGTGGAACTGCTACCCGGAGTGACCTTACACCAGTCTTTATCGGCATCCTCTGTAGTCACAGTAATCTCCCATGGAGTATTGGCACTGACCAAGAAGGCCACATTATCGGCATGGGTAGCCAGGGCATTGTATTGCTCGAGCGCATCGGTTACCAATTTAGGACTTCCTTCTGCTTGCGAATCGATGCTATAGTCTTGACATGCAGTAAGACTCAGTAAGAAACTTACCACAACGGCCCACAGGGCCAAACTCATATTTTTCATGATTGTTTTCATTGTGTATATTTGTTAATAGGATTTACATGGATTACCATCCTGCGTTCTGAGGATTTAGGTTGTTGTTTACATATATTTTTTCTTGCGGAATCGGATAAAGATTCATGCATTCTTTCCATTGGCGGCTCTCGTACAAAGTGCGACGGTAGGTTTTACCTTGTGCCTCTTCTTGAATCCGGACTCCATAAAGAGCGCGCTGCGTTTCATTACCGATTTTCCATCTGCGTACATCCCAGAAGCGGTGGTCTTCAAAGGCAAATTCTACGCGCCATTCGTTGCGCAGCACTTTGATAAATTCCTCCTTGTTGCTTGCGGTCTTGGCCGGCATTCCGGCATTCTTCCGTACTTCGTTCAAGGCATCCAGGGCCGATTTCGTATAGGTGTTGTCTTTGTAGTTTGGATCACCAAAGGCATAGACCATAGACTCTGCATAGGTAAGCAGTGTCTCTGCATACCGATAGCTTACCCAGGAGTGCTTTTGAGGAGATTCGTTGTTCAGTTCAAAGGAAGTAGATTCCTGGATATATTTTTTTAGATAATATCCCGTAGGTGTTCCTCCTTCGAGAACAGGCAAATCATCCTTACCACCTTTCTTCACATCGATTTGATCTCCCTTGAAAGCCATGCCGTCGGCCAGAATGGTGCGTGCAAAGCGCGGGTCGCGGTTGTTATACGGATTTTGGGGATCGAAGGAGGGGTCATCGCTGACAAATCCTTTCGAGGTCAGTGTCACGGTATATCCATGGATGGTTTCAAAGGCATCTACCAGGTTCTGTGAAGGGAAGGTGCCTGTGGCCGGTGTAGGACGATTGCGTGTGAAGCGAATCGGGAAATTCTTCAGCTCAAAGTCGGAATTGTTGAAGTTCCTTAGTATCAGGACACCTTCTTTCGAGTCAGGACGGTTGGCTACACCCGCTGGGTCGAGCTGATATAAGTTCGCTTGTATCAAATCCCAGGAAGCAGCTACTGACGCTTTCCATTTTTCTGTATTCATGCTCGGGTTGTGTAATTCACTGGCCGCATAGAGCAGGGCCTTGGACTTGAGGGCCATGGCATAACCGCGCGTTACACGTCCCACCTCATTGTCATAAAGGGCATTGAGATATGAATCGGGCAATAGCTTTCCATAGGTATCACATTCTTGAACGATGAACTTGATGACGTCCTCAAAGGAGGTTTTCGCAATGGTACGGTCTCCCTCCAGATCTAAGGCTTCAAGAGGCATGGGAATATCGCCATAGCGACGTGCCAGTTCAAAAAAGTAAGTTGCACGGAGAATGCGAGCTTGCGGTTCGAATAGCTTCAGGTTCTCCATCCATTTGTGATAATTGCCGTTGTATTCATAGCGAGACCAGTCAACATGCTGCAGGTCTGCGATGAATGCGTTGGCTACACGGATTCCTTTGTAAAGAATCCATGAATCATCTACAGGATTGGTAGCCGACCAGCTACCATTGGTGAAGTTCTGTACAACTCCTGCAGGCTTGGCAAATTCAGCATCATCCGATCCGCAGTCGCGCATAGCACCGCCAATGGCACCCAAATCCTGAGGAAGATAATGGTACACATTCGTCAGAACGGCTTTGGTGTCACCGTAATATTTATATACGTCTTCTTTGGTCTTCAATCCGTTGGTTTCATCAAAATCGAGGAAATCACAGGCTGTCATGGCCAAGGGACAGAGTAATAAGATGAGTTTTCTCAGTTTCATACGTTATGCATCATTAGAAGTTAAACTTAAGGCCTGCCCAAAATGAACGGGTGCTGGGATAGGTAGCACTGAGTTGTTCCGGATCGGCGAAATCAATATTATCCAGCGAGAATAAGTTCGTTCCTTGTACATACACTTGCATGTCTGCCAGTTTCAGCATCTTTCTCGGGAAGGTGTAAGCCAATTTTAGATTACGCAGTTTGATGAACGAACCGTCACGATACCACAGCGAACTGGCTTGATAGTTGTTCAGCACGTTTTCGGTACTTAGTCTTGGCATCGTAGCTTGACTCTTGTGGTCGGGTGTCCAAGGCGTTTCATGTTTTAAGTAGGTGTCTGAAATGGTACCGTTGTTTTGCAGTGGCTTGTACAGCGGGCTGTTCCGCAAATCCAGGGTTAAGCCGGTCATTCCCTGGAAGTCTGCCGTCAACGCGAAGCCTTTATAGCCGGCATGTAGGCTGAAGCCAAAGAATGCTTCAGGGTTTTTGGAACCACACATCTTCACGATGTCCTTGTTGTCGATGCGGTTATCACCGTTTTGGTCTTTGTACTTCACGTCACCCGGGCGAACCATACCGAAGGTCTGTGCCGGGCTGTTGTTGATTTCCAACTGATCGTTGAAGAATCCGATGGCTTCCAGACCGTAGCATTGGCCTATCTTGTTACCTGTGTGATACAGATAGTCATATTCTTGGAATGCCTGGTTCTCATTGACTACTTCGCTGTTCATGTAGGTGAAGTTGGCAGCTACCCCATACTCAAAGTCGTTGATTTTATCCTCCCAGGAAAGGTTGACGCCTATTCCGCGGTATTTTTCCACGCCTGCATTTTCTTTGGCCACCGTAATACCGATGATTCCCGTTACTGAATTGACAGATGGAATCAGAATGTCGCTTCGTTTTTCCCAGAAGCCTTCTACTCCTACATTTAAGCGGCGATTCAGCAGGGCAAAATCAGCACCGAGCGTTACCTTGCGAGATTTTTCAGCGGTCAGTCCTATTACCGGAAGTTGTGTCTCGGAAATACCGCCAGCCGTACCGTTTCCGGTAAAGTCGAATCCGCCAGCACCGCCCTGATAGCGTGGTATCCATAGCTCATGGCTAAGGTTACCGTCCCAACCTGAATATCCGAATGATCCGTGGATTCTGAGGTAGTCCAGCCAGTCGAGCTCTTTCATAAACGTTTCGTTGGATGCAATCCAAGCAGCCGATACGGCAGGGTAGAAGCGGTATTTGTCACCATCGGGCAAGAAAGCTGAACCAGACCAGGTAGCTACTGCATTGATTAGATAGCGATGATCATAGCAATAGCCGGCATTGATGATGGCCGACTGGCGTTTTTCACTGCCCAGGCGTTCTTTTACCGTATAAGCGTATTGGTCGTAGATGAAATTACCATTGATTTGATGTTTGCCGAATGTGCGGTCATACATCACCTTTCCTTGCAGGTTTACCGTAATGTCTAGACTCTTGAAGCCTTGCTTAGTGAGGTCCAGTACCGCTGCATTGTTTCCATCTTCCCATTCAGTATACGTCATGGCGCCGGTTATAGGGTCTATTTGGGCAATGTGGGTTTGATACAAATATTCTTTCACGGTTTTCTCAAACATGCTACCTCGATTATCGAGGGATATCCCCAATGAGGCCTTCAATCCAGGTGTCAGACCTTTTAAATCTTGTTGCAGCCGGAGGTCGGCAAACAGATTACCGAAGGAATGCTTGTACTGGCCACTGTCGCGCAGACGGGCAATGGGGTTTTTGTCTTGATAGACGGAGTTACCTCCATAGTTGCCGTTCTTCTGTCGGATAGGGAAGGCAGCCGATGGAATGCGATACATTTCATTATAGAAACTTTGCATATCCACATTGGGAGTATTATTTTCGTTCAGCTTACCCATCATGTTGAACCGCATGTCTGTGCTGGGGGTTAATTTAACATTTACGTTGGTGCGGATGTTCAGACGGGTATCCGTAGTCTTGGAGTTGTACCGGTCATCACTCATGTTGTGGGAGAGCATGGCGCGGTCGTTGTAGTAGTCGATAGAGGTGTAATACTTTATCCGGTCGGTACCTCCCGAGAAGGAGAAGTTCAGACGGTGTGAAAATCCTAGATTTTGATACACTTCATCCCACCAGTTTACGTTGGGATATTCATACGGATATTTTCCGGTGCGGAAAGCTTCCAGTTCGAGTGCGTTATAGCGAGCCGGAAGGCCATCGTTGCTCAGAGCCTGATTAAGTGCCTGGCCATAGGTATAGGCATCGGCAAATTCAGGGCTGCGGAATTCGGTGTTGATTCCGAATTGATAGCCGACTTTAATCTGGAGCTTGCCTTCTTTGCCCCGTTTGGTATGGACCAATACCACTCCGTTGGCACCGCGTATGCCATAGAGTGCTGTAGATGCAGCATCGGTAAGTACGGTTACACTCTCGATGTCACTGGTGGTGAGATTGTTGATGTCTCTCACAAAGCCATCTACCAGGACAAGAGGTTTTTTACCATATAGACTCAAGGTTGCTTGATTGAAAGCTGAACTTCCTTCACCTTGCTTGACCAGAAGACCGCGAAGTTTACCATAGAGGGCTTTCTTGGCATCAATTTCAGGAGAATTGTTGAAGACATCCTGACCGGCTACTACGGCCGAGTAAGTATTCAAATCCTTCGACACCCGTTGATTGAAAGTCAACTCCAGGGAATCCTTGGCTGTTTTCATTTCTGTAGTTTGAGCACCAGCACCTAGAGCCAGGCAACTCAAAAACGTGTAAAGAATATGTCGTTTATTCATTTCTCTGTTAGTTTATAATTATCTTACCATCCAGGGTTCTGTGTCATTCCATAACCCTTGTTGATTTCCTGATCTGGAATTGGTGCCAGAAACCATTTGCTGTCCCAACGGGTAGCCCAATAACGTTCGTGTACACCTCCCAGTTTGATTTTTTTGAATGTATAGGAAGAAGGATGAATCGGATTGTCTCCTTCGCTCTGTAATCCATATAGGTCTTTTTGGAAATCCTGTTGGCGCATGTAGCGGATTAGGTCGAACCAGCGTACTTCTTCATAGCCGAATTCCAATGCTCTTTCTTTTAAGATTGCCTCCAGGAAGCTTGCTTTATCATTGATGGATGGGAGATTGCTTAAGCCTACCCGGTTTCTTACCCGATTTACATAGGCGGCAGCCTTTTCTGATGGTCCTTCAAGGTGGTTCAGAATCTCAGCATACATCAAGTATACTTCTGCCAGACGGATGTAGGGCCATTGAGGACGATGGCTCAGACGGTCATCGTTTTGTTGCAGTACAAACTTCATCATGCGGAATCCGGTACCATTCCCTTGATATCGAGGAGCTTCTGGCCAAAGGGGCGCTAACTCACCGTTGTGGTAGATATCGCCAGGTACGGCGCACGTCTCGTACAAACGCGGGTCGCGCGTCGGCTCACCATTGGCATCGAAGAATGGCTGTCGGTTGGGCTTTTCCCAGTCGAAGTGTTCGGAATCAAATTCGGTTCCGTCTGCCCAGGGAAACATATCAACATAGTTCAAGGTCGGTCCCCAATAGAGAAAGGGCAATGCCATGAACGCATTGTGGATGGAAGCATCGGCACCTTTGCGGATAGATATAAGGACTTCTGTACCTCCTCGTTGGTAGTAAGCCTTCCGGAAGGCCAGGCGACGGGCGCGGTGATCGGCAGATTCCGGTTGAATCAGTTCATAATGTCCTTTTGTCTTGATCTCGTTCAATAAGGTTTCTGCAGTATTTCTGGCAGCTTCCCAACGTGCTTTGTCATAGTTTCCATAGCAGGTATATTCGTCGGCATTAGGATGCCATTTGTTGTCTGAGTTGAACATCGGACTGGCTGCAAAAAGTTGAACACGAAGTTTTAAAGCATACGAACCAGCCTTGTTCATGCGGCCGTCGTTGTTGCCCTCCTGTGTCCATTCCAGGTAAGGAATAGCTTCGTCGATGAGTTCGCAGATACGGTTTACACTTTCCGCAAATGTGAGCCGTGGAAACTTCATCTCATCATTGGGCTGAATGGCATGATCCAGAAATGGGAATCCTCCGATGTTGCGGAGCATTTCAGCATAGGAAATAGCTAAAATCATCTTGGCTTCAGCTATCCGTTCGGCTTTTTCGGCAGCCGACATATCCGGTACTCGGTCGATGTTTTCGATGTAGAACCATGCATAGCGAATGGCTTTCCAGTCCGATTCGCCTCCATAGCGATAAGCCTCATTCCCTCTCGAAGTGTGGTTTGCACTCAACACTCCGTTGTAGTAGAGCTTGCTCGGACCATCTTGCGCATTGTCACGATAGCTGGAATTCAAATCGGTCAGGCTTTCCAGAATATTCATACCTAACTTATTGGCTTCGCCACTGCCGGTAGGCAGGCCGTAAGGCAAATACGTGTAGGCCTTGGTCAACACTTGTTCAGAATAGAAGCGGGAGTTGAACATGGTATCTAGCGTGGTCTCGTTCAGTTCAGGGGCCGTTCCCAGGAAGTCGTCCCCGAATTTAATGTCTGAACATGAGCAAACCATGCTGACAGCAAACATTATACCGCTTAATTTTAATATCTTCTTCATAACTAAAATTCGTATTATAACTTAAAAATTCAGGTTCAAACCAAAACTGTATAATCTACACAGCGGATATTCTCCTCGATTATTGGTAGTACTTTCAGGGTCTGCCAATTTCATGGGTGAGAATGTCAAGAGGTTGTAGCCGCTAAATGATAAGGTTACTGCGTTGAGACCTAACTTTTTCAGGATAGGCTTTTGGCGGAAGGTGTAACCTACATTTAAACTCTTCAAGCGAATATAGGATGCATCTTGCAAGAACAACGTACTCGTGGGGCCACCGGCACTACCATAGTTCCAGGATTCGGTCTGTTCGGCCGGACGAGGGTATTTGCCGTGTGTGTTTTCCGGAGTCCAACATCCTTCATACAAGTGTTTCAGCAAACCGCGACCTCCCTGATTGGTAAATGGAATAATATAATCTACATAAAGCAGTTTATCTACATGCGTGGCACCTACCCATTGCATGGAGAAGTTGAATCCTTTATAATCAAAGCCAGCATTTAAGCCAAATGTGTATTCGGGTCTTCTGGAATATCCGAAAATTCCGCGGTCCAAGTCGTTTACTTTCTGATCACCATTCAAGTCGGCAAACATACAGTCACCCGGGGCTACCAGTTGCTCTGGTTGTGGCAGGTCGGGATTCAGAATTTTATTTCCCATTCCATCATCCACGAAATCGCTTTCTTGATATAAGCGAATGAATTTATACAGATTACCGTTACGTCCAGTTGAACCACCCGTCTCATCTTGATAATCAAACTGATGTTTCACCTCATCCATATAGATGATTTTATTTTTTGCAAAGGACATGTTGGCATTGACGTAGTATTTCAAGTCATTCCTGAACGTGTCTTTCCATCCTACGGAAATTTCATAACCATGGTTGTCTACAACACCGATATTCATATTAGGCAATCCTGTTCCGATGATTCCCGGGAATGAGTTCGGGGCTACCAAAATACCGGTACGATGTTCGAAGAAATAGTCAAAGTTTACAGATAGACGTTCTTTTAAAAATTTAGCATCTAAACCGTAGTTCTGTTTTTTAGCCGTTTCCCAAGATACGTCGCTGTTGCCTGGGATGCCATAACCATAAGCCGGCAGGCTGTTCGGATTATCTATACCGAATGAATATCCTCCGCTGGGACTCCAGCTACCCGGTTTATACATAAATCGAGTTTGTGTTCCCACGTCGCTACCAACCTTCCCGTAAGAAGCTCTCAGTTTCAGGTAATCGATGATGTGTTGGTTCTCCATGAATTTTTCAGCGGTAACCACCCATCCTGCCGATACAGAGGGGAAGAGACCATACCGGTTCTTACCAGGAGCAAAGTTTTCTGATCCGTTGTAACCTACGTTGACATCAAACAGGTATTTGGTGCGATAAGCGTATGTGGCACGACCCACAAAGCCAATGTAACCTCTCGGCATGTATACATATTGAGCATTACTCCCATCTGATTTCTTGGGGTAATAGTCTCTCGACTGGTTGTAAAGGAGTAGGGCACCGACTTTATGATCCTGGTTGAAGGTACGGTCGTAGTTGATGCGGGCTTCCAGATACCAGTTCCGGTCGCGGGCAGAACCTTCTGAGTAAGTCAGCGGACTGTCTTGTCCGGTTGGTACATAGACTATGGTCTTGTCATAATCCACGGATGTCTCGGGAATGCTGGGGTTGGTGAGGAAAGTCTTATGATAGGCTATCTGAAATTCCTTGTTTCCTCCCAGACGGTTCTTATTGATTGTAAAGTTGTTATCATATGCACCTTTTATCGCTACACTTAATCCCTTTGTGATGAAATCCAGCTTCTGGTTCAATTCCACGTCCATGTTGAGCTGAGTCTTATAATTACTCTTGTAACCAGTTCCCCAGAAAGCCTGGTACCCATCTTTAATTTCAAGGCCATCGGGCAGTGAGTTCTTAGGCACCAGGGTCCGTACACCATTCACAAATCCAGGACCTGCCATCGGAGTAGCCCAAATTTGAATCACATTCCACATTTCCGCTGCGGTATTGTTGGGCTGTTGGTTTTTGCTGATGTGACCGCCGATGCCTAATTTCATCGTAGTGGTATGGGTCAGTTTCACATCCAGGTTGGCGCGGTAGTTGTAACGCTGAAAGCGGTAGTTGTTATCGTAGGGTATGCCTTCAATTTTTTTCAGGA
>AMCI01000829.1_pt1 | contig 14393 bp, 12 predicted proteins | sample 419838 | NCBI WGS metagenome assembly AMCI01 (sample SAMN01090643, study PRJNA158313) | gut metagenome
GCCAATGGCAAATTGCCCTACGCAAACAAACTGCAGAAAAAGAAATTACGGCATTGCAGAGTTGAACTCTAAAGATTATCCCGGTTATTACCAAGTTAGCAATCCTCTGTCCAAAAATGAATACAAGGTAGTATATCGTGGAGAAGAAAGTCCCTGGAATTTCTGCTCATGCATGGACTTCAAAGCCAGTCGCTTAGGAACCTGCAAACATCTAGAGGCTGTAAAACTATGGATAGAAACACATAAAAAAAAGGTGTATCGGGGCATACCACCCTATACCTCGGTTTACTTGTCTTATAAAGATGAAAGAAAAGTATGTTTGCGAATAGGCTCTGAACATGCAAACGAATTCAAGAAGCTAGCCAAGCCCTACTTCACTGAGAAAGGAGAAATGCGACCTGATGCCTTGTTTCACATCTCAGATTTTTTGAGAGAAGCCATGAAAATAGATAACACCTTTCGGTGGTATCCGGATGCATTGGACTTTATTTTAGACCAACGTGACAAAATCTACAGAACGAAATTAAGCGAAGAGCCATCATTCAGCAATCAAGTGGATACAGCACTGAAAGCGAAGTTATACCCGTACCAGAAAGAAGGAATACGCTTCGCATTCAAAGCAGGAAAATCCATCATTGCCGATGAAATGGGTTTGGGTAAAACCATTCAGGCACTGGGAACTGCAGAGCTGATGAGAAAACAGGGGATGATTTCATCGGTCCTCATAATTTGCCCTACGTCACTGAAATATCAGTGGAAAAAAGAAATAGAACGATTTACAGACTCTGATGCCATTGTAATAGAAGGCAATCACTTCAAACGCAAAGAGCAGTATAAAGCACAACCGTTTTACAAAATTGTTTCCTACAACAGCCTCAGCAATGACATCAAATTGATGCATTCGTTATCTACAGATTTCCTGATTATGGATGAAGTGCAGCGGCTGAAAAACTGGAATACGCAAATATCCAAAGCTGCCAGACATGTAGAATCTCAATACGCTGTCATCCTCTCTGGAACTCCACTGGAGAACAAACTGGAAGAATTGTATTCTGTGATGCAGTTTGTGGATCAATATGCGTTGGGACCTTATTACGAGTTTATCGATCATACAATCGTAAAATCAGAAACCGGAAAGGTCATTGGTTATAAAAATCTGAATGCCATAGGAGAAAAGCTACATAATATCTTGATTCGCAGAGGAAAAAAGACGTATCGCTGCAACTTCCTATGCGTATGGATAAGGTGTTGCTTGTGCCAATGACGCAACAACAAAAAGATATTCACGAAGAATTTAAGAACATAGTGGCACAACTGGTCTATAAATGGAACAGACAACGCTTTCTGAGTGAAAAAGACCGAAAAAGGCTGCTGCTTTCTCTGAATCAAATGAGAATGGTATGTGACAGTACTTATATATTGGATCAAAAAAGCCGTTTTGACACCAAAATAGATGAGACCATGCACATATTGAACGACCTGATTGAAGATGGAGATGAGAAAGTGGTTATTTTCAGTCAATGGGAACGTATGACTCGCCTTATAGCTGCAGAACTGGACAAGATAGGCATACGGTATGAATATCTGCACGGTGGAGTACCGTCTGAAAAAAGGAAAACATTGATGGAGAACTTTACCGATTTACCCGAAAGCAGAATATTTATATCAACGGATGCAGGAAGTACCGGACTGAACTTGCAGGTAGCATCGGTTCTCATCAATATGGATTTGCCATGGAATCCAGCCATTTTGGAACAACGAATCGCACGCATCTATCGCATAGGTCAAAAACGGAACATTCAGATTATCAATCTGGTAGCTCCAGAATCCATCGAAGAGCGTATGCTCTCTACATTAAACTTTAAAACTTCTTTATTTGAAGGCATTCTGGATAATGGAGAAGACAGCATCTTCTTGGAAGACAGCAAGCTGGACAAAATAATGGAAAGCATACAGACTGTCGTTTCACCGGTTGAAGAAAATAGGAAGGAAAATGATGCTGGCAAAACTATTAACTTGCAAGAATGTGAACAGGCTAAATGTCAACCGGAATCCAATACATGGGAAGAAAACAATGCTACAGAAAAAATGCCAAAGAATCAGCAGAAAAAAGAACCTGAAGAAATCATACAGCAAGGATTCTCTTTTTTCAAGAATCTGGCAGAGGCATTGCAAACTCCTGAATCCACAACTCAATTGGTTGAATCTTTGGTAGAAGAAGACAAAAATACAGGAAAGACTACCTTACGCATTCCAATTCCTGACAAGGAAAGTGTAGTGAATGCATTACAAGCTATTGGGAAATTATTCACAAACGTTTCACACCCCCAATAAAGAGGGTGTGAAACGTTAATTAATCTTCATACATTTTATCAATAATCTCCTTATAGTTCTTTGCCACGATCGAACGTTTCAGCTTCAAAGTATTGGTCAATTCGCCACGCTCCATACTAAACGGCTCGGGTAACAAGGTGAAACGCTTCACTTGCTCGTAATGAGCAAACTGTTGCTGCAACGTATCAATACGTACACGATACAAAGCCTGAATCTTGGGATGCTGTAACAAATCGGCCATGGACTGATATTCGATCCCTTTCTCCTTGGCATATTCTTTCACAGCACCATACACTGGCACAATCAGGGCCGAAACGAACTTGCGCTGATCGGCAATGACAGCCACCTGGTCAATGTAGCGGTCGATAATGAATTTGGTTTCCAGTGCCTGCGGGCAGATATACTTACCATTGGATGTCTTAAAGAGATCCTTAATACGATCGGTCAGGAAAATTACATCCCCCTCCAGACGACCTGCATCGCCCGTGTGGAACCAACCATCCTTATCAATAGCTTGTGCCGTAGCCTCCGCTTTCTTATAATAGCCCGGCGTAATAGTCTTGCCGCGAAGCAAGATTTCATTATCCTCACCGATCTTCACTTCCAAATCAGGCATTACTTTACCTACAGAGCCCAACACGAATCCTTTCGGCATAAAGCAGGATACCGTGGCCGTGCTTTCCGTCAAGCCATAACCCACCACCATATTGATGCCCACTGAGTGTACAAACTCACAGACGACATCCGATACAGCCGCACCTGCTGTAGGGAAGAAAGTGCCATTTTCAATACCGATGGTTTTTTTCAGCAAAGCATATACCGTGCGCTCATAAAATTTATATTTCAAATGAAGCATCAAGGGCGGATTCTTACCTACTCGCAGATAATCAAGGTTATGTTCCTTGCCCACCTTCAATGCATCGAGCATCATGGCCTTCTTCAAACCGGTCTCCTGATTGATACGCTCTTGCACACCCTGATAAACCTTTTCCCAAAAACGAGGCACACTACACATCACTGTGGGACGGATTTCTTTAATCGTAGTCTGAATATCCTGCGGACGGAGATTGACACAAACCTGCGCACCTCGCTGCAGACATACATACGACCAACCGCGTTCAAACACATGAGTAATGGGCAAGAAATTCATGGATACATCCTTGTCGGTCAGTGTCGGAATACGAATCTCATGCGTACGGAAGGCTTCCATATAATTATAGTGCATCAGCATAACACCCTTGGGATCACCTGTAGTGCCCGACGTATAAAGGATATCGGCAATATCATTTTCAGCAACTTCTGCCGTACGTTTTTCCACCTCAGCCTGACGAGGGAAGCCCTCACCTGTTTTCAGAAATTCATCAAAATAAATAGAAGTCAAGTCACGTGAGTTTTTCTGCACAGCAGGATCAAAGATTATAATCTGCTGAAGAGAGGCACAATGTCCGAAGATACGGAAAGCTGCATCATACTGAAATTGCTCTCCCACGAAAATATAACGAATTTGTGCATCATTTACAATGTATTGCACTTGAGCCGGCGAACTGGTTGCATACAGAGGTATAGTCACTACACGGTCAGCATATGCACCGAAATTCACATAAAAACATTCGGGTTTATTCTGTGAAAAGACTCCGATATTTTCCTGTACTTTCACGCCCAATTCCAGCAGAGCATTGGCTACCAGACGAACGGTGTGAGAAAATTCATTCCAGGTTACCGGAATCCACTGTTTTTTTCATAGTCCCTATATTTAAGGGCCACTTTCTCTCCATACTTCTCTGCCTGACGATGAATCAGTACAGACAAATGATGATAAGCCATGATAATGATACTATTAGTTAATTATAGTGCAAAGGTAATCGTTTCAAATGAAACAATCAGTCTATTCTAAAAGTTTTTTAAAACAAGACTATGGATAACCCATAGAATTTCAATTTGAATGTCAAGAAAAAGCTGTATCTTTGCAAGAAACAAAGCATTTATTTCCATGAAGAACTACGATATTCCGACACTAACTTCCGAAGCTGTCAGTCTGCTACAATCGCTGATAGCCATTCCTTCCATCAGCCGAGAAGAAGAAAAAGCAGCCGATTTCCTGCAAACATACATTGAACAGCAAGGCATGAACACCGGCCGGAAAGGGAATAACGTATGGTGTCTTTGTCCGGGCTTCGACCTGAAGAAACCCACCCTGTTGCTTAACTCACACATTGACACCGTGAAACCAGTGAACGGTTGGCGCAAACAACCTTTCACGCCTTCATTGGGAACTAACGGAAAACTATATGGTTTGGGAAGTAATGATGCTGGTGCCAGCGTGGTAAGCCTGCTGCAAACCTTTCTGTACCTTTGCCGCACACAGCAAACCTATAACCTCATCTTCCTCGCATCCTGCGAAGAAGAAGTGTCCGGAAAAGGAGGCATTGAGTGTATATTGCCGGAACTTCCTCCCATTGATTTTCGCCATTGTAGGCGAACCTACCGAAATGCAGCCAGCCATTGCCGAAAAAGGATTGATGGTACTGGATGTAACAGCCACCGGACGTGCCGGCCATGCAGCCCGCAACGAAGGAGACAATGCTATATATAAAGTATTGGAAGATATCGCCTGGTTTCGAGATTATCGCTTCAAGAAAGAATCACCATTATTAGGCCCGGTAAAAATGAACGTTACCATCGTGCAAGCAGGCACACAGCATAATGTCATCCCCGACCGCTGCACGTTTACCGTGGATATCCGCAGCAATGAATGTTACACCAATCAAGAACTTTTCAATGAGATAACCAAACACATTTCCTGTCAAGCAGAAGCCCGTTCATTCCGTCTGAGTTCCTCGCACGTATCGCCCGAGCATCCGCTGGTGAAACGAGCCGTGGCTTTGGGACGTACGCCTTTCGGTTCGCCCACCCTTTCAGATCAGGCACTGATGTCTTTTCCCTCCATGAAGATGGGACCCGGTAAAAGCAGCCGTTCTCACACAGCCGATGAATTTATCTTTGTCAGAGAAATAGAAGAAGCCATCACACTGTATCTGCAATTGCTAGATGAAGCAACCATTTAATCAAACAATTCCTTCAACACATCGAGCGATTTCAAAACAGGGAAATTGGGGACATGTAATCGGTAGAATTCATTCAACACCATCAGACAACGAGCACGTTCCTGACGATTCATCGCAAAAAGATGCATAGTGTCATAATTCATGCGCATCAGCGTAAGCAAACGGGAAGACTCCTCCTGACCTAAATAAAAAGTATGATGTAAGGGGCACGAGGAGGTGAAGCAACCATTCAACAAATCAAAATAAGCTCCCGGAGAATAATCGTCCAAATTAGGATACAAACCCAAAAACCTGGAAAACCGCATCAGAAAGACGAGATGGAAATTAGCAAATGCACTTTCACAAGCATCCAACCAACAGAGAGAATATTTAAGGTATGAAAAAAGAGCTAAATTGGCTGATTCATCACGGATGACACGATACAGAAATTCCGCCAAAAACAATACAATGGCCGACTTACAAGGATCGAAAGGTATGGAAGCAAAGGGATAGGCAAGTTTGGCCTCGGTCACCTTAAAGACAGAAGAAGCCGGCCGAATATCAGCAACCCACTCCACCAGCGTAAGAGGCTGAAAGAGAGAAGCACGTAGCGCAGCCTTTTTGGAACGGGGCAACGCTACATGAAAAGTAACTCTACCCAAATCTTCCGTATAAGCATCAACCAGCAATGCGGTTTCCTTATACTTCACCGTTCGGAGTACAATACCTTCTGTAGTTTGCAACATAAAAAAGCGGGAATAGGATTCGTCAGACAAAAATAACTATAAATGATGAAACTGAAAAACAGTTTGGAATTTATATAGAATAAAAAGTCAAATAAAAAATAGAACGTGATGAAAGAATGAACTATAAAAAGACACAACCATACTGATATACAGCATTTTAAAACAAATGGTCGAAAAAAAGTGAATAAAAAATGCGATTTTTTTTTCGATTGTTTTGGTAATTCCAAAAAACTTCCTACCTTTGCAACCGCAAACGAGGAAAAAACGCGTATGCAGAGCGGAAACGCTCAATAGGATGGCCCGTTCGTCTATCGGTTAGGACGCAAGATTTTCATTCTTGAAAGGGGGGTTCGATTCCCCCACGGGCTACAATTAAAAAAAATACGAATTAATAAAAGATTAGTCGAGATGGCAAATCATAAATCATCACTGAAAAGAATCAGACAAGAAGAGACAAGAAGACTTCACAACAGATATTATGGTAAGACCATGAGAAATGCTGTTCGTAAACTTCGTGCTACAACCGATAAGGATGAAGCAACTGCATTGCTTCCGGGTGTATCAAAGATGTTGGATAAGTTAGCTAAGACCAACTTAATCCATAAGAACAAAGCCAATAACTTAAAATCTAAGTTGGCTAGTCACGTCAACAAACTTGCATAAGTTGATTAAATCATAACAGCAAAAAGTCGAACTATCCGTTCGACTTTTTTTGTTTTTAAACGTCACACAATGCCAAATAAGAAAGTCTGTTAAAGGACACATTTTATCCTGACTTTAAGGTGCTTATGTCGAACTTTTTCAGTATTTTTGCTTAGTTATTACAAAAGGTTTTAAAGACTATGACTGAAGAAGAAAAGATAATCGGTGAAAACAATTACTCAGCCAGCAATATCCAGGTTCTAGAAGGCTTGGAGGCTGTACGTAAACGTCCAGCCATGTACATCGGTGACATCAGCGAAAACGGCTTGCACCATTTAGTTTATGAAGTGGTAGACAACTCCATTGACGAAGCTATGGCCGGCTATTGCAACCACATTGGAGTTACCATCAATGAAGATAATTCGATCACTGTCCGTGACAATGGACGCGGTATTCCGGTAGATTTCCACGAAAAAGAACAGAAATCAGCTCTTGAAGTAGTCATGACAGTACTTCATGCCGGCGGAAAATTCGATAAAGGTTCCTATAAAGTTTCCGGAGGTTTGCACGGTGTAGGTGTTTCCTGTGTGAATGCTCTTTCCACACACATGACCACCCAAGTATTCCGCAACGGAAAAATTTACCAACAAGAATATGCATGCGGTAAACCTTTGTATCCCGTCAAAGAAGTGGGTACTTGCGATGCCTCAGAAACCGGTACCAAACAAACTTTTTGGCCTGACGACAGCATTTTTACCGTAACAGAATACAAATATTCCACCCTTCAAAGCCGTCTGCGCGAATTGGCATACCTGAATAAGGGCATCACAATCACCTTGACAGATCTGCGTGCAAAAGATGAAGAAGGAAACCCGGCTCCCAAACAAGAGACATTCCATTCGGAAGAAGGAGTCAAGGAATTTGTACGCTATCTGAATAGCAACAACGTCCCTCTGTTTGATGATGTTATCTACCTGAACACTGAAAAAGCAGGTGTACCCATTGAATGCGCCATCATGTATAACACGGGATATCGTGAAAACTTGCACTCATACGTGAACAACATCAATACGAAAGAGGGTGGTACGCACGAAGGAGGCTTCCGTGCTGCTTTAACACGTGTCTTGAAAAAATACGGGGAAGAGACTTGCTCCAAACAGTTAGAAAAAGCCAAAGTTGAAATCTCCGGCGAAGACTTCCGTGAAGGATTAATTGCGGTTATTTCCGTGAAAGTGGCCGAGCCACAATTTGAAGGACAGACCAAAACTAAATTGGGCAACAGCGAAGTAAATGGTGCCGTAAATCAGGCTGTCGGTGAAGCTCTGACATACTATCTGGAAGAACATCCGAAAGAAGCCAAGCTCATCGTAGAAAAAGTAATTCTGGCTGCAACAGCACGCGTGGCTGCACGCAAAGCACGTGAATCTGTACAACGCAAATCTCCGATGTCAGGTGGAGGCATGCCCGGTAAACTGGCAGACTGTTCCAGCAAAGATCCGGACGAATGCGAATTATTTCTGGTCGAGGGTGATTCAGCCGGCGGTTCTGCCAAACAAGGCCGTAACCGTCAGTTCCAAGCAATCCTACCCTTGCGCGGTAAGATTCTGAATGTAGAAAAAGCGATGTGGCACAAAGCTTTCGAAAGTGAGGAAGTGAACAATATTATCCAAGCATTGGGAATACGCTTCGGAATTGATTCGGAAGACAGCAAGGAAGCTAACATAGATAAACTGCGTTATAAGAAAGTTATCATTATGACCGATGCCGATGTCGATGGTTCTCACATCGACACGCTGATCATGACTCTTTTCTTCCGCTATTTCCCGCAGGTTATCCAACAAGGATATTTATACATTGCCACTCCACCGCTTTATCTCTGCACCAAAGGAAAAATAAAAGAATATTGTTGGACAGACCAGCAGCGCCAGCGTTTCATCGACACTTATGGAGGCGGTTCTGAAAATGCCATCCATACACAACGTTACAAAGGTTTGGGAGAAATGAATCCGGAACAACTTTGGGAAACAACCATGAATCCGGAAAACCGCATGCTCAAGCAAGTACACTTGGAAAGTGCCGCTGAAGCTGATTATGTATTTTCTATGCTAATGGGTGAAGATGTTGGTCCACGCCGAGAATTTATTGAGAAAAATGCGACCTATGCCAACATTGACGCTTAATAATAACTAGTCTCACACCTTACAACAAAAAACCCCGGAAAGATAGGATAATCTATCAACCGGGGTTTTTCGTTAGATATAATTTTGTTTTTTCAGTTCCTCTACCGCAATTTCAAGTTCATCATACCAGGCCTGTCCAAATTTACGTATCAACGGTTCCTTTAGGAATTTATACACAGGCACATTCTCCTTCTGCCCCAAAAGCACCGCTGCCTTACATACATTCCAACGGTGATAATTCACAGCCTTATACGGTCCGTAATCACCTATCCTAATAGGATACAAATGACAAGAAATAGGCTTATAAAAATCTGTCTTACCTGCCCGATAAGCTTTTTCTATGGCGCAATAACAGCAACCCTTCTCATCATAGCACGTAAATACACAATCCTTACCGTTAACAATGGAAGTGACCAGGTCGCCTTCCTCATCGGTATATACTACACCCTGCCTGTCTATCACAGCACGAGCTTCCGGAGATAGTTCATCCCATATCACAGGAAGCACCTCTTCGAGTTTTTCCACTTCTTCCAACTCGACCGGTGCACCCGCATCTCCCTCTATACAACACTCACCTTTGCAAGCGCCTAAATCGCACAGGAACTTCTCACGCAGCACATCCAATGAAACTACCACATCATCTATCTGAATCATTGTCATTAAATTGAGAATAAAAAAATCAGTACTTGTCAAAAACTTGTATGCGTTTACTATACAGATAGCAAACGCATACAATGTGACAGCCATGATAAAATCATATACTGCTAGAATAATTTTAAATTTTCACTTCTCAACCAATCAAATCCTTACCGGTCATTTCTGCAGGCTGAGCCATGCCTAATATATGCAAAATAGAAGGAGCGACATCAGCCAACACACCATTTTCTACTTTTGCAGCCTTATTTTCGGTCACATAAACAAACGGAACAGGATTCAACGAGTGTGCAGTATTCGGAGTACCATCTGCATTCAAAGCATGATCGGCATTACCATGGTCAGCGATAATAATCACCTCATAGCCGTTAGCTTTAGCAGCCTCAACCGTATCTTTCACACAGTTATCAATAGCGACAACAGCCTTTTCAATCGCCTCATAAATACCTGTATGACCCACCATATCACCATTCGCATAGTTTACTACAATGAAGTCAAATTTCTGGGTAGCAATAGCTTCCACCAGTTTATCTTTCACTTCATAAGCACTCATTTCCGGCTTTAAGTCGTAAGTTGCTACTTTAGGTGAGGGCACTAAAATACGTTCTTCGTTGTCATACGGAGTTTCACGACCTCCATTAAAGAAGAAAGTTACGTGTGCATATTTTTCTGTTTCTGCAATATGAAGCTGAGTCTTTCCATTAGCAGCCAAATACTCACCCAATGTATTCTGTACGTTTTCCTTGTCAAACAAGATATGAACGCCCTTGAAAGAAGCATCGTATGGGGTCATGCAGTAATACTGCAGATTGGGAATCGTGTGCATACCTTGTTCCGGCATATCCTGCTGAGTCAATACAATAGTCAGTTCCTTTGCACGGTCATTACGGTAGTTGAAGAAAATCACGACATCACCTTCCTTGATAGTACCATCAAAATTACCGTTTACAATCGGCTTGATAAATTCGTCTGTGACACCTTCATCATAAGATTCCTGCATAGCCTGCACCATATCGGCAGCCACCTTACCCTGACCATTTACCAAAAGGTCATATGCTTCTTTGACACGTTCCCAACGTTTGTCTCGATCCATAGCATAAAAACGGCCAACAATGGAAGCGATCTTTCCTGCCGACTGTGCACAGTGTGCAGTCAGTTGCTCAATAAAGCCCTTACCACTCTTCGGGTCTGTATCGCGGCCATCCATGAAGCAATGAATAAAGGTATTATCAAGACCATATTCTTTAGCAATGTCACAAAGTTTAAACAGATGATCTAAAGAACTGTGAACACCACCATTGGAAGTCAAGCCCATGAAATGAATATTCTTGCCATTCTCTTTAGCATAAGAAAATGCTGAAACGATTTCCTTATTTTTCAAGATGCTTCCGTCTGCACAAGCACGGTTAATCTTTACCAAATCCTGGTAAACGATACGACCGGCACCGATATTCAAGTGACCTACCTCAGAATTACCCATCTGGCCATCCGGCAAACCAACATTCTCGCCACTAGCCTGCAACTGAGAATGCGGATAATTAGCCAACAGAGAATCCCAGTAAGGAGTAGGTGTATTGAAAATCACATCGTCTTTTGCTTGATCGCCGACACCCCAGCCATCAAGAATCATTAAAAGGGCTTTTTTACTCATAATGTTTCACTATTTAGAATTATTTTAATCCAATCTTTTTTCACGCTGCAAAGTTACAAAAAAGCGACGTGAAAGCACACGCTTTAAGATGTTTTTACATCGGAAAGAGCGACAATTGTCCATCCCCCAATAAGTTGAATGTCATCCGATGATAAGGAGTTGTACCATAGGCTAAAATAGCTGCCCGATGTTTCTTAGTAGGATACCCTTTATTTCGGTTCCATTCATAATTAGGATATTCTTCATGCAGACGATTCATATAATCATCCCGATAAGTTTTGGCTAAGACTGAAGCAGCCGCAATGGAGAGATATTTTCCGTCTCCTTTTACGACCGTGGTATGAGGTACATCCTGATATTTCTTGAAACGGTTTCCATCAATCAGCAAATGCTGAGGACGAAGTTTCAAACCATCTACTGCACGGTGCATAGCCAAAAAGGAAGCATTCAAGATATTGATTTTATCAATTTCAGCAGGAGTCACCACCCCTACAGCCCAAGCCAGGGCTTCTTTTTCTATGATTTCACGCAATGCATACCGCTGCTTTTCTGTGAGCTGTTTCGAATCATTCAAAAGTTCATTCTTAAAATTCTTTGGCAGGATGACCGCCGCAGCATAAACGGAACCAGCCAGACAACCGCGTCCAGCCTCATCACAACCGGCTTCCAACAAATCTTCATTCAAATAAGGTAATAACATATCTCTTTTTAAAAAAGGAAATTTAGATATAAATCACGATTTATATGCCTATAGAATATAATTATTTGTTGCAAAGTTACATGCTTTATGCGACATGCAAGACTTTCAAGAAATCTTTTCTGCTGACTGACGAAATATTAAACTAAAATAATTAAATTTGCAAATGGTTAACCACAAGCGACCCATTATGAAACCAACCTATCTTCTGCTCCTACTGTTGATCTGTTCTTTGCCACTAACAGCCAAAGACTATAAGACCTATCCGGAATTAATGAAAGCTGCAGAAAACGAACTGCTCAGCAACCCCAAACAAGCCTCATACTATTGCCAACGAGCCATTGACTTGCATCCGGAATACAAGAAGCCGAATGATGAACGGGCCTATGCCATGATCATTTACAGCCAGGCTGAACAATTGCTAGGAAACTTCGACCTGAGCATCAAGAACCTCTACGATACGGAACCATACATTCAAAAAGGAAACCGATACCTCACAGCTCGGAAGGATGCACTGATGAGCCGCGTCTATGGCAAACTGGGTGATTACAATAAAGCCATCGAACTGAACGACCAGGCCACGGCAATGTTCAAGGCATTGGGCGACTCGGCATCCGTATCTGCCTGCTACAACGAGAGAGGCATCATTCATTATTCACAAGATGAGTTTCTCAGTGCCGAACAATTCCTGCAACGTGCCCTGACTATTAACCGACTACAAAAGAACCTAAAAGGCATCGCCACGAACCTGAACAACCTGTGCCTCTATCAAGGGGATACTCCGCAAAAACTAATGCTAATCAAAGAGGCCATTGCCATCAACAAGAACCTGAATGCACAATGGTCACTGGGTGAGAACTATAACAACATGGGCAAACAGTATTTCTACAACGAGGAATACAAGCTGGCATTGGATGCACTAAAGAAAGCCTATGAATATGCACATGCCATCGGAGCCCGCGAACTAATTTGCGACAATTACGAATATTCATCGTGGGTTTATGCCGCGATCGGCAATTACGCCATGGCCTACAAACGCCTCAGCCAAATGCAGTCCATGAGCAAAGAGCTGCAAAGCAGCTATAAGCTGCGCAACATAGAGCAGCAAATATCTTACAAGAAAATACAAGAGCAAAAATACAATACCGAACGGCAAAAACAGAACTACCGCATCGAACTGCTAAAACGAAATCTTTGGTTGCTGATTATCCTGCTGGTCATGGCCCTGATCATGGGATGCTTTACTTATATATGGTATAAACGACGCAAAAAGCTGCAACTCATTGAAGCAAGGTATCACTTGGAACAATCGCAGCGCGAAGTGCAAGAACTGAGATTGAAACAGCAAACTGTGAAACTGGAAAATATGCAGAATGCCCTTGAAATAAGTAAACAAGAAGTAACCAATTTTGCCGTATTCCTAAGGAGCCGCAACGAGCTGCTCGACAAAATCAAGGAGATGTTGAAAGAAGGATATAAAATGGATTTACCTTCCTTAATTCCACATCTGAAAAAAGTGACGGCTGTAATTTGTCAATACCAAAGCGGCGACAAAAGCAATAGCAACCTACTGCTGAGTATTGAAGAAAAGAGCAAGGTATTCATAGAACGACTCACCGAAAAACACCCCAACCTTACACAAGGAGAAAGACACCTAGCCACCTTACTTCGGGTAAACCTTTCCACCAAAGAAATTGCCATGCTGACCGGGAACACGCCCAAAACCATCAACATGAACCGCTACCGATTGAGAAAATCGCTGAATCTTTCGAATGAAGAGGACTTAATTGCCTACTTACGTAGTTTTTAACCTATACTTTCAAGAAAGCAAACCACCTATTCATTCGTCCCTCTTGAAAACCTTGTTTGTAGATATACTATTTACTATAATATTCTGATTTTCAGCACCAGTTTTTAAATCCTGTAGAGTCAAAAAAAGAGTTTTTAAGGCATTTGTAGATACTACATAGATAAAGAAAATAAGGTATTCAGGCACAAACACCTTTACTTTGTCAACATAAACTTTATTAATAACCTTAAAAGCTATAACACATGGACTTTTTAAAACAACATTCCATGCTAAGAGCGGCTTTTCTAGCATTGCTCTTACTATGTATGGTGCCACTCACTGCACTGGCACAAAGTATCCAATTAAAAGGTACTGTTCTTGACACGAAAGGCGAATCGCTGATTGGTGCCAGCGTCCTTGAAAAAGGGACGACCAATGGTTGCATCACCGACCTTAACGGTAACTTTACCTTGACGGTAAATCCTAAAGCCACATTGATTATCTCTTATGTAGGCTATGTAACTCAAGAAATTCAAGTAAACGGACGCAGCTCACTGAAAGCCACTTTGAAAGATGACTCAGAGATGCTGGAAGAAGTAGTAGTAGTAGGTTATGGTACGATGAAAAAGAGTGACATGACTGGTGCTATTTCATCC
>AMCI01000840.1_pt1 | contig 14340 bp, 7 predicted proteins | sample 419838 | NCBI WGS metagenome assembly AMCI01 (sample SAMN01090643, study PRJNA158313) | gut metagenome
AATTCAAAGTAAAATGAAAAAGAATATTTTGAAATTACTTTTTGCATCCGCCTTCGCTTTTGTGGCTGGTTATAGCGTATATACTTCACAGCAGAAAGTAGAAATGTCAGATTGGGCAATGGCTAATGTGGAAGCGTTGGCTGATAATGAAACCGGTAATGGGAACTGAGTTGTGACTGTTTATTCTACGAGTCATTGGAGATGTGATCCTAATAGTGGGGCTAGCTGTCTTAGAACTCCGTGGTAATTTCGAGATGTCCAATCATTCTGTTTTGATGATGACTTTAAAGCGGGAGTTTCGAATGATACTATCCTATATTTGCCTGCTGTGGAACCGAGAATCTATAAATGTTATGGCGGTTAGGACGAAGTATTTTGCGAACTGGATTTTCACGGTTTATGGCCTGATTTTTCGACTGTAAAAAAGATAATCCGCTGGATTTAATGTGTGGCATCGCAGAAGATGGGAAAATTCATTCCACAAACATGCTTTCAGAGGGTAACGATGTGGCTGTTTTTTTTTCTGTAAAGATGATTATTTTGTGATGAAATTTAGATATGATGACCTTTCAACTCGTAAATTGTTTAAAGTCGATAAGAATACGTTGGAGTCTTTAGGAACTTTGGTTGCCATGAAAGACGGTTGCTTTGTTTTTGGTAAGCCTGGAAAGCTTTTAAAGATAAGGATAGATTAAAGCAGGATTAAAATTATTGGTATGATGTCTAAAATGCTTCTTTTATAGGAACAGCTTCAAATTATGAGGATGAAACGATGTTTTGATATACTATTGAACTTGATATTTGTAGCTGTATGCCTGTTGCTGCTATGGCTTCTGGCACAAGTGTTTGTTTTTGCTTCTTTCCGGATACCGAGTGACTCCATGTCGCCGGGACTGAGGGAGGGGGATTTCGTGCTTGTGTGGAAACCGGTCGTTGGGGCACGTCTGTTCAACCTGAACAAATCACTTAATCTGGAACAGACGAGAATTTACCGCTTACCGGGATTCAGGAAGATAAATCGCAATGATGTGGTAGTCTTCAATTTCCCGCATCCAAACGACTGGAGCCGTATAGAGATGCACATAATGAAGTATTATATCAAGCGTTGTATAGGATTACCTGGAGATACGGTCTCCATAAGGAAGGGGATGTTCAAGGTGAAAGGTGTAGCCATACCCTTAGGGAATGTTGCCTCACAGAAGCGCATAGGATTGACGCGTCCCGAGGATTTTCCAGAGGGCGTGTACAGGTGTTTCCCATACGACTCCCTGCTGGATTGGAACATAAAGGAGTTCGGACCTCTGCTTGTTCCTGGCAAGGGGGATGTGGTGAAGATGGACCGTACGGGTGGAGTATTGTACCGCAAACTCATTGAATGGGAACAAGGAAAGAAGATGTATGTAAAGGGAGATACAGTACTGCTGAACGACAGTGTGATAACTTCTTACCAGTTCCGTAAGAACTATTATTTCGTGGCAGGAGACCATGGTGAGAACTCACAGGATTCCCGTTACTGGGGGCTGCTTCCGGAGGAGTATATCGTGGGGGTGGCTTCAAGGATATGGAAATCCGTGGACAGCTATACAGGCGATATTTGCTGGGACAGGGTATGGAAGAAGATTGAATAAAAAGTAAAATGGAACTTTTTTGAGTGAACTATACGTATTATGAATGTTGAACTAAGGAAATGGTTATGCAGAGTTATGCCGTGGCTGGCAGGTCTACTGCTTGCAGGACTTGCGGGTGGAACTGTGCTGGTGACAGACGGAAGTTTACCGTTCGACCTTCAGGGAATGCAGTGGATGTGGCTTTCTGCCGTGATGACTGTTGTATTGCCTTTGTGGCTTGCCGGATATATTGTGAATCCACAGCGGACTGTCCGTATTGTGTCGGAGACAGTGCAATGGGTGCTGATGGGATTCGGAGCAGTGGAAGCCCTGCATGGTCTGGGGCAGATTGCAGGTATATATTCGTCAAACCATTCGCTTTTTGTCCTTACGGGAACATTCTATAACCCGGGACCATATTCAGGCTATCTGGCGGCAGTTCTTCCGGTAGCCCTGTACCGGATATTAATATTGAACGGGAAGAAAGATCGTCTTTCGGTTGTGCAGTATTATCTATCGATGTGTGTGCTGTTGCTGATATGCTGTGTGCTTCCGGCGGGCATGAGCCGTGCGGCATGGTTTGCTTCCCTGATTTCGTGCGGATATGTGGTTCTCAGGGTTTACCGTGTGAAAGTAAAATCGTTTGTATCGGAACACAGATATGCCGTATTAGGCGTGCTTATAGTCGGTGCGCTGTTTGCCTCCGGTGCGTATTTCATGAAACGTGACTCGGCAGACGGTCGTTTGCTGATATGGGAGATAACTTCCCGGGCCATTACCGGCAATCCTTGGGGTGAAGAAAATGGAAGGACATTTTCCGCCATTGACGGTGATGCCCAGGAAAGATACTTCACTGATTGTGAATATTCGGAGTCGGAGGCATGGGTGGCCGGAACACCCGATTTTGCCTTCAATGAATATCTGCAGATTGCAGTTGAATATGGTGTGTGGGTATCCGTATTGTTTATAACTTTAGTACTTGTGTTGTTGAAGATAGCCGGGAGCCGTAAACATCTTGTGGGAATGGGCGGATGCCTTGTATCGCTTATGGTATTTGCCTGCTTTTCCTATCCGCTCCATATCCCGGCTATTGTTTCCGTATGGTTACTGACGGTAATGGCGCTTTGTGGCGAAGGTCTGGTGATGATTAAGCGCAAATCGGTTGCCGTGATAATCCTGCTGCCGGTTGTTGTGGCCGGATTAACAGCTTCGGTGAATAGGTATGGTATGTACTCCGCACGCACACGGGCTGTTCGCCAATGGATGCCTGTCAGGGTTCTGTATCATTCCGGAGCATTTAGGGCGGCAGTGGAAGAATATGGAAAGCTTTATGATAAAATGTCCTGGCATAAAGATTTCTGTTTTGAGTACGGAAGGGCATTATACAAAACCGGAAGTTACGGCAAAGCAGAAAAGGTTCTTTTGAAAGCCATGACGGTGAGCGGAGATCCGATGATATTGAATATTCTGGGATGCAGTGCGCAGGAGAGCGGAGAGTATGAGAAAGCGGAGATGTATCTGCTACGTTCCACCCGCAGATTGCCGGAGCGCGTATATCCTCACTATCTGCTGGTTAAGCTTTATGCAGAACCTGGGTATTTTGACAGGGTAAAGCTTGTCAGGGAGGCAGAGTATGTGCTTAACGCTGAACCTAAGGTGAATTCTACTGCTATAAAGGAAATGCGGCAGAAGGTGAAGAATATTTTAAAAGATAAAAGCATGCAATAAATTAAACAGTGGATATTTATTGATGGTTTATGATGTCTTTTTTTATGAGTAAGCTGGATGTGAAGAGATTGAGACTGCTCGTTTTTCAAGGTGCGGTGGTTCTGTTTCTGATGTCAGGATGCGTAAGCAGACCGGACAGGCTGGAATATGCCTTGGAGTTTGCAGGAAAGAACAGAGTGGAACTTGAAAAGGTTTTTGAGCATTATAAAGGAGACACTATGAAATACCGTGCGGCATGCTTCCTGATAGAGAACATGCCACGGTGGTATTCATACGACGGATGGCAGCTGGATACCCTTCATGCTCTTCTGGAAAGGCAGCTGGCAGGCACATTGAGAGAATCTGACAAGATGTGGTACGGGTTTGACTACCGCACGCTTGAAAAGGTTTATGATGCAAGGGTGATTACATCGGACTATCTTATCCGTAATATAGAGATGTCATTCAGGGAATGGCAGGAAAGGTCGTGGAACCGCACACTGCCATTTGAAGACTTCTGTGAGCTTATACTTCCCTATCGTATAGGCAATGAGAGACTGACGGAGTGGCGCACGCTGTACAGGTCATATTACGGCCGTTTATTGGATTCACTGTATACAGGCAGCGATGTGCTTGAAGCATGTAAGATCATAAATGATGAACTGGTAAGACAGGGCTGCAGGTATTGCGTGGACTGGAATGTTCCACACCATGATGCAGACCATCTTTTTCATGCAAGAATAGGCTATTGCAGGGAAAACAGCGACTTGATACAGTATGCCATGCGTTCGTGTGGCATACCAGTAGCCGCTGATTTTATGCCATACTCTCCCGATTATCGCTATTCGCACGAATGGAATGTGGTACGCGATACCACAGGAAAATATATTCAGTTCGGCTATGATGGGATTGACCCATTACGCAACAATCCCCAGAGTGACGGACGGAAGAAAGGAAAGGTTTTCCGCTACTGTTTTGCCATGCAGAAAGAGAGGGAAGAAACCAGCAATGCAGCCGGTTGGAATACCGGAGGTATGGAAGGGAAGTACTGGAAGGATGTTACGTCCGAATATTTCGGCGAAAATGAGGCAGTGGTCGAGCTGTCTGCTAATGTGAATGTGCCGGTAGGACTGGCCGTCTTTTCTACCGGTGGATGGAAGGTTATAGGTGAAGGGATACGTAAAAGTGGCAATAGGGTCTGTTTCAGGAATATCGAGCCATCTATAATCTATATGCCTGTTACTTTAGATTCCAACGTACATCCCGCAGGATATCCTTTCATGCTTTGCAGAGACGGGCATGTGGAGGAGTTTGTGCCCGATACAGTAAACCAAGAAAAGGTGGTGCTCAGCAGGAAAATGGCATTGATACCAAGAGTGGCAGCATGGGGATACTCTCAGTTCGGGGCACGTATAGAAGGTGATGTAAATGTTGACTTTGGAAATCCTAAGCTGATAGCCGAAATAAAAGATACCATTGATTATACATTCGGAATATTTGAAAGCAGCTGTCATGTTCCTGTCAAATATGTAAGGTATGTTCCGCCTTTTGGACTGACACAGATTGCTGAACTTAGAATGTATGATGATTCTGAGATGGAAAGGGAAATAAGGCTCACCCCCGTCACGCATCTGCCCTATATTGAAAATGTGACAGATGGTAATATCTTGTCGCATTTCTACCGTAAAACGGGAACTGTTTCCTCTCCGCTGGTATTTGAACTTGACAGACCGGCGCGTATAGTCAGGGTATATTACATTCCGAGAACCGATGATAATTATGTATGGAAGGGGGATGTCTATGAGCTGTTGTACAATGACGGTGTGAACGGATGGAAATCTTTGGGGACAAGGACTGCTTCCGACAAGAACATCACATTCTCTGCACCGAAAAATGCTTTGCTATGGTTGCGTGACAAGACCAAAGGAAAGGAAGAACAGGTATTTATCTACAGGAATAACAGACAATGGTTTAATTCTGATTTCATATAGGGCACTTGAGTTTGCCATATTGGGAAAAAATATTTATTGAGGAAATATATTTAATATGAGAAAACACTACGTATATGTGCTGCTTGCCGCCGTAATGTTGGCAGGCTGCGGCGAGAAAAAAGACGATACTTCCGGAAAGGAAGGAGTGGAAACGGTTTTGCCCTCACAGGTGAATGAGGTCACGGTAATGACACTGAAGAAGACCGCGTTCAGCCATGAACTGGTCAGTAACGGCAAGGTTACGGCCTCACAGTATGCCGACCTTTCGTTCCGCGTTACATCGGAACCGGTGGCACACATATACGTGAAGAACGGTGACCATGTAAGGAAAGGACAGAAGATAGCCGAACTTGACCTTTTCACCCTGAAGAACAGTCTAGAGAAGGCGGAGATAGCGATGCGCCAGTCGGAACTGGAGATGAAGGATGTGCTGATAGGTCAGGGGTATTCACCGGACCGTATGCAGGAAATCCCCAAGGATATAGTCAGCCTTGCAGAAGTGAAGAGCGGTTACGGACAGAGCCGTGCCGCATACGAGTTGGCAAGGTATGAGTTTGAACAGGCAGTGATAACCGCACCGTTTGACGGGGTTGTGGCCAATCTTGAATCGCGCAGCTTCAACCGTCCTGACGGTTCGAAGCCTTTCTGCCGTGTGATAGGAAGCGGTGGAATGGAGATTGCCTTTAAGGTGCTGGAAAGCGAACTGCCGCTTGTGAACAGGGGCGACAGTGTGGAGGTTGTTCCCTTTGCCGGAACTGCCGGAGCATGCAGCGGTACAGTGTCGGAAATAAATCCGCTGGTGGACGAGAACGGACTTGTGAGTGTAAGGGCAAAGGTGAACGGCGGTGCAAAACTGTTCGACGGTATGAACATGCGTGTAAGCGTGAAACGCTCCGTTCCCGACCAGCTTGTAGTGCCCAAGACTGCCGTGGTGCTGCGTACAGGAAAGCAGGTGGTATTTACTCTGAAGGACGGCAAGGCGATGTGGAACTATATCAGTACCGGACTGGAGAACATGACAGAATATACCGTGACAGGTGACGGCATGGAGGAAGGGGCACAGATTATCGTGACCGGAAACGTGAACCTGGCACACGAGGCTCCGGTGAAAGTGATACCTTAAAAACATGTCCGTACTATGGTAAGATTTCTGATCAGAAGACCGATAGCGGTACTCATGGCATTCACGGTCTGCTTCATCGTGGGGCTTGTGACCTATTTCTCGCTGCCCGTATCGCTGCTTCCCGATATAGACATTCCGCAGATAACCGTGCAGGTGAGCGGCGAGAACTCCTCGGCACGCGAGCTGGAGAACACGATGGTGGCCCCCGTGAGAAGGCAGCTCATGCAGGTGTCCGGACTCAGCGAGATGAGGAGCGAGACACGCGACGGTTCCGGCATCATACGCCTGTCGTTCGATTTCGGCACGAACACCGACCTTGCCTTCATCGAGGTGAACGAGAAGATTGATGCCGCCATGAACGGTCTGCCCAGGGATGCGGTGCGTCCCAAGGCCATCAAAGCAAGTGCCACGGACATTCCCGTGTTCTACCTGAACATGACGCTGAAGGATGCGGTTCCGTACCAGGAAACCGACGGGGATGCATTCCTCGAAATGTGTACCCTGGCCGAGAATGTGGTGAAACGCCGTATCGAGCAGCTGCCGCAGGTGGCAATGGCCGATATGACAGGCGTGCCACAGAAGATGCTGCGCATTGTGCCGGACATGGGAAAGATGGAGAGCCTCGGCATGGGACTGGCCGACCTTGAATCCATACTGTCATCGAACAATGTGGAGCCGGGAAGCATGCTTGTGCGTGACGGATATTATGAATACAACATACGTATAGCCTCAATTCTCCGTACTCCGGAGGATGTGGAGGACATCTGCTTCAACCGTAACGGACTGGTGATGCGTCTGGGCGACATCTGCGATGTGCAGACCGTTACCCGAAACGAGACGGGACGCTCGCTTGCCGGAGGAAAGCGTGCCGTGACGCTGGCCATCATCAAGCAGGGCGAGGAGAACTTGGACAATCTGCGCAAGGAACTGAAGGAGACCACGGACTATTTCGCAAGGATATATCCCGACATCGAATTTGGCGTTTCGCGCAACCAGACCGAACTGCTGGACTATACCATATCCAACCTGCAGCAGAACTTCACGTTGGGATTCCTGTTCATTTTCATCGTGGCGGTGTTCTTCATCGGTGACGTGCGCTCGCCCCTTGTCATAGGCATTACCATGATTACATCGGTCGTCATCACCTTCTTCTTCTTCTATATCTGCAGGATTTCGCTCAATGTGATTTCGCTTTCGGGACTGATCCTTGCCGTGGGCATGATGATAGACAATGCCATCATCGTGACGGAAAACGTATCGCAGTACCGTGAAAAGGGTTACTCGCTGAAGCGTGCAGCCGTGGTGGGGACCTCGGAAATGATTGCTCCGATGCTGAGCTCGTCGCTTACCACCATTGCGGTGTTCGTGCCCTTGGTGTTCATGAGCGGTATAGCCGGGGCCATCTTCATGGACGAGGCGTTCTCAATCACTTCGGGACTGATGGTGTCCTATTTCACGGGCATCATGCTACTGCCCGTGCTGTATGTGCTGTTCTACCGTATGGGCATCAGGAAGCACAACTGGTTTACCGCCAGCTTCAGGAATCTGCTGAAGAACGAATGGCTGACACGTTTCTATGATGCCGGTATCGAATGGGTGTTTGCACACAAGGCGGTCACCATGGTCTTTGCCATCGTATCGCTACCGCTGTGTGTGCTGATGTTCCTGGTGATTGAAAAGGAGCGTATGCCGAAGATTGACCAGAACGAGACGGTGGTGAACATCGAATGGAACGAGAACATCCATGTGGACGAGAACAGCCGCCGGGTGAACGCCATACTGGCCATGACCGATTCGCTGGTGGAGGAGCATACGGCATACGTGGGCATGCAGGACTATCTGCTGGGTATGGAGAACGAGCTTTCCGCAGCCGAGGCGGAGCTTTACTTCCGTACGGCGGAACCTTCGGGCATACCGGTACTTACCGAAATGCTTGGCAGCAGGATACGCAGGAAATATCCAGCAGCAACGGTGACCTTCTCGCCGCCGGTGACCCTATTCGAGAAACTCTTCGTGACCGGAGAACCTGACCTCGTGGCGCAGCTGCGGGCTTCCGACCGCACTTCGACTCCCGAAGCCTCCCATATCAGGGAGATTGAGACGGACATCGCCCAAGAGACAGGTTATATGCCGGACGTTACTCCGTTCCGCAGCCAGCTGAACCTGGAGGTTGACCGTAACCGGCTTCTTATATATAATGTGAACTATGACGAGGTGGTAAGGGTGCTGCGTACCGCACTGAAGGACAACCAGGTATCCACCTTGCGCTCCTATCAGCAGTATCTTCCCATCGGCATAGCCGGAAGGGAGATGAGCGTGAACCGTATCCTGGCGGAAACGCTTGTCGAGACCCATGTCGATGCAGTCACAAGGGAAAGAAACTACATTCCTTTGCGCGAACTGGTGCGTATCGTTTCGGACGAGGACCTGAAGGAAATCACGGCAGGACGCAACGGGGAATATATCCCCGTGAACTTCTATCATGTGGAGGATGTGCCCCGGGTGATGGACGGCGTGCGCCGTGCTGTGGACAAGGACAGCCGTTGGGATGTGTCGTTCGGGGGCAGTTTCTTCTCCAACAAAAAGATGATGGGCGAACTGACCGTCATCCTGCTCATATCGGTGTTGCTCATGTACTTTATCTTGTGCGCTCAGTTCGAGAGCTTCCTCCAGCCGCTGATCGTGCTTACTGAAATACCGATGGATATAGCCTTCGGTCTGGTGCTGCTGTGGGCAACGGGACACACCATGAACCTTATGTCGGCCATCGGTATCATCGTTTCCTGCGGTATCGTGGTGAACGACTCCATCCTGAAGCTCGACTCCATCAACGAACTGCGCAAAGAAGGCATGCCGCTGCTGGATGCTATCCATACGGCAGGACACCGCAGGCTCAGGGCCATCATCATGACCACGCTGACTACGGTGTTCGCCATGGTTCCGCTGCTCTTCACCTCCGACCTCGGTTCGGAAATGCAGCGTCCGCTTTCGGTGGCCATGATAGGCACCATGATGGTGGGACTCGTCATCAGCCTTTTTGCAATCCCCCTTATTTACTGGTTTATATATAGAAAACATGAAACTCAGAAAAATTGACATACTGCTCCTGTTCGCTTTTTTTGGCACGGGAATACAGGCCCAGACCGTATGGAGACTGGACCTTGAGAAGACCATAACGATGGCCAACGACAGCTCCCTGTCGGCATTCCGCTACCAGAACCTGTATCTTTCGGGATATTGGGAGTACCGCAGCTACCAGGCTGCACGACTGCCGAGCCTTACCTTGAACATGACTCCGGCGCAGTACTACAGGAACATCACGCGACGGTACGATTCTCAGCAGGATATTGACGTGTACCGGGAACAGCAGATGTTCAGTGCCGGGGCGAGACTGAGCCTTGCGCAGAACTTCGACCTTCTGGGCGGTACGTTCTATGTGGATACCAAGCTGGACTACATGAGAAACTTCGGCGATTCGAAATCGAACCAGTTCTCGACCATTCCTTTCCGAATAGGCTATCAACAGGAGCTGCTTGGATTCAACACCTTCAGGTGGGACAGGAAGATAGAGCCGCTGAAGTTCGAGAAGGTGAAGAAGCAGTATCTGTATAATGCCGAGAGCGTGTCGGAAGAGGCGGTGAACTACTTCTTCGCCCTTGCCATGGCACAGGTTGACTACAGGCTGGCACAGGACAATGTGGCGACTACCGATACCCTTTATGCCATAGGCGAGCAGAGACAGAAGATCGCTTCCATATCACAGGCTGACCTTCTTACCCTGAGGCTGGACAGGGTGAACGCACGCAACACGCTGAAGAATGCGGAGATAGCCCGCAAGCGTGCGATGTCGGCATTTGCCACATTCCTCAACATGGACCGTAACTCGTATATTGAAATAGATCTGCCGGCACGCCCGCGCTATATCCACATACCTACCGACCGTGCCATCGCACTTGCCCGTGAGAACAATCCTGTCTATCTGGAGCAGCGCCAGAACGTGCTCGAGGCCGAGCGTGAGGTGGACCGCACGAAGAAGGAGTCACGCTTCAACGCTGGATTCAACGTGAGTGTGGGATTCAACCAGGTGGCGGACAATATCAGCGCGGCTTACCGTAAGCTCCTGCAGCAGGACCTTGTGTCGTTTACCTTATCTGTCCCGTTTGTGGACTGGGGCGTGCGCAAAGGCAGATTCAATATGGCCAAGAACAACCTGAACGTGGTGAAGATTGCAGCCCGTCAGGAAGAGATCAGTCTGGAGGAGGATGTGATGATGACGGTAAGCGACTTCAGCGTACAGCAGGACATGATAGCCAGCGCGGAGGAAGCGCTCGACCTTGCCGAGCTGGCATACGACCAGACACGCAGGAGGTTCATCATCGGCAAGGCTGACATCAACAGCCTTACACTGGCATTGAACCGCCAGCAGGAGGCCCAGAAGAACTATATTCGGGCAGTGCAGAACTATTGGCTGAACTACTACAAGATCCGCAAGCTGACGCTGCACGATTTTGAGTCGGGAATGTCGCTTTCCGACCGTTTCGATTTTGACAACCATTTGAGATGACATTGTGATGAACGGTATAAAAGACAAGACAGAAGGACGGCTCCTTGTTGGGTCATCGTTTACCCTCATCGTGACATTCGTTTGCCTGTCGCTGGTGGGGCTGGCACTTGTGCCGCTGCTTCCGGTCAAGCTGTCGCCTTCGCGGGACATGCCGGGGATTTCGGTCTCCTTCTCCATGCCCGGCAACTCGGCAAGGGTGGTGGAGACGGAGGTGACCAGCCGCCTGGAGGGGATGCTGTCGAGGGTGAACGGGATAAGGAACATCACTTCCACTTCCGACAACGGCGGCGGGTATATCCGGATTGAGCTGGACAAGCATACGGATATGGATGCCACACGCTTCGAGGTCTCCACGCTGATCAGGCAGTTGTGGTCGCAGCTGCCTGACGGCGTGAGCTATCCCCAGATTTCCACCCAGCGCAGCGATGACAAGGCTTCGCGCCCCTTCATGACCTATACGCTGAATGCTCCGGCCACCCCTATCGTGATACAGAAATACGGGGAGGAACGTATCAAGCCCCTGCTTTCGGCATTGAACGGGGTATATAAGGTGGAACTCAGCGGTGCCACCCCCATGGAGTGGCGCATCGTGTATGACCATGTGCAGCTTGAGCGTGCCGGAATATCGGTACAGGATATCCTTTCCGCCATCACCGAGCGTTACGGCAGGGAGTTTCTTGGTATCTGTGAACTGGAGAAAGGCGGCACCTCCGAATGGATAAGGCTTGTGCGTACCACGGAGGGCAGCGCGGACGGTTTTGTCCCTTCCGAAATAGCCGTGAAGACCGGAGACGGAAGCATGGTACCTCTCGACCGTCTGGTGAGGGTGACACGCACGGAGCAGGCCCCCACCTCGTATTACCGTATCAACGGGCTGAACTCGGTGTATCTTTCCATTACGGCATCCGAGACCGCTAACCAGCTTGCACTGGCGAAGGAGGTCAGAAAGGTGATAGCCGGAGCGGAAGCCGTGATGCCTCCCGGATATGAAATCCATACCGGTTATGATGCCACCGAATACATATCGAAGGAACTGGATACCATCTGGTTCCGTACGGGAATCACCGTGCTGATACTGCTGCTTTTCGTGGCGCTTATCACACGCAACATGCGCTATCTGTTCCTGATCGTTACGGGGCTGACCGTCAACATTGCGGTTGCCGCCATACTTTATTATGCTTTAGGGCTGGAAATCCAGCTTTACTCACTGGCCGGAATCACCATCTCGCTGAACCTGGTGATAGACAACATCATCGTGATGACCGACCATATCCTGAGGAGGCGCAACCTGAAGGCCTTCATGTCGGTGCTGGCCGCTACACTGACTACCATCGGTGCACTGGTCATCATCTTCTTCCTCGACGAGAAGATACGCCTGAACCTTCAGGACTTTGCAGCCGTGGTGATCATCAATCTGGGCATTTCCCTGCTGGTCGCGCTTTTCTTCGTGCCGCCTATGGTAGAGAAGACCGGTCTTGCAGAGGGCAAGCCCCGCCATGTCCGCATGTGGGTAAAGCGTGGCGCGGTATATTTCACCCGTTTCTACCATGGCATGATCATGCTGCTCAGCCGATACAGGGCCGTTGCCTTCATACTGCTTGTATGGGGGTTCGGGCTTCCTGTATTCATGCTTCCGGAGAAGATAGAGGACGCCGAGACCCAAGGCAGATGGGCGGTATGGTACAATCGGATTTTCGACAACCCGACCTACAGGGAAGACATAAAGCCCGTAGTGGACAAGGCTTTGGGCGGTTCCTTGCGCCTGTTTGCGGAGAAGGTGTACGACGGCAGCTACTTCAACCGTGACGAGAGTGAGGTGGTGCTGTCTATCAATGCCACACTTCCCAACGGCAGTACCTTGGAACAGATGAACGTGCTGATAAAGAGGATGGAGGCCTATCTCAGTGAATTCAAGGAGATACGCCAGTTCCAGACTTCCGTGTACAATGCACGCAGGGCCAGCATTCAGGTCTACTTCAAGAAGGAGCACAGCCATACGGGATTCCCATACGTGCTGAAGTCGAATGTGATCAGCAAGTCGCTTACCCTGGGAGGCGGAAGCTGGTCGGTTTACGGACTGCAGGACCAGGGATTCAGCAACGACGTGCGCGAATCGGCAGGAAGTTTCCGTGTGAAGATGTACGGCTACAACTATGACGAGCTGAGCTATTGGGCAGAGGAGATGAAGAAGCAGTTGCTTACCCACCGCCGAATCAAGGAAGTGACCATAAACTCGGAGTTCTCATGGTGGAAGGACGACTATACGGAGTTCTGTCTGGAGTTCGACAAGCGCAGGATGGTGGAGGAGAACCTTACCGCATACGACCTGTTTGCCGTGTTGCGTCCGGTATTCATGCGCGACCAGTTGGCCGGAAGCATCCTATATGACAACAGTCTGGAGTATCTGCGTCTTTCATCCAAACAGAGCAGTGACTATGACGTATGGGCGTTCATGGCCGTTCCGTTTGTGGTGAATGGGAAACAGTACAAGCTGTCCGACCTTGCTGTGCTTGCCAAAAGTCAGGCTCCAAAACAGGTGGCGAAGGAGAACCAGCAGTACCGTCTGTGTCTGCAATATGAATATTTCGGCTCGTCGGAACAGGGAAGGAAACTGTTGGATAAGGATATAGATCTTATGAAGAAGCGTCTGCCTATGGGCTATACCGTGGAGAGTGACAGCGCTTACTGGAGCTGGGGCAAGGATGACAACAGCCAGTACTGGCTTCTGCTGATAGTCATCTCCATCATCTTCTTTATATCGGCCATACTGTTCAATTCGCTGAGCCAGCCGCTGGCCATCATCTTCGTGATTCCGGTGTCGTATATCGGCGTGTTCCTCACGTTCTATCTGTTCGGCCTGAACTTCGACCAGGGAGGTTTCGCTTCCTTCGTGCTGCTGTGCGGCATTACGGTGAACGCAAGCATCTACATCCTGAACGAGTATAATGCCATCCGCAGGAATTTCCCGGGACTGTCACCGCTGAGGGCCTACACCAAGGCATGGAATGTGAAGGTCATCCCCATCTTCCTGACTGTGATGTCGACCGTCCTCGGCTTCGTGCCGTTCATGATAGGCGAGAAGACCCCGTTCTGGTTCCCGCTGGCTGCCGGAACCATCGGCGGACTATTGATGTCGGTTATCGGTATCTTTATCTATCTGCCGGTATTGAGCGTGTCGGGGACAATAAGAAACCATGTCCGTAAAAAGAAGACATAAAAAAGAATTAGTTAAGTAAGTAATTAGGGTGTCCAGTTTAACGTTCCTAATTTAGCCTACATTTTTGAGCTGTTTGGTACGTTCTGTAACCCAGTTTATGGACATGTGCTTCTTTGCAAAAGCATCGTAAG
>AMCI01000862.1_pt1 | contig 14301 bp, 19 predicted proteins | sample 419838 | NCBI WGS metagenome assembly AMCI01 (sample SAMN01090643, study PRJNA158313) | gut metagenome
TATTCATTTCTACAAGAATTAGAAAAATTCCTCGATATTATTTTTTTAATCATAGGAAATTTCCTATATTTGCAGCGTGTTCAAATAAGAACACCGCGCCAAATATACAAAAAAGGTATGTGATTAGCGAATTTTAAGGATTAAAGAAAATGAAAGAAACGCTATTAAAAAGGGTAAAGCCGGAAACATTGGAAAAATTACTGTGTGTGGTTAGTGATTAACTATGATGTTATCCAGGTGCTGAAATGGTATGAACTGAAGAAACAAGAAGACGAAGAAATTCAGGATAACACAGTGTGACAACCCGGAAGGCGTAAAGAGACGGGTGACGGTGTGGAAAGACACACGGGAGTGTATGGTTCTTATGCCGGGGTTCGATTCCCCGGACTCCCTCCAATATTAATCATTAAAACGAGTGAGATATGAATAAGAGGTACATTCACATTACGAAAGCTGATCGTGATTTTATTGCAAAGGCGCTCAATGTGACAGAGCGCACAGTATATAATGCTATCCGATTTGACGATCGTCGTGGTAACACAGAACTTGCTACAAAGATTCGCAAATTAGCTATGGATCGTGGTGGTATTGTGATGGTTGTTATTCCGGAAATTGAAACCTTCCATGACTATGACAATGTAATGCGTCAATACTGTCCGAACGGAGCTTTGATAGAACTTGATCGTAAGGATGGTAGCGGCCAAGTAATATTTAAAGGAGAAATAGTGAAGACCTATGAACATGTGATGGTTTCTGATATTTATAAGATTCAAGCCTTTGCATTGGCGTTAAGATAGGAGGTGCCTATGTTGGTGTATTACGGTAACATACAGTGTATTTCTGCACGCGAGCTCATTGATGGCGGCTATATTACTGAATCCTGTTATAGGAATTGGGTGAACAGAGGCCGTATAAAGGTGGTGCGCCGTGGTGGGGGTGCTGCTGGAAATTGCGCGTTGGTCGCCATCAATAGTCTGCCTACCGAGTGTCTGGAACGGGTGAAAGAAGATAACCCCGGTGGAACAGAGCAGGCACTTCGTCATTGGATACTATCAAACTATGTGCTGGATCAGGCTGCGGTAGCATACTTCTTGGATTGGGCTGCTCGTTCTTCCAGCAGCAGAGCTACAGACGAATTGGCTCGGAAATATGCGGTGAATGCTTCAGTGCTGAATACTTGTATCAAACTTTATGGCAGCAGTAAGGAATACCTCAAATTGATGGGTGAAAAATACAATTGGGACATGATGGCCACTACAATCGAGACCTTGCGCGAAGAATTAGGTCACGATCTTCCTGCCAGTACCCTACGCTTTCGCAAGAAAGTGAACGAATACAAGCAATATGGATACGAATGTCTGATAACCGGTAAATTCGGCAACCAGAACAAACGGAAAGTGACTTATCTGGACGAACGCTTAGTGATGAGTTTGAAAGTACTTCCCAATCAGCCATATAATAGCGATGTGCATGAAATGTATCTGTCGTTTGTATGTGGTGAACTGGAAGTTTGGGATTTGGAAACAGGAGAAATATTCAATCCTGAGGATTTCACGGACAAGGATGGTGAGCCGAAAGAACTGAGTGAAAGCACTATTCGAAACATTCTGAACAACCCGGCAAGCCAACTGCTGATAGAAAAAGCCTTGCGTGGACGTATGGAGTTCTATCATGAGCAAATGCCCCACATGCATCGCCATAGCGGTGAGTTCTCTCTTTCACAAATTACGATGGATGACGTGGATTTACCGCGCAGAATGAAAGGCGGCGAGTATGTGCATGCCTATTATGCCTATGATGTGGTGAGCCAGTGCCGTATCGGTTTGGCCTACGGACGGGATAAGGATGATACTTTGGTAGTGGACTGTTTCCGTGATATGTTTAGGCTTATCGAACGCAACGGATGGGGCATTCCAGCCGGTATTGAGGTGGAGCAGCACTTGATGAGCAAGTATAAAGAAGGATTTCTGAAGGCAGGTGAGGTATTTAAGTTTGTGCATTTCTGTGCTCCACAGAACTCACAGGAGAAATATTCTGAAGTTCTGAACGGTGTGTTCAAGACAACCATAGCACATAAGAACCATGAAGGCATTGGCCGCTGGTATGGTAAGGGCGCACGGCGGGTGGATCAGAAGAAAGTGAGCGACAGCAGTAACCACACCTGGGAAGACAGAAAGTATTATACGTTTGAAGAGCTTGTGGCGGATGACCGTCGCGATTGTGAAGAATGGAACAATACGCTTCACCCCAATCAAAAGAAATATCCCGGAATGACCCGTTGGGATGTGCTCGTAGCCAAAATCAATCCGACCCTTCGACCGCTTGATAAACTGACCTTGAGCAGATATATCGGAGAAAAGGTAGATACCAGTATTCGTAGAAATTCCACAGTACGTGTGGCAAATGCGGACTGGTGGCTGAGTGGTCCGGAAGTGTTGGAGCAGCTGGAACCAAACAACCGCAAGGTGACGGCTTACTATCTGCCGGATGAAGAGGGCAAGCCTACGGATGTCTTCCTGTTCCAGAACGACCGCTACCTTGACAAGGTTCGTCCGGTAGTGACTTACAACCGGGTGATAGCAGAACAGACCGAAGAAGATCGGGCTGCCTATACAGAGCAGGCTAAGATTGTAAGTCATTTCAGCAAATACCTCAAAGACCACGCCATCGGAGAGGTGGGTACCGGTACACTCGATCAGCCAACGGATGATCCGGAAGAGGAACTGGAACTTTCATCGGTGGAACTATCCAATGATTTGCCAGCCGAATTGTCGGCAGACCCAGAATCAGATTATGAATGGCACTCCGGAATAAGCGAGGCAATGAGAGCCATCAGTGATATGTAAGAACAGAATTAGAACAACATTAAAACAGCGTTAGAATTATGATTACAGAAGCGCAAAAACAGAAGATTTTAGCAGCGATAGCCGCCAATCGTGCGAATTATCCCAGTGATGCCAAGCATGCTGCCTCTTTAGGCATCAGTACATCTGTGTACAGTGCAATCAAGAATGGCCAAACAGACAAAGCTCTGAGCGATGCCAACTGGATAAGCATTGCCCGAAAATTAGGAGTTAACCTCCGCGGTGAAATGGAATGGAAAGCAGCCAAGACTCCGACCTTTGAATATATCACTGCTCAGCTGGAGTTTTCGCAGCAGTCCAGTCTGTCGGGTATTCTGTGCGATATGCCTAATATCGGAAAGACTTTCACAGCACGTTATTATGTACAAAGCCACAAGAATGCTGTTTATATCGACTGCTCGCAGGTAAAGACCAAATTAAAACTGGTACGTAAGATTGCTGCAGAATTTGGTGTGGACAGCAAGGGAAAGTATTCTGATGTGTATGAAGACCTGGTATATTACCTCCGTTCCATGGAAACTCCGCTTATCATTCTAGATGAAGCCGGTGACTTGCAGTATGAAGCTTTCCTGGAACTAAAGGCCTTGTGGAATGCAACTGAACGTTGCTGCGCCTGGTATATGATGGGGGCAGACGGATTGAAAGAAAAAATCAACCGCTCCATAGAATGCAAGAAGGTTGGATATACTGAAATGTTGAGCCGTTATGGTGACCGATATAGTAAGGTGACTCCGGATGATGGTAAGGAACGCGAACAGTTCTTGAATAACCAGGCACGTATAGTGGCTAAAGTGAATGCCCCTGCAGGAGTTGATATTGCGCAGATTGTACGGAAAACACGCGGTGGTTTGAGAAGAGTTTATACCGAGATTGAGAAACTTAAAATGACAGTGGAATAATGAAGCGTGCGTACAGTCCTAAGGAAATAGCCGCCAAGAAATGGGTTACTCTGCCGTGGAATGAGAAATGGAGTAAACCTTTCGGGTTCCCGGCTGAGAATGCTTCATGGTTCATCAGCGGAGCCAGTGCCAGCGGTAAGAGCAGCTTTGTGATGCAACTTGGTAAGGAACTGTGCAAATATGGAACGGTGTTGTATATGAGTTACGAAGAAAAAATTAACCAAAGTTTCCAGCGGCGCATGGGTTATCTGAAGATGAATGAAGTGCAGGGGAAGTTCCGAGTGGTGACAGAAGGTAGTCTGGAGGAAGTGATTACCAGACTGAAAAAGCCCAAAAGTCCGAAGTTCATCATTATTGATTCCTTTCAAGTAGCTGGATGGGAGTATCCGCAGGCTGTGGAACTGATGGAAACCTTTCCGAAGAAATGTTTTATCTGGATTAGTCAGGAAAAGAAGAGCCAGCCGATGGGTGGTGGAGCGGTAAGATTGAAATATATCTGTGATATGAAAATCAGAGTGGTCGGTTATAAAGCTTATTGCCAAGGCCGCGCCATTGGAGATCCCGGAAGTTATTATGTGGTATGGGAAGAAGGAATCATTCAAACAAGTAATAATTTACCAAAGTGATTATGGATAATAACGAAAAGGCTTTTGAAAACTACACCGGAACGGAAGTGTTCCAGATTATGCTGGACGGGAGTTCCTGCCGAGCAGTATTGGATGATTGGCTGGAGCGAAACATCCAAAGTGATGTGAAAGTGAGAAGAGCGAAAACACCTGGTCATATTGTAATAGAAACGGGTGATGTCTTGTTTGCACGTAATGTGCTGATATGGAATCCTAGTTGTAAAGTCAACATTAAAAAGAAGTGATATGGGGAAAGACAAAGTTTACATCAGTGGAGCAATAGCCCACTACAATATTGAGGAACGCAAAGGTTCATTCCTCGATGCTGAAAACAGATTGCGTGCTATGGGTTTCAATCCGGTGAACCCATTCAAAAACGGACTGCCGGATGAAGCGCATTGGAGAGAGCACATGCGGGCGGACATTCGTCTGTTATTGGATTGTAATTTTATCTACATGCTACAAGGGTGGGAGTTGAGTAAAGGAGCAAAACTGGAGCTTGATGTGGCCAGTTCGTGTGGCATTAAAGTATTGTTTGAATAACTTTTAATAGATGATATGTTATGGCACAGGAAGTAACCAATTTCGCTCGGTTTTATGCACTGTTTAATAAGCTTCCCTGTACAGGTGATCGGGAAGAATTCAAGAAAAGCATTGTGCTGCAGTACACGTGGAACCGGACGGACAGTTTGAAGGAAATGACAGCCAAGGAGTATGAATCCTGCTGTACGGCTCTGGAGAAGTTGAGCAGACAAGACGAATGGAGACAGAAACTGCGTGAAGAGTTACGGAGGAAACGGAGTGTTTGTCTGAACCTGATGCAGAAACTGGGCATAGATACATCCGACTGGGCACGAATCAATGACTTCTGCAGCAATCCCCGAATAGCCGGTAAGGTATTCAGGCAGATTACGGCGGATGGACTGGATGAACTGGCGGTAAAGCTTCGGTCTATACAACGGAAAGGTGGCTTGAAGCCCAAGAAAGAAAAGCAAACAATTAACCCCGTGAGCGTGGTATCACTCATTCAGATTGATCCTAATGCTCCGGCAAACTGATAGAATATGGAAAATAGAAATGCAAAGGTTTTAGAGAATTTGAAAAAGGAGATCAACCTGCTTGCCTCTGATATGGATGAGCAAGATGTAGCAGAATTTTATAGCGAACTTGCTGATTGGGCATACGCCAACGGAGAGGCAGTGCTGATGGAAGACGAACTTGAAATGCAGGATTATGAAAATCAATAACTCCAAAAAAACAAGAATCATGGAAGAAATGAAACAAACGACCGTGGTAATGACGGCAGAAGAAAAGGCAGAATTTGAAGCCTTCCAGAGAGAAAAAGCAAAGAAAGCGGCAGAGGAAAAAGCAAAGAATGATCGCGAAATGTACAAACAGATGGTGGATGATGAGATAGCCAATTCCATCCCGGTGCTGTTAGGCATCAGTGAGCAGATCAAGGCAAGCAAGCAGACTGTGATGGATAATTTCAAAACCATTTTGGAAATGAAGGCTGACCTCTTCAAGACCAAGGTGAAGGAGGATCAGCGCAGTCATACCTTTACGAATAGTGATGGTGATAAACGAATTACACTGGGTGTATATGTGACTGACGGTTACCGTGACACTGTGGAGGATGGTATAGCCATCGTGAAGGAATATATAGAAGGATTGGCCAAGGATGAAAAGACCAAGGCACTAGTGAGCATGGTGCTTCGTCTGTTGGCACGTGATGCTAAGGGAACGCTGAAAGCTTCGCGTATCGTGCAGCTTCGCAAAGTGGCTCTGGAAACCGGGGATGACCGTTTCATTGAAGGTGTGCGTATCATAGAAGAAGCTTACCAACCGGAAGTGAGCAAGCAATTCATCCGTGCAGAAATTAAAAACGAAAACGGCATGTGGAAACCTATTCCACTGGGAATGACTGAATCATAAACCATCAAATCATGATACAAGAAGTGGTGAAATCCCCGAAAATAGCCCTGTGCCGTGCTTGTCATGGTACAGGTAAAGTGAAGAAATCAGTAGAAACTCCCTCGCGGTTTTTTAGGAGTAAGAAAACTGAAACCGTTGAGGAAGTCTGCAAACAATGTGAAGGAAGTGGCCGGGTAACGGTAAGTGCGAAAATGACACTTGACATACGGCCTTATAAACCAAACGTAGAACCGTCTATGAACGATTAAACCTATATGGGAAAGCGGCGCGGAGTTAGTTATCAGAAGCGTGTAGCAGAAATAAACAGGATATATGACCATTATGCCAGCCACGGTGTACCGAACCGTGAAATATGGCGGCGGTACATATATCCTGTGTATGCTATTAGCGAGCGTACATTCTATAATATGCTAAAAGCGTCCGCAGACCCCAGAAATGATATAGCGGACGATGATATGGTACAATTGAAATTCAACTTTGACTGGAAATGAACAAGGACGTAAAAAAGGTAGTGGCCCGGATTCTGAAAGATATTCAGGTGGAAATGAGTGATGAATTTGATAAGAACTTTGAGCGGCAGGCGTTTTTCAGCGAGAAGTGGCAGCGGAGGAAAAGCCCCATTCGGGATGAAGGAAGAGCCATATTGACAGATACCGGAACACTTCGTAAAAGTATCGGAAGTCGGACGACGGAGAACAGTATTACCTTCTTTACTTCTCTTCCTTATGCAGCCATTCATAATGATGGCGGAGAGATAGTCGTGACGGGGCGAATGAAGCGTTTCTTTTGGCATAAGTATTATGAGGCCACCGGGTCATTCGGTAGAAGGAAAGATGGTAGGCTGCGGAAAGACAAACGAAATTCCCGACTTGAAACAGAAGCCGATTTTTGGATGTTCATGGCTTTAAAGAAAGAAGGAAGCACCATCAAGATACCTCGCCGCCGTTTCCTGGGCACATCGCCTGAAGTGGAAAAAGCCGTCCGTGAGATTGTAGAGGAGAACTTAACAGAGTATTTCACCATTGAATATAATATCATAAGAAAATGAGAAAAGAACTTTATCGGCTGCTTTGCAGCGAACTGAAGACTATTGATCTTATCAAGCACATAGATCTATGGAACCACAACGTTGAATTCATCGAGCAGGAAGAGAATTGGCAGCGTCCGGCTGTCTTTGTGGAATTCTGCCCTATACAGTGGAATGCGATTGCTCCTGGTGTGGAATACCGGGCAGAACCTTTGATCAAACTGCACATCGTGACAGATTGGGAAGGTTCGAGTGCAGAAGGCAGCAAGCTACAGGAGGATGCGCTGAAGGTGTTTGACTTGCCCGGACTGATTCATGCACGGCTGGCCGGATTGAATGGGAAAACCTTTTTGGAGCTGGATCTGGTGGAGAGTGATACCAATCACAACCATGAGGATATTGTGGAAAGTATTGAGGTGTATCAGTGTGTGGCTATCAAACGGCTGCAATGAACTCTTGTATTAAACATGAAAGCCGTGGACGTGTAAATTATCGTTTGCGGCTTTTCTATTTAATACAGGCAATGTAAACGCCATCAGGCAGCCTCTTTCTTATAAAGCATCATATCTGTGTAGGAAGAGTTGTAATTCATGTGGGCATTGAATTCTACCTTTATGCAGTTTTCAAAAGGATTACCTAAATTCCTATTCTCACCTATCCATTCGCACAGTTCCAGAATTGAAGATTTGTTGGAAGTGAAATATACGAATGAATGTCCCTTCAGTATTTTCAGTACATCCAAATAGTCGGCCATATTCCAGTACATGTTATAGGTTCCTACATCAGTGGACAGATAGGGTGGATCAACAAGAAATACTACTCCAGGAATATCTTTATACCGGTTGAACACCTCCTTGTAATCGCAAGATACGATTTCCAGCCCTTCGAAATAGTCCGTACATTCCGGGTATCCGGTCTTACGTATGTTGTTGTATAAAGCTTCCTTCCGCATATCCTGAACAGACAGTTTGTATTTCATGGAAAACAAGATAGAGGAGGAGAGGGTAATGAAATCCACATATCCAGTGGTATTCTCTTCCTGCTCGATGCGGCTGAATATTCGTTCACGCAGTTCTCCTTTAATGATTTTATGACGTGGTAAGGAATTTCCTACCATTTCGCGAATGTCAGCAAGCAGTTGATTCGTTTGCGGAATATGCTTCATGCGGAAGCGGTAGTTATCGAAGTCATTATAGATAACAGTAGAGTGGGGTTTGAGGAATTTGGCAATGTGAGATAATAGTCCAGAACCACCGAATAAGTCAACAAACAATGTCCCATCCGGATATTGTTCCAGCACTTTCATGAATTCCTTGGCGAACATGCGCTTTTGCCCGACAAATGGGAGAGGGGCTGACAGATACATCTTTTTTCTCATACGTTCAATTCAAATTTTACATTTTCATTGCCGGCAAGCAGCTGTTCTGTTTTGTCGATGTTGTTTTCGTAAATATGCACGTTCCCCAGATTCAGGGTGATGGATTTTAGCGGCAACTCAATCTGCCTTGATATTAGGTACAAATGATAAATATCTGCCGGCAGTCCTAAATTCGCATCACTGCTTCGCTGATAGGCGGTCATGACCAGTTCTCCTTGCTCTATCTGGAACTGAACAAGACTAAGGCATGGAGCCTGGTTACTTTCTGTTCCTGTAGATCCGAGAAACAATATATAGTTCTTGCTATTCCTTTTTTCCCTGTTTATGCGTTCGATGAGTGGCGGCAGTTTTTCAAAATAAGTTGGGTAGCTGTTCACAAGGATAGAACCGCAGTAGTCCCACCAGTTGATGCCGACTTCCCTGTATTTTTCCACGTTGCGTTCGCCTTTCATAAACAGTTGTAACTCGTTTTTTAACTTCTTTCGCGCTATGGTATGTCCTTCGAATATATCAAGAAGGTCGGCAGGGAGTAGCGTCACTTGTTCATTCAGCAGGTAGCGAATATCCCCTTTCATATTCCTTTGCTTCTTGCCGGATGAAAGTATCTTGTTTAAGATTTGATAATACTTGTTCATGATATGAATGTTCTTTATTGCGGTACAAAGGTAGGATAGGTGAGTTTGCCTTTAATGAGAGGTAGTCCTGATTACACTGCACATAAATTGCAGTCGGTTTTAAAACGTTTGATAAGGTCATATACCTTTCGTTCGCTGATGCCATATTGTAGGGAAAGCACAGTTACGATATAAGACACTTTCTCACCATTAGTTTGTAACTTTTTATATTCATTATATAGTTCTATATATTGTACGTCATTGGGCCGTATGCCCATGTAATGGCATGTTTTTAAAAGTTCCCTGTTCAATTTTAGTATTTCAATTACTTTCATATCCAGTTAAATTTCGTACATTTGCATTGTCTCACTTATTTATGCGCTTTATGCGTACATCTTAAAAAAACGCTGAACCGCGAGCGAGGGTATTTGCCCCCGGTCGCGCGGTTCAGCGTTTTTGATGTTAATAAGTAAGTGAGACGACTAATTAACAGGCCGGGGGCTTTTTTATCCCTCCCCCGAAGGGATTGTCAATCATTCAATCCGGTATAATTCCAAATTGAACTTATCCTTTTTTTCCCAGCCTTCAGCCAGAACCTTTTGTATATACTTTACCGCTTTCATATAGAAGTCTTTCAATTCATCTAACCGACTAAAAGTATGGTATTCTGGTTGTTCATCCGATCCAAACTTAAACGTCACTGGTAGCGTCTTTCCGTCTGTCTGAACGGCCAAATCGTATGCAGCCTTATAGTTATACTGATTTTCCGTAGAAAGCCATACAGGGGCACCATTATAGGCGAATCCGGACAGGATAGCTGCATCAGTCTGGCTGTTATACCAGGACATGATTAATGTGCGGATTTCCTCATCAGTGGGTTTGTGTCCGAACTCCTCTTCCATGTAGGAGGCAGAGCCGTCCTTTTTTTTCTGCACATCCCATCGGATGCGCCATTTGTTTTTAACCGGGTTCGTACATTCTATCAGCGATACACCGGCACTTCCTTCAACTTTTCTCATGTAAACACGTATTTGGTTCTACCTTTGCCGAAGGTCTCTGTCTTGATGGTTGTTTCGAAAGGGAAACCATCCGGCATTTCCTTTACTTGTGCGAGAATATTCTTCATTTCCTCGCTGTTGGTGAAGAATTTCTTTGCCTCGCCGTTCACTTCAATTGCCACAATACAGCGGTCATCTCCTTGTTCGGTCTTGATACCGGTTTCAAAGTCCTTCACTACAATTGGTAAGTTTACCAGTTCCCGGATGCTTACCACCATGCCGGGGAATCGCTTCTTACCGTCTTCTGGCTTGTAAGCGACATTTAAGTCTTTAAAATTTCTCATTTTTTTGCCTGTTAATTTTTTAAACAACTTATTACAGTCAGCGTGTTTCGTCATGCCGTAAAAACTGGCAATCAGTTCCCGCCGTCTTTTTCTCGATTTGACCTCGTGTATTTTACGGGCAAATTTCTGTTTGATACGTTTCCGCAATCTCACATAGTTGGGACGGATAACATAGCCAAGGAAATCAATGCCTTCTTCTACAGGAAACACTCGTTCATCTGGTTTAATTTCCAAGTCAATTTTCCCCATTTGTCCATGAATAATATCACGAATCTTCCACAATTCCGCTTTCGTTTTACCGAGTACCAGTCCGTCATCGCAATAGCGATAGTAATAACGAATCCCGTACTTATCCTTCAGATAGTGGTCTAAAAATACAGACAGTAGTAGGTTGCCTGCTCCCTGTGAGCTGCGCAGTCCGAAGCTGATACCCTCCGGCAGCATTGTCACAAACCGCTCCAGCAGCACCAACAGCCTTTCATCCTTGAATATCCTGCGGAAACACCACATAACAAAGTCCTGCCGTACATTGTCGTAGAATCTGCGGATGTCAAACTTGTAGGCATACAGCGTGCCTTCCGGGTCTTTTTGCAGATCGGTACGTATGCAATTCATCAGATCATGAGTGCCACGTCGTTTAATGCTGGCTCCGGTAGTCCGGATATAGCGTTTCTGCAGATGACGGTCCACAACGTTCATTACGGCATATACCGCGATGCGGTCATACATGGATAAAATCTGCAGGGTGCGACTTTTGCCATACTCTTTGATTTCCGTTTCATGGTACCCACCAAGTTGGAATGAACCGTCCGCAAGTGCAGTAGTAAGTTTGGATATAACCTTTTCCCTATGTGCAAGTAGCTTTTTCCCCTGGCGTGATTTCTTACGGTCGGATCCTCGTAGCACGGCATTGAATGCCTCAGACATATTGGAATAATCGATGATTTCCTCTATGATATATCCCTCTCTGTGCATACGGTTCTGCTGTTGGTTTGTAAATACGGAAGATAAGGGCCTTCCTTTCCCCGGGTCTGACTTCTTCGAATCAAGTAATGACCTACCAAACTCTACCCGACGCGTGATTTTTCAGCTTTCCACCCTAATGGGTGCTGTTGCTGTGGCTTGCTCCCCTCGGCACCGCATTGGGGACACGTCCCCGGTGCTGTACGCCGATCAATTAGATTTCCAGACGCGAGCCGACATTCGCATTCGTATTCGAAGCATCGTTATTCGCATTCGCATTCGATACACCGCCATTCGCGTTCGCATTGTTGTACCCGCGATAGACCACACGGACTATTGGGAAACTCCACCGAGTACAAAGTTACTGATTTAACAGGCAAAATGAGCTAAAGCATTAAACTATCCACCAAAATAGGGCCGACAATATGCCGCCGATGACAGTAAGAGACCAGTCTATCCAGTCCCAAAGTCCGCCTTTCAGTTTGTCTTTGAGCTCCAGACAGGAGGCAGCAATAATGGATGCATACAGAGCCGTCCACGGATTGAGGGCGGTAAATCCTACAAGAAGACCGCCAATAAGGTGTTTATAGCGGTTGCTTTGTTTGAGAAATTCGATAATTTTGTTCATAATGGGTTGTTTTTTAAAATTGTTTTGTATATTTGCAGCAAGACCCCCGAAAGGGCGCGATAACTTCAAGCTTGTGGGGCAGTTAAAGCTGTGGCATGATTCATGTCATGGCTTTAATTTTTCTATAATATTCGCAATGGTATCTTTCCCTTTGTCATCAGCTGTTATTTTAACCGCTTTGCCTTGATGTATTACATAGCATTCTTTTATTGTGCCTTCTTCAAAGTCTGTAGAGCGCCAGTTTATGTATTTTGCTAATTCAGATACAGGTAATTTTTTATCCTTCATGTGCATATCCAAATCGATAACAACCACTTGGCAACCTTGCTTAATAGCTTTCTTGAATCCGGACTGAATCCCTTTAGGAGATTCTATACCTTTGCGGTCTGCAATCATACCATTTATCATATATTCTGGGTTCTTTACCCCATGCTTTAAAACGTTCTCCCGGACTTTTATAACCATTTCCGGGAATGATTCAAGCATGGCGTATGCAGCACGAATATTATCTTGTACTTCTGTTTTATCAGCATCCTTGCTGATTTTTAGTCTATTGCCATATAGCTCATCATTAAAGCATCCCTTATTTTCTTCACAAATACGGATGAACTGGCATGCCTCGCAGAGTTCATTGTCTGGAATAGGACTCTTTGCCAGCTTCAGTTTTCCTTTCGCTATATCGCAATCCTTACAGCGCTTGATGGTGTATGGGTTATAGTCGGGCATCGTCTTTTGCTCCATGCCTGCATTGAACCGGAACATACCTTTCTTGTCAAGTCCCAAAGCTGATTCCCCTCTCGCCATGGCCTCTTCGTGATCCGTAGCCGGATACTTGGATTTGCGCACTTGGACTACTGAACAGCGGCAGCCCCATCCGTTAGGCGGATAGAATTCTGTCCAGAACAGGTCAGAAACTGGAAGAGTGATCCCGGCCATTTCTGCATGGGTGGGACGTACTTTTGCATCCCCGGCCGTGCGGTATTGTAGATAATAGCGGTCGCCATCCTTTATGAACCGTTCCCATTTGGCCGCCATTTCGGATGAAGCCTGCACGAAGTTGAATTCAGCCCGTAGATAGTTTGAATTGTATGTTTTGTCAATCTTCCTGACATCATTCAAAAAGCGTTCGAACGTCTTTCTATTGCCGTCCTCATCCAATAAGGAGGGAAAGGCTTCATTCAGTTCATGAAAGGTCTTCAGCCCGGAGAATACATAGTTGGAGCGCTCCAGCCGTTTGCGCATAGCCTCGGACATTTCCACCTGCCGGAATGATCCGTTCAGGACAGAAGAATGAGTCTCTATCATTTTTTGCACATCTTTGTCTGCCATGATGTTAATGGAAAAAGAACTTCCTTCCTGCTGAAAAAGAACTTTCATCATATTCTTGAATTGTTTGCTAATGTCTTCACTTGGCAGACAAACATCTTGGCCGGTTCCATAAGAAAGGAGCCTTTTAATTATATCATTGTCAGATTGGCTAATCCGTGAGAGATTTAATACATTGTTGGAATAGACCTTTCCTCTCATTATTCCTGCATATAATTCAGCTTCCAATTCCCATTGGTCTGTAGCAGCATATATTGAGACTTCTTTTTCAATCAGTGACTTTGTTTCACCGAAAAATCTTTTGTTTTCGCTTTGTTTATTATATTTTTCTTTATTGCAAATAAAATCAATGTAATGACCGAGTTCGTGTAGAATAGGATTATCTTGTGCGGCCCAACCAATTTCTACAGATTTTGCGTCTCTTTTCCAGAAATCATCGTTTAATTTCTTATTGACTTCTATTGTTGGAGTGCCGTCACTCCGGAATTGTGCAAGCGTCCTTTTCTTCATTCGGCCAGATTCTTTAATCACAGGTAACTCTATGCCATGCCTTATAATAATACGCGCAGCTTCTTCTGCTTTAGCTCTTGCAGTCTTGTCACTAAGAGCACTTGCCCATTTCTTTGCTGAAGTTTCGATGTTTTCCTCGCTTTTGCTCAAGCACAATGATAAATGGGAGTAATTCCTGCCTAAGATTTT
>AMCI01000851.1_pt1 | contig 14299 bp, 10 predicted proteins | sample 419838 | NCBI WGS metagenome assembly AMCI01 (sample SAMN01090643, study PRJNA158313) | gut metagenome
TGTCTGTAAACTGAAAGCAAACACCCTCCTCTTCCACATCAGCTGCCAGACATAACTCACCATCTTTACTGACAGACAAGTGCTTCATCCACCAGACATTCCAACAAAAACTGCAAGAGATTCTTATCTCCACACACCATACCCTGCAAAGGTTTCAACTCTAAACTTATAGAAGCAGAGCAGTTTCTAGACATTTTCTTGAAATACTTTTCCACATGATGCATCAATTCTGCTATATCAATTACTGAACGTCTGAATGTAATCTCCTCCAACTGACGGGAGGCACACTGACTCAAAATAGTAAAAATACCTTTATAATAAACAATCAATTCCTCAATGGCAACGGACATATCCTTTTCCTCATCCGGTGCAAGCCCATGCTGGCGGAGTTTTCCAATCAGTTGCTTGATTTTATGAGGATAATAAACTGTTTCATGTTTAATTGTTGAGAGGCAATTATCCAGTACTAAATTCTGCACATGCAGCATATTGTCCTCCCACGAAGCCTTATTCGTCTCATCTTCAGCAGTCTCTATATCCTGATATTGAGCAGCAAGCTTCACCACAGCATTATAGGTCACAGCGGCTACATAGTTAGCAATCAGCTCTACCAGTAAAATATCCGTTTCCTGCCCCACGTCATCTGTACGCTTCACATAAAACACGCCGATCGGATGATTTTGACCACCCGCATCCATATGCAACGGAAAAATCAGCACATTTTTCTCTTCCAAATAATGATTATCCATAAAACAACGTTGCATCAACGATTGTGCAAGCAACTTTCCGGCATCATCATCAGACCGATAGAAAGCAAATTCCAATTTAGCAGCTGCTTCATTGTAAATAGCCATACCCAAATCATCAATTCCCAACAAATCATCCATTTCTTCGAAAGCTGCGTTCACCATATTCTGAGAAATCCGCTGTAGCCCGTAATCTTCATCATGCTGTCTGTCAACTTGTACCGTTCCTATGGGTAGCACCGCTTTAAATACATTCCGATTAATATGAAGCACTTGTTCTAAATTCCACCGGTTTTGTAAACGCTTTCGGATATAAAGTATGTAATATCCGAACAAAAAAACAGCCAATAGCACAACACCGAGAATCATGCCTACCCGCTTATTACTTGAAGATCGTTCCAACTGTCGACAATAACTTTCCAACGACTGGTCTTCACCCAATAACTTATATAACGCCGTATAAGCAGCATTATTATAACTATATGCCTGCCATTGCTTTAAAGCTAGGAAAGCAACTGCCGCCTCGTTTCTAATATCCAGGATTACATGAAAATCTGAATTAAAAGGCTCCTTCCACCAATCCATTTCAGCAGGAGATTCTACTGAATCATATAGCTTCATAGTGCGTTTTGAATGCGTACCAAATTGCCAATAATGTCTATTTAAACACCACATGGCCGAATCTATATATTGCAGGGCACACTCGTAACGACCCTCCACATTGGCATAATAGGCCTCATTGGCATAATCGGATGCAGAATCGAGCAATTGCTCATAAAATGCTGGTTCTACTTCGGTTTCTGACTGAATAAGCTGTGCATCGGCAGGCACAACAGAAGCCGCAAGCAAAGCATAAAACAAAATAGATTTCCGTACACCGACCGGCAATCTAAAGAAAAAGCGGCTTCCCTTGCCTATTTTACTTTCCACTCCGAATAAACATACCTTAAATAAATCGTTCGTTTTCCGGTATTTTTCAATGATTCCCTTACAATTCATCAAGCCAAAGCCACTGCCTTTCTTCTGCTGCCATTCTTCCCTATGAACCACCGTATCCAGCCCTATTTTACTGGAATCATACACTTTATCATCGTTTAGATGCCTAACATCTGATTCCGACAACCCGCAACCTGTATCTTCTACAGAAATCTCCACATAATTCTTTTCCGTACGAGCAAAAATAGAAATCCTGCCGCCTTGAGGAGTGTATTTTCGGGCATTATCAGCCAATGTATTGAGCATGAACATGGTCAGCGCTTTATCTGCCTTCACGGTAACCTCAGCCGGAGCCACCTGAAATGTTTGATTCCGTAATTCAAAAGACCTGCTTCCTTTACGCAACAAATCAAACAATTCATTCAAATTAAAGGTTTCAATATTCATGCTGAGCGACCCCTGCTTCATTTTAATCCACAAGGTCAGAATTTCGTTATATTCATTGATTTTAGACACCAATTCATCCAGATACTGATAAACTCCTATTTTAAAATTTTCTGTCTGTTCGTCCTTGGAGTGAGTAAGTTTATGGACTACGTGAGCCATACGGTCCATGTAAGGCTGAATTCCATTGGCAATGGCCAAACATGTTTTTTTTTCGATGTTTCTACGTTTATTGCTTGCAATGTGCATCTCATAAACAAACTTTTGTCTTTCCAAACGTTTCCGTTCATCGTTTAGAGAAACAGAGGCCCTACCCGTATCCAAGGCCCACTGAACGTATGGATTCAGCACACGTAGCATAGCCTGCTCTTCCTTATTCAACTTTTTATCAATAACCAGCCGACCGTTTTCTATATGCAGATCATAATTGCCCAATAACTCTTGCATCGGCTGTCGAACAGCCAGTTCGATGGAAGTGATAATATCCTCCTCGGATTGTGCATCGGCAGGAATAGCCGAAATAATCAGCTGACAAACCTTCAGCATCCCCTGCAGACGTTCTACATGTTTCAGACTCCGCACTTTCGACCATCGGCTGAATAATCCGAAAAAGACACCGATACCTACCAATCCCAACATTACCGCCACCAAAAGGCCATTCAACTGCATAGCCTCCTGTTCCAATGCCTGGTAACGACTCTCCAGTTCTTTATCCTGTCGGGTGTCATCCAAAATATCCAAATACCAATTTCTATGCACATCCGATTCTACCTTCTGCCCCAAACCGGCATAGGAAACACTAAGCTGTTCACAAATGCGTGATATACATTCCGGAGCTGTTCCGTAAATCTGATTGACTTTATCCAAAGCCTGCGTCAGCGTATCCAACGCTTCTGAATATCTGCCGTGCAGATTCAAATATTTGCCGATGGAAACATACGAACCTGCTATCTGATACGGATCTTGAAATTGACAAAGTGTATGCAAAGCCTGCTGACTCATCCGTAACGGCAACAGTGAATCGATGGGCAACTCCAACTGCAAAATGGCATGATTTCTATACTTCTTGAAGAAATCATAATCAGCCGGAAGCACCATCAAATCGGCCAGCCCTTGCAATCCATTTCCTTCAAAATATACATATCCTTTCAAGGAAGCTATTCTCCACACAGCATAAAGCTCATCAAACCTCTTCAACTTCATGTCATCTGCCGATGCCGCCTGACAAAGTCCCGCTGCACCCTTCAAATAATGGAAATAAAGCAGTTGAGCGGTATCTCCCTCCAATTTCATCTGTTCGTCAGCTTGCCGGATGCAGTTCATCGCATCTTCCTGCTGTTGCAGATAGTAATAATAGACGGCCGAAACCAGATAGAATTCCGATTGAGCATACTTCAACCGTTTACGCTCATGCGCATTGATCGAAAGATGTGGTTCTTCAGCAATTCGTTTCAAGCGTCTCAGTGCCCTGTTGCGATAATCATAAAACTCCTTATTCATCGCCTTACGCTGGCAGATTCTCATCATGCCCACATCCGCTATCAGCAATTCCAACTCACTTTCTGTACAAGCATACACCTCTTTATACAATCGTTCTGCCTCCTTGAAATCCATCGTTAGAAATGCGGCAAAGCCCAACTGATTGCACGCCTCTGCCCTGCCCGATGCATATGATTGTGCCTTTGCATAAGCTTCAGCAGCCGCAGCACCGGAAACAGTAAGGTTTTTGTAGCGCAACGCATAAGCCCATTCATTCAGAGAATCTATCAGACAGACTTCTCTGCTTCCTGCCGTATCCCTGCAAGCTCCCAAAAGCCCGCAAACGATCAACAGTCCGAATATTCTTATACTCCAAAATGGTTTCATAAAGCAAAACTACGAATAATTTCGGGATTGCAAAACAAAAATTATACAATAACCCTTGCTTTATGTAACAAGAATTTCATACCTTTGCAAACATATTAAACATAGCTAACCTCTATTAATAAAATGAGCGAAAGAGCACCCTTTATGGTATTCTCTGGTACAAACTCGAGATACCTTGCAGAAAAAATCTGCGCCAGCCTTGGCTGTCCGTTAGGAAATATGAACATCACCCACTTTGCCGATGGTGAGTTTGCAGTATCCTATGAAGAATCCATCCGTGGCGCACATGTATTCCTGGTTCAATCCACTTTCCCTAATTCTGACAATTTGATGGAACTCCTGCTGATGATTGATGCAGCTAAGCGTGCATCAGCTAAAAGCATTGTAGCCGTCGTTCCTTACTTCGGTTGGGCTCGTCAGGACCGGAAAGATAAACCACGTGTTTCCATCGGAGCCAAATTGGTAGCCGATTTACTTTCTGTAGCCGGAATTGACCGACTAATTACAATGGATTTGCATGCTGATCAAATTCAGGGATTTTTCGATATTCCTGTTGACCACTTGTATGCATCAGCCGTCTTCTTGCCCTACATCGAATCTCTGAAACTGGACAATTTAGTCATTGCTACTCCTGATGTAGGCGGTTCTAAACGCGCTAGCACATTCTCCAAATATTTGGGTGTGCCTCTTGTGCTTTGCAACAAGACTCGCGAAAAAGCCAATGTCGTAGCCACCATGCAAATCATCGGTGATGTAAAAGACAAGAATGTAGTATTGGTTGACGATATTGTGGATACAGCCGGTACCATTACCAAAGCTGCCGATATCATGTTGGAAGCTGGTGCTAGATCGGTTCGTGCCATTGCCAGTCACTGCGTGATGTCCGACCCTGCATCATTCCGTGTACAAGAGTCCGGTTTAATAGAAATGGTATTTACCGACAGTATTCCTTATTCTAAGAAATGCGACAAGGTAAAACAACTCAGCATTGCTGATATGTTTGCTGAAACAATTCGCCGTGTGATGAACAACGAATCAATCAGTTCACAATACATCATCTGATGCTATAAAACTGATAAAATGGAAAAAAGAAGGAGGTGTGTCTCATGTACGATGCACCTCCTTATTTATTCTTACTGTTTACTCAAAAAGTCCTGATAAGCTAATCGGATGCCCTCTTCCAATTCAGTATGATAAGTCCATCCCAAAGCAGTAGCCTTTGAAACATCCAACAGTTTACGTGGCGTACCGTTCGGTTTACCGGTATCCCATAAGATTTTCCCTTCATAGCCTATCACCTTTGCCACAAGTTCGGTAAGAGCCTTAATTGTCAATTCCTTTCCGGTTCCGGCATTAACCGTTTCGTTACCGCTGTAGTGATTCATTAAGAATACACAAAGATTGGCCAAATCATCTACATACAGAAATTCGCGGTAAGGACTACCGTCACCCCAGCAAGTCACTTCCGACAGTCCCTTTTCCTTTGCTTCATGGAAACGGCGAATCAATGCCGGCAACACATGACTGCGTGTAGGATGATAATTATCATTCGGACCATACAGATTGGTGGGCATCACGGAGATATAGTCCGTACCATATTGTCTGTTGAGATATTCACAATACTTCAGTCCACTGATTTTGGCCAATGCGTACGCTTCATTCGTCGGCTCCAGCGATGAAGTCAGTAGACAATCCTCCTTCATAGGCTGCGGTGCCAGTTTCGGATAGATGCACGAAGAGCCCAAGAATTCCAGTTTCTTACAACCGTTTTTCCAAGCGGCATGAATCACATTCATTTCCAAAATCATGTTCTCGTACATGAAATCGGCCAAAGCCGACTGATTGGCCATAATTCCGCCCACTTTAGCAGCAGCCAAAAACACATACTCCGGACGTTCCTCAGCAAAGAAGCGCTCCACGGCGTCCTGACGGGTAAGGTCCAGTTCACTGTGCGTGCGTGTGATGATATTCGTATATCCTTGACGTTTCAATTCACGAACAATGGCAGAACCTACCATTCCCCGGTGTCCTGCCACAAAAATCTTACTGTTCAGTTCCATTACAATTCAGCTTTCAAATGAATTTTCTTCACAAATTTCATATCATGTTCCACCATGATTTTCACCAGTTCGGCAAAAGGCGTTTTTACAGGATTCCATCCCAACAGCGTACGCGCTTTGGTAGGGTCTCCCAGCAACTGATCCACCTCACACGGACGAAAATACTTTGGATCAACCTCCACCAACACTCGTCCGGTGGCTTTTTCCACTCCTTTTTCATCTACACCGGAACCTTGCCATTCCAATTCTATACCCAGATTTGCAAAAGCCAACGTAGCAAATTCACGCACAGAATGCATTTCTCCGGTTGCAATCACAAAATCCTCCGGTGTGTCGTGCTGTAAAATTAGCCACATACATTCCACATAGTCTTTGGCATAGCCCCAGTCGCGTTTCGAATCCAGATTCCCCAGATAAAGTTTATCTTGATAGCCTTGTTTAATACGTGCAGCCGCCAGCGTAATCTTACGAGTCACGAAATTCTCGCCCCTGCGCTCACTCTCATGGTTGAACAGAATCCCGTTCACGGCAAACATGCCATAACTTTCACGATAATTTTTCGTAATCCAAAAGCCATATTGTTTGGCCACCCCATAAGGCGAACGCGGATAAAACGGTGTCGTTTCCTTTTGCGGTATCTCCTGCACCTTACCGAACAATTCCGAGGTAGAGGCTTGATAAATGCGGCATACTTTCTCTAATCCGCAGATACGGACAGCCTCCAGTAAACGAAGCGTACCTACAGCATCCGCTTCAGCCGTATATTCCGGCACATCAAACGACACCTTCACATGACTCTGTGCAGCCAGATTATAGATTTCCGTCGGTTTGACGGTTAGAATGATCCGAATCAGCGAACTGCTATCGGTCATATCACCCCAATGGAGATTAACCAAACGCTTCTTCTTCATGTCGCGTACCCATTCATCCAGATATAGATGTTCAATGCGCCCCGTATTGAAAGAAGAAGAACGTCGCATGATGCCATGCACTTCATATCCCTTATCTATCAGAAACTCGGCCAGATACGACCCATCTTGCCCTGTAATGCCGGTAATCAATGCCACTTTTCTCATTTTCTATCCCAGTTTATTTTTCAGTTATACGTATAAAGACCCTGCCACAAAGATAACAAAAAATTGATTCACCCATTCACCGGATATCAATGAATGATGCGCCCCATTTTGTACGTTCCCCTGCGGGTGATGCGGCCCTCTTTATCAGTTTCCACAAAAGGACCGTCTTTTTTGCCGGCCTTGAAAGAGCCCTCAAAGCGGTTACCTTGTTTATCTTCATACACGCCCTTTCCTTCTTCCCGGCCGTTGACGAAACCGCCCACATATTTCGAGCCATTGGTTTGAATCAGCGTACCCTGACCGTTGAATTTATTATCCTTCCATTCACCCTCGTACGAATCGCCGATGCTCCAGCGGTAAGTACCTTTTCCGTTCCGCTGATTATTCTTCCATTCACCCTCGTACACCGCACCGGTGACCCAGGTAAATTTGCCATATCCGTCTTGTACGCCATTCTTAAAATTGCCCACATATTTATCGCCGCTCACATAAAAATACACTCCCTCGCCGGTCCGTTCCCCATTCACATAACTCCCCTCATAGCGGTCGCCGTTTTGAAAGAAATACGTTCCCTGTCCGTGTTGCATATCATTCATCCAATTGCCCACGTACTTATCCCCGTTCACAAATTCAAACGTACCCCTTCCTTCTCTCCGGTCGTTTTTCCATTGACCGTCATATTTCGAGGCATCGTTCCATACAAACGTTCCTTCGCCGTCCTTACGATCGGCCTTCCAGGAGCCCATGTATTTCGAGCCGTTTTTCCATGTATACGAGCCTGTACCCTCTCGTTTGTCGTTCACCCAATCGCCTTCATACACATCGCCGGTGTAATAATACATCACCCCCTTGCCATGCTGACAGTTCTGGAACCACATTCCGTCATAGCGGTTATTGTTCGTGAAATAATAAATTCCTCTGCCATGTTGCTGATCTTGAAACCACTCGCCCTCATAGCGTTCACCGTCGGCAAAGATAAAAATACCGTATCCCTGTCGCTTTCCTTTCACATACTCTCCCTCGTAGACGCTACCGTCCTTGAACACCGTCTTTCCCTTTCCGTTGGGTTTACGGCCCTTCATCTCACCGGAATAGACCGATCCATCTTTAAACGTATGCGTTCCGATTTTGATTTCTGAAGGAGATTTCAGTTTGCCGAACACGGATTTATGATTCTGTTGTGCTTGTATTCCACCTTGCGCCAATCCAAGGGCAAGGATTGCTATGTATAATTTTTTCATCATTTATTCCTTGAATTTGATTAATGTGTGCCAAAGATACAATTTATAAAAGAATGAAAAAATATCGTCCTTTTTTTTAGTAGATTTTAAATTCAGAAGAGAACTTTTCAGACTACACAACCTTTCCGGCCACACACTCCTTCAGTTGTTCTTTGACCAGATACTTACCGGCCAGTTCTCGGATTTCCTGTGGAGTGATACTTTTTACGGCATTCAGTGTATTTTCGAAATATGCGTTCGTCAGTCCCGACACATGTACATACATCCACGCATCGGCCAGAGAGAAAGCCGATTCGTATGTACGGCACAATTCCCCTAGCATATAGTTTTGCACCATGGTAAGTTCTTCAACATCAGGCACATCGTTCTGCAATTTATCGATTTCCTGATAAACTTCACGTATCAGCGGCTCCACATATTCGTTGGCTGTTTCTGTACAAATCATAAACAAACTGTGCTCCGGATAGGGAATGATGGCAGAAGAAATACCATACGTATAGCCCTTTTCCTCGCGGATGTTCGACATCAGTCTACTGCCGAAATAGCCGCCTAAAATAGTGTTCAATACCCTTAGTTTCAGGTAGTCGGGATGTTGTCGGGCAATCGTAATCTGACCCATTCTTACAGCACTTTGCAGAGCGTCCGGCCGTTCGGTAAAGAGTCGTTTTTCAGATGATGTCTGCGGCTGAAAGAAGCGTTTTCCCACTTTCTCGCGCCCTTCGCCAAAGTCTTCTTTGCCAAACACCTCCTCTACCCTACGTAATACATCTGTTGTAATTTTTCCCGACAAATAGATGGAACAGTTGTGTGAATGATAGAAACGGCGGAAAAAGTCCTGTAACAGTTCCGTGGTGATGTGGTGATAGTCGGCTTCGTTCACCAGATGGCCGCAAGGATGTAAAGCACCGTACAGCGCACTCACCAGCATACGGTGCGACAGAAAGTCCACCTTCGAACTGTTCACCTTAAACTGCTGGATATTGTTTTCGAGTACCGTGTGCAACTCTTTCTCCGGAAAAACGGGTTCCTTGATCATCGACTCCAGCACCTCCAGTGTTTGCGGCAGATATTTGCTGAGTGAATAGAGCGACACATATGAATGTTCCGAAGCATTCGATAAGTCGAGCCACGCACCGTAATAATCCAGTTTTTCAGAAATCTCGGCAGCCGTGTACCGCACCGTGCCCTCGCGCAGCATCCGATTGGTGAACAGCGCCTGCAACAAACAGTCCTGCTGCCAGCGTCCGCCACCGAACAGCAAATCCATCCGCACCACCTCATTGTCGCCGGCATTGAGCACATACATTTTCACTCCGTTCGGCAAGATGATGATTTCCGGTTCCTGCACCGCCAGATGCTCCGGCTGACGGATAGCCGGTTGAATGGTACGATCTATCATAGCTGCTGCTTCAAAAACTGTTCTGCACGTTCCAAATCTTCGGGTGTATCAATGCCGATGGTCTCCACTTCGGTGATGCCCGCTTTGATAACATAGCCGTTTTCCAGCCAGCGAAGCTGCTCCAATGATTCCGCCAGTTCCAGCGAAGATTGCGGCAGCGCCGTGATTTCTTTCAGCACCTCCATTCGATAAGCATAGAGGCCGATGTGCTTGTAGTAGGTATGCCGGTTCAGCCATTGTTCTTTCTCCACATTCCGCAAATAGGGAATAACCGAGCGACTGAAATACATGGCGTGCTGATGTTTGTCAAGCACCACCTTCGGCGAGTTCGGATTCTCCAATGCCTCCGGTCCGTTGTCGGGAGTAAAGGGCTTTACCAGTGTGGCGATCTGTGTCTCGGGGTCGTCAAAGCACGCTTGAATACTACGCAACTGTGACACCTGAATGAAAGGTTCGTCGCCCTGGATGTTGACCACCACGTCAAAATCGCCGCCAATCTTGGTGGCTGCCTCAAAGCAACGGTCGGTACCACTCTTGTGATGTACCGAAGTCATCACCACCTTACCGCCGAATGCCTTGACTGCCGCTTCAATGCGTTCGTCGTCGGTAGCCACATACGCATCGTCGAGCACGCCTGCCACTTGTTCGTACACTCGCTGAATTACTGTTTTACCTCCAAGCATCGCCAGCGGTTTGGCCGGAAAGCGTGTAGAGGCATATCTTGCCGGAATAATTCCCAAAAATTTCATACTCTTGTTCTATTTACTAAACTGTTAATGTCCTACAAAGGTAAGCATTTTCCGATAAAAAAAAGACAGAAGAGTACAAACAAAATGCATTCTTCCGTCTCTTTTCCAACTATAAGGAAGTCTGAGTTTATTCTTTCAGTTGTGCGATGCCCTGCAGGATGTAGGAGCGTTCCATATCCTGGGGCTTCAGACAGCGTTCATCGCAGCACAGCAAGTCAAGGTCCAGTTTGACAATTTCCTGTGCTTTATCCTCCGGCAATCGGCCGGCTGTTCGTTCGATGGATTTGAGCACGGCTTCGACTTCGGCAGGAGACAGTGGTGAAGAAAACTGTGCCACCTGATTGGAGAATTTATCACGGCGTCTGAAATGGAGTGGCTCCGTCTCCACTTCTTTTGAAAAGCGAATGCCGGGAAAGATGCCGTTCAATCGACGGCGAGCCAATTTCAAGGCCTCCTCCCGCCGCCAGTTGCTCCCTATGCCAATTGTATACACCACGCGCCGCGACTCATCAATTGAACAAATCATCCAGTCCGCTAGGCGATTCGTCCATTGGAATCACCTCTCCGTTCACCGACTCTTTGCAGGGGTCGTAATTCTCGGGCAACTGGAAAGTTTCCTCCACGTCATAGCCCAAGGTTTTATCGGCATATACCTTATTCATATAATCGGCCCAAATGGGCAATGCCATGGAAGCACCCTGACCGTAATACATGCGGTCGAAATGGATGTCGCGGTCTTCACCGCCTACCCAACAGCCCGACACCAATGAAGGCGTAAAGCCCATGAACCATCCATCGGCGTTGTAGTTGGTCGTACCGGTTTTACCGCCCATATCGCCCTTGAAGCCCAACCGACGCACTCTTCCGCCGGTGCCCTCATTGATTACGGCACGCAGCATCACCAGCATCTTATAAGCACTTGACACACTGATTACTTCGTTCATCTCCGGTGTAAAGTTGGCCAGTACATTGCCTTCGTTGTCTTCAATGCGCGTCACGAACAGCGGAGCCACGCGGATACCCTTATTAGGAAATGCCGTGTAAGCACTTACCATCTCGCCCACCGAAATTTCGCAAGGGCCCAGACAGAGGGATACCGAAGGCACGATTTCACGGTTGCGCACACCAAAGCTATGCACCAGTCGTTTCAGTTCATACGGATTCAGTTTACTCATCAGATAAGCCGTAATCCAGTTGTCTGAATTAGCCAAGCCCCATTTCACCGTCACCATTTCGCCGATGCGCTTGTTGTTGGCATTACGTGGAGTCCACGGTTTGCCGTTCTCATCGATCAGCGTATATTGCACATGGCGCACCTCATCGCAAGGCGAGATACCGTTCTCCATGGCTTGAGCATACACATACGGTTTCATGGTCGAGCCTATCTGACGGCGTCCCACCATTGCCATATCGTATTTAAAGTAATGATAATTCGGTCCGCCCACATACGCCTTCACATGACCGTTTCGGGGGTCCATCGACATAAATCCGGCGCGCAGATAAAATTTATAATAGCGAATTGAATCCATCGGCGTCATCACCGTATCCTTTTCGCCCTCCCACGTGAAGACCGACATATCCACCGGCGTACTGAATGCCTTGCGTATCTCTGCTTCCGTTGCCTTGGCTTTCTTCATCAGTCGGTAGCGTTCACTCTGCCGCATGTTGCGATCCAGAATTTCGTCCACCTGCTCCTGCGTCAAGCGGAAAGTGTACGGCGCCTTCTTTGCTCCTTTCTTTTCACGGAAAAAATGTTTCTGCAAATCTTTCAGATGCTTCGTCACCGCCTCTTCGGCATACTGCTGCATGCGCGAATCCAGAGTGGTATATACCTTCAATCCGTCAGTATAGAGGTTGTATTTGCTGCCGTCGCGCTTGGTGTTCTTTTCACACCAGCCAAACAGCGGATTGGTTTCCCAGTCCAGTGAATCCTCGTAATACTTCTGCATCTGCCAGCCGCGGTAGTTCGCCTTCACCGGTTTTTTGGCCGTCAGCACACCGCGCAAGTATTCACGAAAATACGTTGCCATGCCTTCGTTGTGGTCCACCTTATGATATATCAGTTTCAGCGGCAATTGCTGCAACGAGTCACACTCTGCCTCAGTGATATAGCCCGCTTCCGCATTTGGTTCAGCACCACGTTCCGACGGCCTCGCGTACGCTCATTACGGCGCAGCGGATTGAAGTACGACGGATTCTTACACATACCCACCAGCGTCGCCGCCTCTTCGATTTTCAAGTCGCGCGGTTCGCAGCCGAAATATGTATAGGCTGCCGTCTTGATGCCCACGGCATTGTTCAGAAAGTCGAACTTATTGAGATACATCGTCAGAATTTCTTCCTTGGTGTAGTGACGTTCCAGATTGACGGCAATCACCCATTCGATGGGCTTTTGGCAGAGACGCTCCAGTTTGTTGTCGGCACTCGGCGAATACAGCTGTTTGGACAGCTGCTGAGTGATGGTACTTCCGCCGCCGGCATTCTTCTGCATCAGCACACCGCGCTTCACCACCGCCCGAAACAGTGCCTTGGCATCGATGCCCGAGTGTTCGGCAAAGCGCACATCCTCCGTGGCAATCAGCGCATGGATTAAGAAAGGCGACAAGTCCTGATACCCCACATACACACGGTTTTCCTTGCTGAACGAGTAAGTGCCCAGCATCTTTCCGTCGGCCGAGAACACCTGTGTGGCAAACTTATACGTAGGGTTTTCCAAATCTTCCACCGGCGGCATATAGCCTATCCATCCGTGAGCAATTCCATAAAACAGTCCGAAAGCGCACAGGGCGCCCAAAGCAAGCAGAACCCAAAGGGTTATAATCAGTTTTTTAATCATCGATAGTTAGTCTAACAATAAATCTATTTGGGCTGCAAAGGTAACAATTTTAGTTGGGAATTTCCCCAACTTTTCTGCAATTTCTTGGTCCCCGGTGCACACATCGAAAAAAAAACCCTCAAATGTTTCTCAGCACACAGATTTTATCTAACTTTACCCTCTCGAAAAGTACAAATGAATTCAACGATATGGAAAACAGAAGTTTAGTCACCATCGCCGAACATTCCAAGGAGAAGATCCTCTATATGCTCAAGATGGCACAAGAGTTTGAATCACGCCCCAATCGGCGCTTGCTGGAGGGCAAAGTCGTGGCCACCTTATTTTTCGAGCCTTCCACCCGGACACGTCTCAGTTTTGAGACGGCCGCCAACCGCCTCGGCGCACGGGTCATCGGCTTTACCGACCCCAAGGCCACCAGTTCGTCAAAGGGAGAGTCTCTGAAAGATACCATTAAGATGGTGAGCAATTATGCCGACATCATCGTGATGCGCCACTATCTGGAGGGGGCCGCACGCTATGCCAGCGAGGTGACCGATGTGCCCATTGTCAATGCGGGCGACGGAGCCAACCAGCATCCTTCACAAACCATGCTCGACCTCTACTCTATTTATAAGACACAGGGCACACTCGAAAATCTGAACATCTATCTGGTGGGCGACCTGAAGTATGGCCGCACGGTACATTCGCTGCTCATGGCCATGCGTCATTTTAATCCTACCTTCCATTTCGTTGCGCCCGACGAACTGAAGATGCCGGAGGAGTATAAAATTTACTGCCATGAGCATCAGATTCATTTTGAAGAGCATACCGAATTTACCGAAGAAGTCATTGCCGATGCCGACATCTTATATATGACTCGCGTACAGCGTGAACGCTTCACCGACCTTATGGAGTACGAACGTGTGAAGAATGTCTACATCTTGCGTGGAAAGATGCTGGAGCACAC
>AMCI01000873.1_pt1 | contig 14248 bp, 12 predicted proteins | sample 419838 | NCBI WGS metagenome assembly AMCI01 (sample SAMN01090643, study PRJNA158313) | gut metagenome
AGTATAAGTCTGAGCAATATGCATATTTCCAGAGTCAATTGAAAGAACTAGTTGATGAAAGAAGAATCTAATTGAACTTTGTAACTTATAGTAAAAATGGCAACAAAAGCTTTTCAAAAGATATATACTAAGATTACTCAGATTACCAAAGCTACCTGTTCGTTGAAAGCGACAGGAGTGGGGTATGATGAACTTGCCACTGTGAACGGTAAGTTGGCACAGGTGGTTAAGATTGCCGGTGATGATGTTACTTTGCAGGTGTTTGAAGGTACTGAAGGTATCCCCACGAATGCAGAGGTCGTATTCTTAGGCAAATCGCCCACATTGAAGGTGAGCGATCAGTTGGCCGGACGTTTTTTCAACGCTTTCGGTGATCCGATTGACGGAGGACCGGAGATTGAAGGCCAGGAAGTAGAAATTGGCGGTCCGTCTGTGAACCCAGTTCGTCGTAAACAGCCTTCCGAACTGATTGCTACGGGTATTGCGGGCATTGACTTGAACAATACGTTGGTATCCGGTCAGAAAATTCCGTTCTTTGCAGACCCTGACCAGCCTTTTAACCAGGTGATGGCTAATGTGGCATTGCGTGCAGAAACTGACAAGATTATCTTGGGAGGTATGGGCATGACGAATGACGACTATTTGTATTTTAAAAACGTATTTTCCAATGCCGGTGCGCTCGATCGTATTGTCTGCTTTATGAATACGACTGAGAATCCGCCGGTAGAACGCTTGCTGATTCCGGATATGTCACTGACGGCTGCTGAGTATTTTGCTGTGAACAACAACGAAAAAGTGCTGGTGCTGCTTACTGATATGACCAGCTATGCTGATGCTTTGGCTATTGTGTCCAATCGTATGGATCAGATTCCTTCGAAGGACTCTATGCCAGGTTCTCTTTATTCTGATTTGGCGAAAATTTATGAGAAAGCCGTGCAATTCCCTTCAGGAGGTTCTATAACAATTATTGCAGTAACTACGCTGTCAGGTGGTGATATTACGCATGCTGTGCCAGATAATACCGGTTATATTACAGAAGGTCAGCTGTTCCTTCGCCGTGATAGTGATATCGGTAAGGTTATTGTCGACCCTTTCCGCTCTTTGTCTCGTTTGAAACAATTGGTAACTGGCAAGAAGACACGTAAAGATCATCCTCAGGTGATGAATGCTGCTGTCCGTTTGTATGCCGATGCAGCCAATGCCAAGACGAAGATGGAAAATGGTTTCGACCTGACCAATTATGACGAACGTGCTCTTTCGTTTGCAAAAGACTATTCTAACCAGTTGCTGGCTATAGATGTCAATTTGGATACAACAGAAATGCTGGATGTAGCCTGGGGCTTGTTCGGAAAGTACTTTAAGCCGGAAGAAGTGAATATCAAGAAAGAATTGATTGATCAGTATTGGCCCAAAAGTGAAGCAATTTAATCACGAATTATTAAAAACGAAAAGAAGTGGCTATAAAGTTTCAATATAACAAAACCTCTCTTCAGCAACTTGAGAAGCAACTAAAAGTGCGGGTGCGTACACTTCCTATTATTAAAAACAAGGAAAGCGCTCTTCGCATGGAAGTGAAACGTTGCAAGACCGATGCTGCTACTTTAGAGGAAAGGCTTGAACGGCAGATTCAGGCCTATGAAGCCATGTTCGCCCTTTGGAATGAGTTTGATGCTTCATTGATAAAGGTGAACGATGTTCATCTTGGCGTGAAGAAGATTGCAGGTGTGCGGGTTCCGTTGCTCGAAAATGTTGATTTTGGCATACGTCCTTACAGCATGTTTAATGCTCCTAAATGGTATGCCGACGGCATTCATTTGCTGCAGGAACTTGCGCATACAGCCATCGAACGTGAATTTATGCTCGCTAAGTTGAACTTGTTGGAACATGCAAGAAAGAAAACCACTCAAAAGGTGAATCTTTTTGAGAAGGTACAGATACCTGGCTATCAGGATGCTTTGCGAAAAATTAAGCGGTTTATGGAAGATGAAGAAAATCTTTCTAAGTCCTCGCAAAAAATTATGAAATCCCATCAAGAAAAAAGGAAGGAGGCAGAGGTATGATTACGAAAATGAAGAAACTTACATTTCTGATTTATCATAAAGAGTACGAACAGTTTCTCCAGCAAATCAGAGAATTGGGAGTGGTGCATATCGTTGAAAAACAGTTGGGTGAGATGGATGACAAGTTGCAGCAGTTCATGCAAAAACGCTCGCTGTATAAGAGCGTGTTGCAGAATATGTTTCTTTTGGCGGATAAAGCACCCGAAGAGAAAGTGCATGCTTCTCTTGCAACTGATGATTTGATGAAGCAGTATGAGAATCTGCAGATTAAGATACAGGATTTACTTCAGCAGCTTCCTCAGATTTCAAAAGAAATGTCCCAATTGGAAATGTGGGGTGATTTTGATTGGAATTCCATCACACGTTTGCAAGAAGCTGGCTTGTTTGTACGTTTCTATTCTTGTTCGGAAAAAGAGTTCGATGAGACATGGGTGAATGAACATAACGCTATGGTCATTAACGAACGTGGCGGACAACTTTATTTCATCACAGTGACTTCGCAAGAGGAGGCATTGGATAGAGAACCGCTTCATTTGCCAAATGTGAGTCTTTCTCAGTTGAAAGGCAAACTGTCAAAGACAGAAGACAAACTGAATCAGGCCAGGGAGGAACTGAAGTCGTTCTGTAAGATCTATTATCGCACGATGGAAGCCGGAAGCCTTCAGTTGGAAGGTGATATCGAATTGTTGAAGGTAAAACGCAATAGTGAAGAAATGGCAGATGGGGTAGTGGTCTTGTTGGAAGGTTGGATACCAGAGGATAAGGAAACCGAAGTGGTCTCCTTACTGGAAAGTAGCGGTGTGTATTATGAAATGCGCGATGCTACCCGAGAAGATAACGCGCCCATTAAATTGAAAAACAATGTCTATACTCGTATGTATGAGGTATTGACTCAGATGTATGGAATGCCTGATTATGCAGAGTTTGATCCGACTCCCATTCTAGCTCCTTTTTTCTCGCTTTTTTTTGCTTTCTGCATGGGGGATGCCGGTTACGGTTTAGCTCTGATTGCATTGGGCTTTATTTTGAAGAAAAAGTTGTCGAAGTCGCTACGGGGTATGATGAATTTGGTGATTACGCTAGGTATTTTTACCACTGTATTCGGCATGATATTGGGAACCTTCTTTGGGGTGAGTCTTGTGGAACTCAATCTTCCTTCAGGATTTAAAGAATTTATGATTGTGGGTAAGATTGCAGATACAAGCTATGACAAGCAGATGCTGTTAGCTCTGATTATCGGTGTGGTTCATATTTCCATTGCAATGTTGGTGAAAGCAATTGGACAGACTGTCCGTTTCGGTTTCAAAGAATCGTTGAGTGCCTGGGGATGGCTATTGCTTGTAGTTGGTTTTATTACTACGGGTAGTCTTTCTTTCTTTAAGGTAATCTCTGAAGACGTATCCACATGGGCATTTTTCTTTATTGGCGGAATTGCTTCCATCGGTATTTATCTGTTGAATAATATTCATCGGAATGTATTTTTCAATATCGGTGCAGGTGTGTGGGATACTTACAACATGGCTACAGGATTGATGGGTGATGTACTTTCATACATTCGTTTGTATGCACTTGGTTTGGCTGGCGGTATGCTGGGAGGTGTATTCAATCAGTTGGCGTTTATGGTAAATGATGCTGCAGGTCCTGCAATAGGCTGGTTATTCTGCGGACTGATTTTGGTTTTTGGCCATACATTGAATATTGCTATGTCTTGTTTGAGTGCGTTTGTTCATCCGCTCCGTCTGACATTTGTGGAATATTTTAAGAACTCAGGTTATGAAGGCAAAGGGGAAGCTTACAAACCATTTGCTACTGTAAAGAAATAATTAATTAGAAAATAAATAAAAAATAAAAAGTTATGAATGAAGTTTTAGGTTATTTAGGTTTGGGCCTGATGTTGGCTTTTGCGGGAATTGGCAGCTGTTTCGGTACAACAATTGCTGGAAATGCAGCTGAAGGTGCTTTGAAGAAAGATCCGTCTAAATCTGCAGGTTATATGATTCTTTCCGCTCTTCCAGCTACACAGGGGCTTTATGGATTTGTGGCATTTCTAATGTCGATGGGAAGAGACTTTACAACAGATGGTCCGATGATGCTGGGTATCGGTTTGGGTGTTGGACTCGTTTGTCTATTCTCGGCTATCCGTCAGGGCCAAGTGTGTGCAAATGGTATTATGGGATTGTCTCAGGGACATGACGTTCAGACAAATACTATGATTTATGCTGCTCTTCCTGAATTTTATGCTATTTTGGCATTGGTAGCAGCTTTGATGGTATAAGAGTTATTCTAAATTTTTACATGGCGGGCTATGCAACCCTTTTGCAGGGACTTGCGTTGCCCGCATTTTTTGGAGATAATGGGAACTAAAAAAGTATATAAATTGCAACTTTATTTTGAATAAAGTATTATTTTTCAAAGAATAATACGTACTTTTGCACTCGCATACAAAAACGAGTTTTTATATACTTAATATGGTGAAATATTTATTAACCCCCGATTATATCTTCGAGTCCAGTTGGGAGGTATGTAATAAAGTGGGTGGTATATACACGGTCTTGTCTACACGGGCAAATACCTTACAGAATAAATTTCGTGATAAAATTTTCTTTATAGGTCCTGATGTGTGGAAAGGTAAAGAAAATTCCTTGTTTATCGAGTCTGAGAATTTATGTTCAGCTTGGAAACAACATGCTTTAGAGTATGATAAGCTGACGGTTCGTGTAGGCCGGTGGAATATTCCTGGGGAACCTATCGTTTTCCTAGTGGATTTTCAATCTTTTTTTGAGAAAAAGAATGATATATACACAGAAATGTGGAATCGTTTTCAAGTCGATTCCTTGCATGCCTACGGCGACTATGATGAAGCATCTATGTTCTCGTATGCTGCCGGTAAGGTAGTAGAAAGCTATTATCGCTTTAATCTGACTGAAATGGATAAGGTCATTTATCAGGCTCATGAGTGGATGACAGGTATGGGTGCTCTTTATATACAGGAAGCGGTGCCTGAAATTGCCACCATTTTTACGACTCATGCTACTTCAATAGGGCGTTCGATAGCTGGTAATCATAAGCCTTTGTACGATTATCTGTTTGCTTATAATGGTGACCAGATGGCTCGTGAATTGAATATGGAATCCAAGCATTCCATAGAGAAGCAGACGGCCCATTATGTGGATTGCTTTACTACTGTAAGTGAAATCACGAACAATGAGTGCAAGGAATTGTTGGATAAGTCGGCAGATGTGGTTTTGATGAATGGTTTTGAAGATGATTTTGTTCCGAAAGGCAGCACATTTTCGGGTAAGCGTAAGCGTGCACGTTCTTTAATGTTAAATGTGGCTAATAAATTGTTGGGTACTAATTTAGGAGACGATACGGTGATTGTCGGTACCAGTGGCCGTTATGAGTTTAAGAATAAAGGAATTGACGTGTTTTTGGAATCTTTGAACCGTTTGAACAGAGAAAAGAATTTGCACAAGAATGTAGTTGCATTTATCAATGTTCCCGGTTGGGTAGGTGAGCCGCGTGAAGATTTACAAGAGCGTCTTAAAAGTAAGAAGGATTTTGAGACTCCTCTCGAGGTTCCTTTTATTACGCATTGGCTACATAATATGACGCATGATCAAGTATTGGATATGCTGAAATATATGGGAATGGGCAATCGTCCGGAAGATAAGGTGAAAGTTATTTTTGTACCTTGCTATTTGGATGGCCGAGATGGTATCATGAATAAAGATTATTATGATATTCTTATCGGTCAGGATTTGAGTGTATATGCTTCCTATTATGAACCTTGGGGATATACACCTTTGGAAAGTGTTGCTTTTCATGTGCCGACAATTACGACAGATTTGACCGGCTTCGGACTTTGGGTGAACAGTTTGAAGAATCAGCATGGTTTAAGTGATGGGGTTGAAGTGCTTCACCGTTCTGATTATAATTATTCAGAGGTGGCTGATGGCATCAGAGATACTATTACTTTGTTTGCTGAAAAATCGGAAAAAGAAGTGAAAGACATACGCAAACGTGCCGGTGAAGTGGCAGAACGTGCTTTGTGGAAGCATTTCATTCAATATTATTATGAAGCTTACGACATCGCTTTGCGCAATGCGAAAAAACGTCTGTTGAGTTAAGTAAAAATTTAATAATTAATAAGTTAATAGTAACATTATGAAAATTCAAGTTAGTAATGTGAATACTCCCAATTGGAAGGATGTGACTGTAAAGTCTCGCATTCCCGTGGAGTTGAAGCAGTTGTCTGAAATCGCCCGTAATATTTGGTGGTCATGGAACTATGAGGCAACTGAATTATTTAGAGATCTAGATCGGGAACTTTGGAAAGAATGTGGACAGAATCCTGTTTTGCTGTTGGAGCGCATGAGTTATGAAAAGCTGGAAACTCTGGCAAGTGATTCAGTGATTTTGCGTAGAATGAATGATGTTTATGCTAAGTTCAGAAACTACATGGATGTTGCTCCGGACAAGAATCGCCCGTCTGTAGCTTATTTCAGTATGGAATATGGCTTGAACCATGTATTAAAAATATATTCTGGTGGTCTGGGTGTGTTGGCTGGAGACTATTTGAAGGAAGCTTCTGATAGTAATGTGGACTTGTGTGCAGTCGGCTTTTTGTATCGTTATGGTTACTTTACACAGACTTTGTCTATGGATGGTCAGCAGATTGCCAACTATGAAGCTCAGAACTTCGGTCAACTTCCTCTTGAACGTGTGTTGGATGCAGACGGTACTCCTGTTGTAGTTGATGTTCCATATTTGGATTATTATGTTCATGCTTATTTATGGAGAGTGAATGTGGGGCGTATTGCTTTGTATCTTTTGGATACAGACAATGAAATGAACAGTGAATTTGACCGTTCTATTACTCATCAATTGTATGGTGGTGACTGGGAAAACCGTTTGAAGCAAGAAATCTTGCTGGGTATCGGTGGTATGTTGACATTGAAGAAATTGGGTATTAAGAAAGATGTTTACCATTGTAATGAAGGCCATGCTGCATTGATCAACGTGCAACGTATCTGTGATTATGTTGAAAGCGGTTTAACTTATAATCAAGCTATCGAGTTGGTTCGTGCTTCTTCTCTTTACACTGTGCATACTCCTGTACCTGCTGGTCATGACTACTTTGATGAAGGTTTGTTTGGTAAGTATATGGGCGGATATCCGCAACGCATGGGTATTACTTGGCAGGATTTGATGGATTTAGGTCGCACCAATCCTGGCGATGCAGGTGAGCGTTTCTGTATGTCTACTTTTGCTTGCAACACTTGCCAGGAAGTTAATGGAGTGAGTTGGTTGCACGGTAAGGTTTCTCAAGAAATGTTCTCTGGTATCTGGAAGGGTTATTTCCCTGAAGAAAGCCATGTAGGTTATGTGACTAATGGTGTTCACTTTCCGACTTGGAGTGCTACAGAATGGAAAAAACTGTACGCTGCCAACTTTGATGACAATTTTATGTCCGACCAGTCAAATCCGAAGATTTGGGAAGCAATCTATAATGTGCCTGATGAAGAAATTTGGAAGACACGTATGACTTTGAAGAACAAGTTGATTGACTATGTTCGCAAGCAATATCGTGAAACTTGGTTGAAAAATCAGGGAGATCCTTCTCGTATTGTGGCTTTGCTCGACAAAATCAACCCGAATGCATTGTTGATTGGTTTCGGTCGTCGTTTTGCTACTTACAAGCGTGCACACTTACTGTTTACAGATCTGGACCGTCTTGCTAAAATTGTAAACAACCCCGACTATCCGGTACAATTCCTGTTTACAGGTAAGGCTCATCCGCACGATGGTGCCGGTCAGGGTTTGATAAAACGTATCATTGAAATTTCTCGTCGTCCAGAATTCTTGGGTAAGATTATCTTCCTTGAAAACTATGACATGCGTCTGGCTCGCCGTTTAATCTCTGGTGTAGATATTTGGTTGAATACTCCAACTCGTCCTTTGGAAGCTTCGGGTACTTCAGGAGAAAAAGCATTGATGAATGGTGTTGTTAACTTCTCTGTATTGGACGGCTGGTGGCTGGAAGGTTATCGCGAAGGCGCAGGTTGGGCTTTGACTGAAAAGCGTACATATCAAAATCAAGATCACCAAGATCGGTTGGATGCTGCTACGATTTACAGCATTCTAGAAACAGAAATCCTGCCGTTATATTATGCACGTAACAAGAAAGGATATTCAGAAGGTTGGGTGAAGACTATTAAGAATTCTATTGCTCAGGTAGCTCCTCATTATACAATGAAGCGTCAGTTGGACGATTACTTCAGTAAGTTCTACTGTAAGCAGGCTAAGCGCTTTGCTGCTTTGTCGGCTGATAATAATGCAAAAGCTAAGCAAATTGCTGCTTGGAAGGAAGAAGTAGCTTCTAAGTGGAATTCTATCGAAGTAGTTTCTTGTGAGATGGTAGATGATTTGAAGAAAGGTGATATTGAAAGTGGTAAGGAATATACCATTACTTGTGTAATCGATGAAAAGGGCTTGAATGATGCTATTGGCTTGGAACTGGTTACTATCTATACTGCAGCTGATGGTAAGCAGCATATTTATTCGGTTGCTCCGTTTGATGTAGTGAAGAAAGAAGGCGATTTATATACATTCCAAGTTAAACATAGCTTGTCGAATGCAGGTAGCTTCAAGGTGTCTTACCGTATGTTCCCAAAGAATGCTGATCTTCCACATCGTCAAGACTTCTGCTACGTGCGTTGGTTCGTTTAATTGAAAAATGTTGAGTTGAGAGGAAGTTAATTTCCGTCTTGATTTCAATTTCAAGTATAAAAAATCCCCGACTATTTATGAAGAGTAGTCGGGGATTTTATTTATTTGTATCGTTTGGAGGATATTACAGAAAGTTCGTGAATGCGTAACTAACTGTATCACTCTTCAATTTTAGATGCGGTCCAACACAGTTTTTATAAGTGTGTCTATGGTGTTTTTATAGCCCGTATTGGCCTCTTTGATAAGTCGGTTGGCAATGACCATACATACTGTCATCGCTTTATGTCCCATCAGTCGGCCCAGTCCGGCTAATGCTGAACTCTCCATTTCAAAGTTCGTTACTTTAAATCCTTGATACTCGAAGTTTTCTATTTTCTCATTTTGTTTTGGATCTGCTAGCGGGATGCGGAGTTCCCGTCCTTGTGGACCGAAGAAACCACCAGCGGCAATAGTAACACCGCGAACCATATCATCTTGAGCGATTCTCTCAATCAGTTCTTTATCCGCATCAATGACATAAGGTGCCGGTGCACACATGTTGCCTGACCATCCCATGTGGTTGAGAAAAGCTCGTTCAAAAGGAAGATCACACACTCTATTGCGTCCTGCATAGAAGTTGAGTAGTCCATCAAAGCCGATAGATTTCTGTGAGCAGACAAACGTACCTACGGGAGTGTTTGGCTGCAATCCGCCGCAAGTGCCGATGCGCACCAATTCCAATTGACGGAAGTGATCTTTCTCTTCCCTTGTTTCAAAATCGATGTTGGCCAAAGCATCTAGTTCGTTGACTACAATATCAATGTTGTCACAGCCGATTCCTGTAGAAACTACGGTAATTCGCTTTCCTTTGTATCTGCCTGTAACTGTTTTAAACTCTCTACTTTCCACTTCATGCTCTTTCTCTTCAAAGTGAGAAGCAACCAGTGCAACTCGTCCTGGGTCGCCCACCAAAATGACTTTGTCAGCTAGCCATTCAGGTTTCACATGCAGGTGGAATACAGAGCCGTCTTCATTGATGATCAGCTCTGACGATGGGAAAAACTTTTTCATGTTAAGTCTTTATTTTAATTATTTATTAATTTGTTGACTTGGGCTGCTGCTAGGGCGAGCTATGCTTTCGCGCATGGATGTATCAGCTTCAATGTTTTTCATTCGGTAGTAATCCATAATACCTAGATTGCCGTTGCGAAATGCTTCTGCCATTGCTCTTGGCACTTCAGCTTCAGCTTCAATCACCTTAGCACGAGCTTCTTGTGCTTTGGCTTTCATTTCCTGTTCGGAAGCTACAGCCATGGCTCGACGTTCTTCGGCTTTGGCTTGAGCAATGTTTTTGTCGGCGTTTGCTTGGTCTATCTGCAGCGTAGCACCAATATTTTTACCTATATCAATGTCGGCGATGTCAATGGATAGAATTTCGAAGGCTGTGCCGGCATCCAGTCCTTTGCGCAGCACTAGCTTGGAGATGGAATCCGGATTTTCGAGTACAGACTTATGATTTTCTGATGATCCGATAGAGGATACAATGCCCTCACCTACGCGGGCTAGAATCGTGTCCTCACCTGCACCGCCTACGAGTTGACGGATGTTGGCACGCACGGTAACACGTGCTTTGGCTATCAGTTGGATACCATCTTTGGCAACAGCAGTGACTGGGGGAGTGTCAATAACTTTCGGATTGACTGACATTTGCACTGCTTCAAAGACATCACGTCCAGCCAGGTCGATGGCTGTAGCCATTTGGAATGGAAGTTCGATGTTGGCTTTTGAAGCAGATACTAGTGCATGCACTACTTTTTCCACATGTCCGCCTGCTAGGTAGTGGGCTTCAAGTTCGTCACGTGTGATACTTTTTAATCCAGCCTTATGTGCTTCAATCATGGCGGGCACAATGATATAGGGCGGAACATTACGGATTCTCATTAGGAACAGTTGAACCAGGGAAATGTGAACTCCTGAAACCTTGGCCGAAAGCCAGAGAAAAAACGGCACGTAGTGGAAGAAGATAATCAGAAAAATGATTCCTCCCACGATGAGTCCAATCAGCGTTTGAAGTGTTAACATAGTTGTAAGTATTTAAAATGAAAAATTAATTCTGTGCTTTTTCTACCAGAATGACACCATCTCGGATACGGTTTACAACGACAGGGGTTTTCTCATCCAGAAATCCGTCCATGGATTTTACTTCCACTATTTGGCCGTTGATTTCGGCATATCCGATTTGAGCCAGACGAGTGGTACTGATGCCTTTGTCGCCCACCTTGACCTTTTCTTCAGCGCTGCGGTCCACTTTCGATTCGATGTCTTTTTTGAGGGCGAGGTTATCAAGCGCCTTCGATTTCATTAACCAGATTAGTGCAGTGATACATGCAAAAACCGATATACCCAAGGTGATGAATCCTTCCATGACCCCCAATTCAGTAAAAGCAAAATAGCTGGCATAAAAAAGGCATCCGGCAGCCGACAGACCGGCGATGGTAATGCCCGGAATCAGCAGTTCCACCAAAAAGAGGATGATGGCTGCTATAATCAGTGTGGCGATGAGAAGTATATTCATGGCTTCTAAAATTTATGTGATTACTTGTTGATTTCTGCATTGCGCACTTTTACGGCTAATGTCTGCAATTCTTCGTACATCTGCATAGTTCTTTTTTCCAAGTCAAGGATAGCTGGAGCCATGCGATGCTTTTCTGTAGTATTGGAAGCTGTATATTGTCCGCGGAGATTTTCCAGTTTCCTTTCTTGTTCCCGGTAGTCTTTTTCTTTTTGTCTATACTGTTGGAAAAGCTGTTTGGCATGAACTGAGCGGAACTCGTTGAACTGATAATATGTCCTGTTGTCATCAATCACAAATTCGAAGTCGATGATTCGGTGTGTTTTCGGCTTGTAGTGGATAGCCGTTTCCAGCCTTTTCCGTGCAGCTTCTACTCGTGCAGCATCGGTCCATGTTTCCTTTAGCGAGTGAATTTGAGCCAGTCTGACGAGCTGAGTTTTGTCTATATTCTCATAATTGTATGTTTCTTTTGTGGTATTTGGGATGAAGACATAGACACAAACCGTGTCCTGCGGTTGGTAACGGTCGGAAGCAAACCATCCCAGGTTGTTGAACTCATCAATCACATACATATAGTCATTATAGGGTGAGTTGAATGGCATTCCCACGTTTTCCGGTACGAGATATGTATCCAGGCTGCTGTTGTAGCGTGTCACAAAAATATCATATCCTCCTATACCATCACCGTCAGTGGCATAGTAGATAGTCACGCCATCAGACATCACATACGGATAGTTGGCATTTCCCGCAGCATTGATATTACCTGGTAGCGAGTGCTTGTTGCCCCATTCATTCTGCATCTTATTTTTAGAAAATATATCTAATGTGCCTGCTTCACCCGATTCGCTGTAGTAAATTTTGTTTCCTATTTCAGTTTCATATACGGTGCCCGGATGTTCACTTTCTGTTTGAAAAAAATCGTTGAATGTATAAAGTTTGCCCGATTCTTCACTTATTTTGTAGGCATCCAGAAATTTTTTCTTAGTTACTACAAAACTATCGATGATGCATACATTCTCTACTCCCTTAAGCATACGTAAGTCTGCTTTGCTCTTTTCTAGCCATTGAACAGCTTCCTCTATCGGCTGTTTCCGCTTTTTCAAGTCGGTTATGTGTTTTTCAAAACAGTCTACTGCTTCTTCAAAGCGATAGGTAGCATTGAGTGCTTGTCCTAGGTAGAACTGTCCGCTTGGAACCCTTCTTTTTACAGCCATTTCCAATGGCTTGACGGCTGCTTCGGGATTCCCTGTCTTGAGGCAGCACACTCCATACCAGTAATTGTAAAAACCGTTAGAAGGACTTGATTTGGCGTATCTTTGAAAAACAGGTTTAGCTTTTTCATAGTTGCCTTTAGAGAATAGGGCACGTGCCTGTTCAAGCGTTTGTGCATAGGTGTTGCCCAAGACAAAACTGCAGAGTAAAAATAAAATATATTTTCTTTTCATTGTTTTTATATATTAAGTTACCCATAGAGGTATTGATTATCAAAATTACAAATTTATTGGAAATAAACGTTTTTTAGTTGATTCTATTATGTTAATTCTTCTTTAAATCATTCTTTTCTTTTACTTTTGCACCCGATTTTTTTAGAAGATATGGCACAATTTACTGAAGAAGAGAAAGCGATCCGTCGCATAGAGAAAAGGTTTAGCAAGGGAGTTGTACAATATGGCCTGATAGAAGAAGGTGATAAGATTTTGATTGGACTTTCAGGCGGAAAGGATTCATTAGCGCTCGTTGAACTGCTGGGCCGTAGGGCTCGTATCTACAAGCCTCGTTTTTCGGTGGTGGCAGTGCATGTAGTAATAACCAACATTCCGTATCAGAGCGACATCGATTATTTGAAGTCTCATTGCGAGGCATATGGCATTCCGTTTGTACTATATGAAACATCGTTTGATCCCTCTACGGATAATCGTAAATCTCCCTGTTTCCTTTGCTCATGGAACCGTCGCAAGGCTTTGTTTACAGTGGCCAAGGAGCATGGATGCAATAAAATTGCATTGGGACATCACATGGATGACATCCTGGAAACTTTGCTGATGAACCTCACTTATCAGGGGGCTTTCAGCACCATGCCGCCTCGTTTGGTGATGAGGAAATTTAATATGACTATTATCCGTCCGATGTGTTTGGTGCATGAGGCAGATTTGACTGAGCTTGCTGTTTTCCGCAACTATCGGCAGCAGGTGAAGAACTGCCCCTATGAGTCACAGTCGAGCCGCAGTGATATGAAAGGTGTTCTCCGCAAGCTGGAAGCCATGAATCCGGAGGCACGCTACAGCCTTTGGGGAAGCATGACCAATGTGCAAGAAGATTTATTACCTGATAAAATTGATTCATAAATATAGGAGAAAATAAATATGAAAGGTGTTTATACCATTTTACTGTTGATTGTATCTAATGTCTTCATGACATTTGCTTGGTACGGACATTTAAAAATGAAGCAGGAGTTCAGTTGGTTTGCTTCCTTGCCTCTGATTGGGGTAATAGCATTCAGTTGGGCGATTGCTTTTTTTGAATATTCTTGCCAGATTCCTGCCAACCGTATCGGCTTTATAGGAAACGGAGGCCCGTTTACTTTGATGCAGTTGAAAGTGATACAGGAAGTGATTACGCTGGTTATCTTTACTGTATTTACTACTTTGTTATTTAAGGGCGAAACGCTTCAGTGGAATCATTTTGCAGCCTTTCTTTGCTTGATAGCTGCCGTGTATTTTGTCTTTATGAAATAAATCCGTGCCGTAGGAATTGCAGCAGGGAGGAAAGATTGAATACCTGTTATGAAAAAAGAGAGCCGTATCTGCTCGTTAACTGAGTGAAGATACGGCTCTCTTTATAGTACATTCACGGCACAACTGAGAAATACAGCTTTTCGTGGAGTGTTTATTTTTTTAATCCTTAA
>AMCI01000884.1_pt1 | contig 14184 bp, 13 predicted proteins | sample 419838 | NCBI WGS metagenome assembly AMCI01 (sample SAMN01090643, study PRJNA158313) | gut metagenome
AGCGGGGAGAATACGGATGTGGACTATCAGGAAGTGGAATGGCAGGCCGCGGAGAGAACAGATGAAGGTGGTTTGCAAAATTCAGAGAATGAGAAAGATATACTGAAAGGTAAGGAAGGTGGGGCTGCCCATCCTGGGACCGGAGCGATCAAGGCGGTTGCCGAACCAGCAGCAGAAGTGGCTCCGGCTGCAGCGCAGGAAAGCCTCCGTCCGGACTCTGAAAAATACGTTTCAGTACAAACGGTAGAAAAAGAAGAAGTTACGCTGAAGGATGAAAACGAAAAACCTACTTTGCATCAGCGGGCACTGGACCGTTTGGCTGCCTTTATGGCAACGCACTATGCTTTCCGCTATAATATTCTGCATTCCTGCACCGAGTATGTGAAACTGGAGAACGGACAGGCGATGGGGGACTATGCACCGGTGGATTTCCTTGTGCTGAACAGCATCAGCATGCGGGTGATCCGTGCGGGCATTCCTTGCAATGACCACGACGTGAAGCGTTATGTGGCGTCTGCAGATATTCCGCAATACCATCCCTTCCAGGACTATTTGAATCATTTGCCGGCATGGGACGGCATCGACCGGGTCACCCCTTTGGCACGTCGTGTGGCATCTACCGAATTATGGATTAGCGGCTTCCACAAGTGGATGCTCGCCATGACAGCGCAGTGGATGGGGATGCGTTCGGGCGGCAACCGTGCCAACAGTGTGGCACCGATCCTCGTGAGCAGTAGTCAGGGGATGGGGAAATCTACCTTTTGCCGTCTGCTGCTTCCTGCAGAACTCCAGTCTTTCTATACCGATCAATTCAATATGGAGAGCGGTGCGGCGTTTGAGCACCGTTTGTCCGCCTTCGGTTTGGTGAACCTCGATGAATTTGACCGCCTCTCCAACAAGCGCATGGCGCAGTTGAAGAGCATCATGCAGATGGTGGATCTCGACTATCGTCCGGCGTACAGCCGCAATTCCATCCATGTGCCCCGTATCGCCAGCTTTATCGGTACGAGCAACCGCCACGACCTGATTACGGACGTGACGGGGAGCCGTCGTTTCCTCTGTGTGGAGGTGGAAGAAGAAATCGACTGCATAACCCCTATAGCATATGAACAGCTTTACGCCCAGTTGAAACAAGAACTCGCAGACGGCGAGCGCTTTTGGTTTACCAAGGAAGACGAACGCGCCATCCAGGCCAACAACCAGCCTTTCTGTGCCGTATCGCCTGCGGAAGAACTTTTGCGCGATTGTCTGGTCTTTGCGGACAGTAAAGTGGAGGGCTTTAACTTCTATTCGGCTACCACCTTGTATGCCCTGCTGAAGAAGCGCTACGGCTGCGTATTGCGCGACAGTTCGCCTTCGGCCTTCAGTAAGTTGCTGCCGAATATTGGAACGCGGGTGCATACGCAGTTCGGCAACGGCTACTGGGTGAAATTTGTGGGAGAGTGGATCTAATTTTACGTGCTGATTTAATAGGTCTTGAAGTGAGTTAATTCTGCGTTGTACTCCGTTTTTTCGCCGGCCTATACCATTTTGTTGGCGGTAGATAGTCGGAGTTTTCGTATAAAATGATTAGCTTTGCGGAAAATTTATCGATAATTTAAACGAACGATATATTATGAGTGATTTTCCCAAGTGGATGCTGGCTTTGGCTGGCACGAATCTGATCCCTTTGCTCCTGTGCCCCTTCTTCATGTTCGGACAGCTCCATCCTTTCGGTACGAGCCAATATGAAGTGGTCAATTTCCTTTTTTATGTTCTGCTCAATCTTCTGTGGGTGGTCCCTGTCATCCTGTTTTTTGTCAGCCTCGAACTCTATCGCCGTTGCTTCGAAGGTCCCGGCATCGTGGTGGCAGTGCTCGGCCTGTTGCTGACCATTGCCGACATTGTGTTGCTTTTTGTTGTGGGGTAGCCGCAATAGAAGAGTAAGGTGATGCCATACAAAAACGGACCGACCAGAATGGAACTGGACGGTCCGTTTTTTAGTCATCTAGTAGCCGTATTATTTCGTGAGTGCCACTTCGATATTGTTTTGGAGGATTTCATTGCCGGGATAGCCCCCCTTTTCAAGGTTGCTGTAGGCCACACTGCCGTCTTTGTTGAGAAGGAGGTAGGCAGGGATGCCCGGAATGTTGAGGTGAGTGCAAAGGTCACTCCACTGTTCGCTAGTCAGGCGGTAGTGATCCCCCTCGATGTTGGTGATCATCTTTTTCCAATCGTTAAGCGGAGAAGTTTCGCCTGTAACATAAACAAAGACCACATCTTTTTTCATCAGCGCAGGCTTGATGGTGTCCAACTGCTTCATGGCATTGCGGCAAGGACCGCACCATGTTGCCCAGAAGTCAATCAGTACCACTTTGCCTTTGTATTCCTTGGCAATGGCAGGAAGGATTTCTGAATCTTTGATGTTGGAATCTAAGGATTTTATATTGACACCATCGTTGGACTGGTAAACGGTCTTGATTGTCGTTTCTGTTGCATTTCCCTTATACAAGTTGTTCGCTGCAAATGAAGAACCGCAAAGCAGCATAGCGGTAAGAACACAAGTAAATTTTCTCATAAGCGTTTTTGTTTGGTTGTGGCCGTAGCCATACGTTGTGGGCAAATATAATACTTTCTCTACGACTATCCAACTCACCTAAGTTAATTTAACCCTTTGTTTAGATTTTATAAGGAATCGCCTCTTTTACAGCCAACTTCGATTAGCAAATCGGAATGAAGGACAGGCCTGGCAAGCAATAACTTCCGATTGCGGTGATGCCTGAAAAAAAACGAAGCAGAGAAAAGGGGAAACCTCTGCTTCGTTGGTTGGGGCAGCGGCCCCCGCTTCTTGCAGGAGCCCCGGCGTTTTATGCCATTCTCTTGATCATTTCTCTGAAGATCTCAGCCATGAGAGGCTGAACAGCATTGGCAGCTTTCTGCACCTCTTCGTGGCTTACTTCCACAATCTTGCCCTCTACACCCAGGTCGGTGATGATGCTGATACCAAAGGTGCGGATACCGCAGTGGTGGGCCACGATGACTTCGGGAACTGTACTCATGCCTACAGCGTCACCGCCGAGGATGCGGTACATCTTGTATTCCGCTGGAGTCTCGAAGGTAGGACCCTGGGTAGCGATATAGACACCCTCCACTGTCTTGATGCCTTTCTCCTTGGCAATGGTGCGTGCCAGATTGAGGAGCTCCTTGTCGTATGCCTCACTCATATCCGGGAAACGCGGACCCGTAGGGAAATTAGGGCCGTGGAGTGGATGTTCCGGCATGAAATTGATATGGTCAGTAATGAGCATGATGTCACCGATTTCGAATTCCGGATTCATACCACCGGAAGCATTGCTGACGAAGAGCGTTTTGATGCCGAGTTCATACATCACACGGATTGGGAAAGTTACTTCCTTCATTGAATAGCCTTCGTAGTAATGGAAACGGCCTTCCAAAGCCATGACTTCCTTACCGCCAAGACGACCGAAGATCAGGCGGCCGTGATGGCCTTCTACCGTACTTACAGGGAAATTGGGGATATCCTGATAAGGAAAAGCTTCTATTACTTCGATTTCTGCAGCGAGGCGTCCTAGACCGGTTCCCAGAATGATGGCAGTCTGAGGACAAATAGAGGTGTGGTCTTTAATCCACTTTGCGGTTTCTTGAATTTTCTGTAACATAATTGAGTATCGTTTGGTTAAACTGATTTGCATTCTTCAGGAGGGAGATGGTAACGGGCTGCACCCACAAGCGCGAACGCAATGCCGGTGAGAGAGGGTAGTCGGCCAGTCGGGCAGCATCTTTCTCTGTGGTGATGACATAATCGTAGCTCTCGGCCTTCTTTTCGAGTGCTGCCATTTCCTTCGCACTAAAACGATGGTGGTCACGGAACAAGTCCTTGTGCAAAGTTTGGCATTTCGGTTGGAGGTAGTCTATCAGACTTTGGGGACGCGCTATGCCGCAGAGCAGCAGCACCCGCGCCTGATCCAGTTGCGGAGCTTTCGGGGAATCGCCACATTGGCCGAAGGCATAGAGCGGACCATAGGAAAGCGAGGTGAAATAGAGCTGCTGATGGGGCAGCAGTTGCAGCCGTTCTTCGAACTCGTGCATGGCCGCCTCACTCAGGTCGGGCGGGCATTTCGTCACGATGACAAGATGGGCACGATGGGCACCCGATTTAAATTCCCGCAGTCGTCCCGCTGGCATCACCGCATCTTGATAGTAGGGCCGTGCATAGTCCGTGAGCAGGAGATTGAGCCCCGCCTGCACATAGCGGTGCTGGTAGGCATCGTCCAGTAGGATAACCTCCGGAAGGGATTCCTCCATGAGTTTTCGGATACCCTCCACGCGGCGTTCACAAACGCTGACCCGCACCGTGGGGAAATGCTGTTGTACTTGCCAGGGTTCATCGCCCACTTCATCCGGTGCGCAGCCTTGGACCCTCCGGTAGCCCTTGGTCTTTCTGCCATATCCTCGGGAGAGCATGGCGCATTGCCAGCCCTCTTCCGTCAGCAGGCGCAAGAGATATTCTGTATGCGGTGTCTTGCCTGTGCCGCCCACAGCCAGATTGCCCACATTGATGATCGGAAGGGCAAAGCGCTCCTGCTTGAGCCACTGATGGTCGAAGAGCCAATTGCGTATCTGCATGATGCAGCCATAGAGCCAAGCCAGAGGGAGGAGTATCTTCATGTATATTTTTCAGCATAAGAAAAGGAGTTGTTCCTTACCCATTGGGAGCGGAATAACTCCTTTCTGGTTAGATTTATCTGATATTGAGTTCGTAAGGCAGGCGTGCCTGGATATAGCTTTTGCTGTCGAGCGATTGCAGGAAGCGGAGAGGTTCGTAGTAGACACCCAAGACTTCGCGAACGTGGTTTTCCATATAGTTCGGCTTGAGCGCTCCTGTCAGCTGTTCCATCCAGTCTTTTGGTGCCGGAGCATTGTAGGTCGCATAGTCTTTGAGGTTGGCACGCTTGGCAGCTTCAGCCACTGCGTCCTCCAAAGTTCCGAGCTGGTCGACCAATTTGATCGCCAAAGCCTGTTGGCCTGTCCAGACACGGCCCTGTGCGATGCTGTCTACCTGTTGGGTAGTCATTTTTCTGCCTTCGGCTACGCGCTTGAGGAAGAGGGCATAACCCCGGTTGACATGTGCCTGCATCACTGCACTTTCCGCAGGGCTGAATCCGCGCCCCATAGCACCGAAGTCGGAAGATTGATTGGTCTTTACCACGTCGAAATGCAAGCCGATCTTCTGTGTCAGCAGATTGGAAACATCGGGCACCATACCGAAGATGCCGATGCTACCGGTGAGTGTGGTGGGTTCGGCAAAGATATAGTCAGCCCCGCACGACATATAGTAACCGCCGGAAGCCGCCATGCCGCTCATGGAAACCACAACCGGCTTTTTGGCCTTCAGCAGCTGGATTGCCCGCCACATCTGTTCGGATGCATAGGCGCTACCACCGCCTGAATTGATGCGGAGCACTACAGCCTTCACCTGTTCGTCGTTGGCAAGGCGGTCCAAATCTTCCACCACCTGGTTGCCGACAATTTCGCTCGTCGTATTCATCGGACTGCTGCTGGATACATCGACAATGTTTCCTTCAGCGAAGTAAACTGCTACATAATTGTTGGAAGACGTTTTTTCGAGTGCCGCCAAATCCTTAGGGCTTACGAAGTTGACTTTCTCCTGCTTGCTGTAACGACGGAGAGCACTTCTCGCTTCGTCGAGATAAGCCAGGCTGTCTACCAGTCCGAGGCGTACATAGTCGGTCGCTTCGCTAAACGTAATGTAACGGTCAGCATAGCTGTTGAGCGAATCCACCGGCAGTTTTCGGGAGGCTGCCACATCCTTGCAGATCACATCCCAAATGTCATGGATGAACGAAGTGACCTGAGCACGGTTGGCGGGACTCATCTGCGTGTTGGTGAAAGGTTCTACAGCACTCTTGAAAGTACCGACACGGAAAATCTGCATGCGCACACCCAATTTGTCCAATACCTCCTTGTAGAACATCGGCTGAGAGGCAATACCATGCCAGTCGAGGATGCCCGAAGGATTCAGCAGCACCTGGTCAGCCGCACTGGCGACATAATAGGCACCCTGGCTGAAATTGTCGCCATATGCTAAAACAAACTTCTTGCTTTCCTTGAAGTCTACCAAAGCTTTGCGGAGTTCCTCCAGTACGGCATAGTCGGCCACAGTGATGCCGCCTTTGATGTAGATGCCGGCAATATTGTCGTTCTCCTTCGCCACTTTGATGGCTTTCTTCAATTCATCGAGTCCCTGGCTGCTGACCATGTTTTCGCCCAGAATTTCAGCAAAGGGGTTTTCCTGAGTGCGTTCGTTGATGGCACAGCTCAGGTCGATGTTTAATACAGATCCCTTGGTGAGGACCGGTTGAGGCTTGCCCATGGAGAGGGCAGAGACCAGCATGATGATGCCGATGATTGCGGTGAAGCCCCCGATAATGAGGAACCCCGTAATGACAGCGGCCACTTGTTTGATAAAGTCTTTCATCTGTAGCAGATTTTATAGATCTTGAATATTAGGGGCAACCCTCGCTGTGCGAAGGGCGATGATCCCCCGTGAAGATTAAAATTCGACCGTTACCTCTACGGGGCAATGGTCAGAACCATAGATTTCGTTGTGGATAGAAGCCCCGGTGAGTTTTTCGTTTAGCCGTTTGGAAGCCAGGAAGTAGTCAATACGCCATCCCGCATTCTTCTCGCGCGCCTTGAAACGGTAGGACCACCAGGAATAGGCCTCCTTGGTATCGGGATAGAAATGGCGGAAGGTATCCGTAAAGCCCGCATCCAGCAAGCGGCTGAACTTTTCGCGTTCTTCGTCGGTGAAGCCCGCATTGCGGCGGTTGGTCTTGGGATTCTTCAGGTCAATTTCCTGGTGCGCTACATTCAAGTCTCCGCAAACCAATACCGGTTTATGGGCATCCAGTTCCATCAGATGCTGGCGGAAAGCATCGTCCCAAGTCATGCGGTAATCCAGTCTTTTGAGTTCGTCCTGCGAATTGGGGGTATAGACCGTTACCAGGAAGAACTGTTCGAATTCGAGGGTGATGACACGGCCCTCGTGGTCGTGTTCTTCAATACCCAGGCCATAGCTGACCGAAAGCGGGTGGATACGAGTGAAGATGGCCGTACCGGAATAGCCCTTCTTTTCTGCATAGTTCCAATAGCTTTCATATCCGTCGAACGACAAGTCCAGCTGTCCTGCCTGCATCTTTGTTTCCTGAAGACAAAACATGTCAGCGTCCAACGCCATGAAAGCATCGCGGAAACCTTTGTCGCAGCATGCGCGGATGCCGTTGACATTCCAAGAGATGAGTTTCATTGTGTCGTGTGTATTTTGGTAATGACTACCCGTTCTTTTAAAACAGGTAAAATAGAATGATTGGTAATCTTAAGAAAGAACAAATATAAGCAACATCCTTTGATAAACCAAGGCTAATCCATATTTTTTTCTTACCTTTGACCCACAATAACTTTACAACAAACCCGCAATCATTCCGTAAAGTTACTCAGAAAGTCGCAACCCACGTTCTGCCGGTTGTTCCACAGCCTTTCTGTTTCGAGAGGAAACGCATTTTGTCTTTGCTTTTCCCTAGGACTGCCGGAATTTTGGTTTGCGGAAGAAAAAATCAGCTCAGACATGAAGAAATCTATAATGCTGCTCGCATTCGCCTTGATGGCCGTCGTTGCAGCCACTGCCCAACCCCAATTGAAATTGTCCACCATGCGTCATGACTTCGGTTCTATTCTCTGGAATCAGCCAGCCAAAGCCGTGTTCCAACTCACCAATTCCGGCAGTTCGGACCTGGTCATTGAAGCCGTGCATCCCGATTGTGGCTGCACCCTGGTGGATTGGACCAAGGAACCCATATCTCCGGGAAAGGAAGGGCAGATCGAAGTGACCTATGACGCGGCGCTACTCGGCCACTTTGTCAAGCAACTAGCCGTGACGACCAACGAGAGCAGCGTCCCCTTCTACCTGACCGTATCGGGCGACGTAGTGCTGGAAAAGAAAGACTACTCCGAAAAATACGCTTACCGTATCGGTGATCTCTATCTTGATGCCGACAATGTGGAATTTGACGACGTGCGCAAAGGCGACCTGCCCTTCCGCACTCTGACAATCTTCAATGCTGGACGACAGTCCTATAAACCCGAGCTCATGCACTTGCCCAAATACTTGCGGGCGGTGAGCGAACCTGCTGTTATCCATCCGGGGAAGAGCGGTTATCTGCATGTCGTTCTCAACAGTAACTTGCTGCGCAACATGGGGCTGACCCAAACCAATATCTACCTCAGCCGCTTCCCTGGTGACCGCATCAGCGAGGAAAACGAGTTGTTGTGTACTGCCACCCTGCTGCCTGATCTGGAAAAGTTAGACCAGCCCGGACAGCCTACAGCTACCATACAGCTCGATACCACCCGCTTGGAACTCGGCAGTTTTGAAGACAAGGCCAAACTGAAGGGCAGTGTCGAAATTTGGAATCAGGGCGAAGCCACCCTCCGTATTTCCGATCTGCAGGTGTACAATCCCGGTATCAGTGCCTCTCTCAACAAGAGCAGCATCAAACCAGGGAAAAAAGCTGTGTTGAAAATTACCGTCTATGCAGACCGTCATCATTTCAAGGGACGTCGCAGAGTCCTCCTGATTACCAACGACCCGAAGCATCCGAAAGTAACCATTGACATTCATGTGAAAAAATAAAGAAAAAGTTTCGTCGTTTCAAAAATAAGGGCTATCTTTGCATCGCAAAAACGGAAAGTAGCGCAGTTGGTAGCGCACTACGTTCGGGACGTAGGGGTCGGGCGTTCGAGTCGCCTCTTTCCGACTGAAAGCGACAATTGATGAAAATCAGTTGTCGCTTTTTGGTTTTGTCATCTTCGTTTAGTCGTTGGGGGTGCCGCCTTTCCTCCTTTCCCTATTATTTTTTGTGGCGATCCCATAAAAAAAGGCTTTGTCGTTTTACTGCTATCCATTTTTTTGTAATTTTGTTGGGTAAAATCAAATACTATGATAGCAATAACGATTAATGCCATTACCGTTATCTTAGGTAGTGCAATTGGTGCTTTGGCCCGGAAGGGCATTCATGAGAAATACATCACCGTGATGAACACGGCGATGGGTTTGGCCGCCTTGGTATTGGGAATCAATGTAGCGATGACCAATATGCAGAAGACTGCCTACCCTGTTCTCTTCATTTTCTGTCTCTCGTTAGGCGGTTTGCTGGGGACGCTTTTGAAGCTGGACCAGCGGATGGATCGCGCGATGTCGCGCCTGTCGAAGGGGTCCAATTTGTCGGAAGGCATTACGACGGCAGTTCTGCTCTGCTGTGTCGGCACCTTGGCAATTATGGGACCGGTGAACAGCGCCCTCTATGGTGACGATACCTTCCTGATGACATTGGCGACCATGAACCTCGTTACTATGATTGTTATCGCCTCCTCCTATGGTTTCGGTACTGCTTTGACCGCCATTATCGTCTTCGTGTGGATGTCGACGATCTATGGTATAGCCAAGTTGTCGCAAACCTTTATCTCGGAAGAACTGATTACTGAAGTGTCTCTTGTCGGAGGGGTGCTGATTGCAGCATCTGGTTTGGGTGTTCTCCATATCAAGGACTGCAAGACTATCAACCTGTTGCCGGCCTTGATTATGCCGATGCTGTTTTTCTTAATAAAAAGTCTGTTCTTTTCCTAATTTTGATATTTGAAAAGTGGGGCATACCAATGCCTGTCCAAGTCCTCCTGTAGCGGTCAGCGCAACAGGAGGATTTTTGGTATAGGCCGGGGAAAATCGCATTTCAGTCCGCAATGGCAGTCTCGTCTATCGGATATGCTCCCGGATTCTCTTGAGGTAAAGATTCAGGCCTTCCTCGTCCTTTTGGTCGATGATGTCCAAGAGTGACTTGAGTTCCTCGCGGATTTTGGACACCTGACCGCTGGTTCTCGGGTTGAAGAGTATCTCCCGAAGCAAGCCGTCGTCCTCGCCCAGAACTCCTTTGGCAATTTTCATGTGGCGTTTGAATGTGGTACCCGGTGCATCCTGGTGCTTCATGACCGCCGCGAAGACGAAGGTGGAGACAAAGGGAATGCTCAGCGAGTAAGCAACCGTCTCATCATGCTCGTCGAAGGTGTATTCACAGATGTGCAGTCCTAATCGGCTGTAGAGATCGCGGAAGAAAATGCGCCCCATATAGTCGCCCTCGGAAATAATGATGGCATTCTCGTTGTTGAGTGCTCCCAGATTGGCAAAGGTAGGGCCGAACATCGGATGGGTGGAAACATAGCGGCGTCCGCTTCTTTCGTAGAACTCCTGGATGCCCGTCTTAACTGATGCGATGTCGCTCAGAATGCAGTCCTCAGGCAGATAAGGGATAACCGTTTCAAACACCTCAATAGTCTTTTTGAGTGTCACCGCATTGATGACCAACTGCGGTTTGAAATCCCGGATTTCCTCCAAGGTAGTGAAACGCTGCGTATTGTACATGAAGCGGAGGCGTTGTGGATTGACATCATAGACTGCCGTTTCGTGGTCGAAGCTCAGCAAGTCAACAAAGAAAGAACCCATTTTTCCCGCTCCGAGCACAAGGATACGGGTACCCTTGGGGGCTGTGGTGGAATGTATAGTATTGGATACAGACATGGCTGGCATTTATTGTTTGTTGAGCACTTCGATTTGCTGGCGGACACTCTCTTCGTGGATGGCCTCAAAGACACATTTGATAAAATCGCTCGACATGCCGCAGAGTACGCCTTGTGCGCCGCGCTTGTCCAGAATCTCCGTGTAGCGTCCGGTTTGTACGATGGTCATATTGTGTTCCTTCTTGTACTGTCCGATTTCTCTGCTGATGCGCATACGCTTGGCGAGTACTTCGATGAGACTGTTGTCCAGTTCGTCGATTTGTCGGCGCAATGCCTCAAGACTCTCCGTGGTCTGTGTGATGTTGCGGATGATCAGTTTGTCGAGGATGAAATCCAGAACATCCGGTGTGATCTGTTGTTTCGCATCGCTCCATGCTGCATCCGGATTGCAGTGGCTCTCTACAATCAGACCGTCCAGGCCCAGGTCCATCGCCTGCTGGCAGAGTGGCGCAATCAGTTCGCGTGCCCCACCGATATGGCTTGGGTCGCAGATGATGGGAATGTTCGGGATGCGTCGGCGCAGTTCGATGGGGATATGCCACATCGGCAGGTTGCGGTAGAGTCGTTTGTCGTAGGAGGAGAAACCGCGGTGGATGACCGCCATGCGCTGGATGCCCGCACCGTTGATACGTTCCAAACCACCAATCCAGAGTTCCAAATCCGGATTGACCGGGTTTTTGACGAGTACAGGAATGTCGATGCCTTTAAGAGAATCAGCCAGTTCCTGCATGGCAAAAGGATTCGCCATAGTACGTGCACCGATCCAAAGGATATCGATGTCATGTTCTAAAGCCGCCTCGACATGCTTTGGGGTGGCTACTTCCGTAGCTACCAGCATGTTCAGTTCCTGCTTGACCCGTTGGAGCCAAGGCAGACCTTTGACGCCAACACCTTCGAAACCGCCGGGCTTAGTTCTGGGTTTCCAGATGCCAGCACGGAAAATCTTGATGCCCTTGCTGGCTATTTGGGCAGCGGTGTTCATGACTTGTTCTTCGGTTTCTGCAGAACAGGGGCCAGCTATGATCAACGGGCGTTTCGGAGTGATGCCCGGTAAATTTAAAGGTTTCAATTCGAGTTCCATATCTTGTTTTTTTTGAGAGACTTGTGAATAATGTAAGGTAGAGTGGGGGAAATGGGTCGGGGTAGTGACCTCTTCCGGTTATGGGGGAGCGATCAGCAATCACTGGGTGCGGGATGGAAAATCTGTCGGATTCTTTCCAGTGCCTCCTGCATTTTTTCGATTTTTGCACACAGGGAAATACGGATATAGCGTTGGCCGTTGCTGCCGAAGATGAAGCCCGGCGTGATGAAGACCCGTGCTTCGCGCAACACCTTCTCGGTCAGTTCTTCCGCATCGGCATAATGTTCGGGTATTCGCCCCCAAAGAAACATGCCCACCTGGCTGGGATCGTAAGTGCAACCCAGCGCCTCCATGATGGCATTGGCGAGTTGTCGTCTTTCGGCATAGAGGTTGAAGTTCGCCTCCTCATGCCAATGATCATCATTGTCGTAGGCCTTGGCGGCAGCTAGCTGGAGCGGACGGAAGGTGCCTGAATCGATATTGCTCTTTACCTTAAGAATCCAACTCACGAAGGTGGCGTTCGCTGCCAGCATGCCAACGCGCCAACCTGGCATATTGTGGCTCTTGCTCATGGAATTGAATTCGATGCAGCAATCCTTTGCCCCGGGAATCTGCAAGATGCTCAACCGCTCTTTTCCCAGAATGAAACTGTAGGGATTGTCGTTGACAATCAGGAGGTGATGGCGCTTGGCGAAGGCAACGAGGCGTTCGTAGGTAGCACGTTGCGCCGCGGCCCCCGTAGGCATGTTGGGATAATTCGTCCACATGATTTTGACATCGGACAGGTCCATCTGTTCCAGCGCCTCGAAGTCTGGTTGCCATTGCTGTTCGGGCAGTAAGTCATAATTGACGATTTCGCAACCCAAGAGTCGGGAAAGCGAAGTATAGGTGGGATATCCTGGATTGGGTACCAAGACCTTTTCGCCCGGATTGACGAAGGCCAGTGTCACATGCAGGATGCCCTCTTTGGAACCGATCAGCGGTTGGATCTCTGTTTGCGGGTCGAGTTCAACCCCGAACCAACGGCGATAGAACCCTGCCATGGCAGTGCGCAACTGTGGGATGCCCACAGTGGGCTGGTAACCATGCGCGTCTGGTTTCTGGGCTTCTTTGCAGAGTGTGCGAATGGTAGGAGATGATGGTGGCATATCGGGACTGCCGATGGCGAGGCTGATGATGTCCTGACCTGCTGCGTTGAGGCGGGCAATTTCCTTTCCCTTGCGTGAGAAATAGTATTCGTGGACCGTCTCCAATCTGTGTGCGGGTTGTATCTGGATCATAATGGTAGGAGCTAAAGGTGATTATTTGCCTTGGTATTCCCCAAGGATCTTAAGGGCGGAAGTGAGCGGTTTGACCGCATCGATGCTCTGGCGGTAGCGGAAATAATCGTTGTAAGTGATATCCACGTAGAACATATATTCCCATTCTTGTCCGATAATCGGTAGCGACTGGATCTTCGTCAGGTTGATCTTGTAGAAATTGAAGATGCTCAGTACCTGCGACAGCGATCCTTCCTCGTGGGGCAGGGTAAAGACGATGCTGCTTTTGTTGGTTTGGTGCAGATCTCTCAGTTGGTCGGCAAACCAGGCATCGCTCAGTACCAAGAAACGGGTGAAGTTGTGTTTGTTGTCTTCGATGGACCGCTTGAGCACCTTCATGCCGTAAAGTGGTGCAGCTCCCTCGTGACAGATGGCAGCATGTCCTCTCAGTTGTTTCTCCCGGATATTTCTTGCCGCCCCTGCGGTATCATCCACTTCAACCACCTTGATGTGGGGGTGGAGATTTAGAAATTGGCGGCATTGGGCGAGTGCCACCGGATGCGAGTTGATTTCTCGGATATTTTCCATCTTTTCATCCGGCAGGCACATCAGACTGTGTTCGATATGCAGTTTGTGTTCCCCGATGATGGTCGCCCCACTGTTGCGTAGCAGTTCGTAGTTATGGAGCAGACTTCCGGCGATGGTATTCTCGATAGCCATGAAACCGATGACGGAATCATCCTGCTGCATGGTCGTAATCAGTTCGTCAAAGCTGTTGCAGCAAACCAGTTCCAGTTCTTCATCTGGAAAATATTGGTGGACGGCAATGTCGTGGAAAGAACCCCGGATGCCCTGTATTGCGATGCGTTTCATATACCTTTTTAAAATTGGAGGCCAAGATGGTAGAAAACAAAAAATACCCGCTTCATGGCGAAGCGGGATTCTCGTTATCTTTTACAATTGATTGCTCGTTTATAAGTATGCAACTCCCCGCTTCGCCTGTTCAGCAAAGTAAAAATATGCATAAAAATAAAAGGAAGCAAACTGTGTCATGGTCCTTGTGGGTTTCGTTAATTTCTCTGCAAAAGTAACCTATTTTTTTTAATCAGCCAATTTTTGCGGAAGAAAAAATGGTTTGCGTTCGTTTTTCTGACAAAAAGTTGTTCAGGGACAGCGGCTTGTAACGATAACCTC
>AMCI01000896.1_pt1 | contig 14162 bp, 9 predicted proteins | sample 419838 | NCBI WGS metagenome assembly AMCI01 (sample SAMN01090643, study PRJNA158313) | gut metagenome
CTTTCCGAAGCATCCTATCATCAAAACGCTTGTCTGTGCGATAATGGCATTAAAGCAGAAAATTCCGGTATCGAAGTAGATGTTAGTTTTCACAAAGAAATTGCACGAAAACTAAATATTTTCGTTTACTTTGCTAAACCGTATCAGGCATAGAAAACTTTAGAGAAAACGAACTATGAAAAAAATTATACTGTTATCTTTCATTTGGATTGTGTGTGGAATGACTTATGCTTATGCTCATAACCATGACCTTGATCCGTTTTGGAGCGTTAGAACATCCGATTATCATAGTACCTATTATGGCGCGGCTGTTGGAAATGGAGGAATCGGTATTTTACCTTGGAAAGAACCTTTCTCTGTCAAGCAGGTAGTGTTGAATCATGTGTTTGATGCGGGTGCTCCACATGATGTAAGCAGGCTGATTTGCGGTATTAACCCGTTCTGTATCGATATGAAAGTGGATGGAGAGGCATTGGATGAAAAACTTTTATCCGGCTGGGAACAAGGTATCCATATGAAGGAAGCCATCCATCAGACTCGGTTTGTGTATGCTGATAAGTTGGAAGTATCGTATCGCATCTGTGCCCTGCGCTGTATGCCTTATGCCGGCTTGGTGAGAGTGAACGTAAAAGCTTTGGCTCCTGTCGCCTTATCGGTAGAAAACGGGGCGGATGTCCCGGATGATTATATGCAGCCTGTAGTGCACCGGAAGCATATAAGGGATTTTGGACTTGATTTGAATCTTTTGCGTACTTCTGCTTTTACCCGGCATAGAAAAATCCAGGTTTCTGCCACATCGACTTTCATTTTCGAGCATCAAATGGAAGTGACAGAAGCTGACAACGGCCGAAACGTGTTTACCAAGCATCTGAAGAAAGGAGAAACCTTTTCTTTTGATTTGTTAGGGGCTGTCTGTACGCAACGTGATTTTATAGATCCTTGTAATGAATCAGACAGAGAGGTTATTTATGGAGCTAAGGAAGGGGTTGACAGGCTGATGAGGCGCCATGTGGAGCAATGGAAAGAGTTGTGGAAGGGGGATATTCAAATTGTAGGTGATGACGAAGCGCAGCTGGCCGTGCGTCTGGCTCTTTTTCACTTATATTCAAGTGCCCGTTCCGGCAGTCGCCTGAGTATACCGCCGTTCGGATTGACCTCGCAAGGGTATAACGGACATATTTTCTGGGATACAGAATTTTGGATGTTTCCTCCTATGCTTTTCCTCAATCAGGGAATAGCGCGTTCCATGATGGATTATCGTACAGACCGACTGAAACCGGCGTGTCAGCGGGCATTCAGCTATGGCTATAAGGGAGCTATGTTTCCTTGGGAAAGTGACGATGCAGGCGAGGAATCGTGCCCTACCTTTGCCTTGACGGGTTCCTTTGAACATCATATCTCGGCAGATATTGCCATTGCTGCATGGGATTATTATTGTATGAGCCGTGATTTGCGCTGGTTGCGAGAAGAAGGATATCCGCTGATGGAAAAAGTGGCTGAATTCCTGTCAAGCCGTGTGGAGCAAAATGAAGAGGGTTCTTACTCTATTTGCAAGGTGGTTTGTGCCGATGAATATGCTGAGGGGGTCGATGATAATGCATTTACCAATGCGGCTGCGAGGTGTGCGCTGCAAGATGCCTCCAAGGCGGCCGTTCTTTGTGGTGTGACTCCTCCTGAGTCCTGGAAGGTGATCGCAGAGAGATTGCGGATACCCAAATTTCCGGATGGTGTGACTAGAGAATATGAAGGATACGAGGGTCAGATTATCAAACAGGCGGATGCAAATTTGCTGGCCTATCCGCTGAAAGTCATCACGCAACCGGAGGATATAAAGAAGGATTTACTCTACTATGAACCTAAAATAGATAAGACAGGACCTGCCATGTCCTATTCTGTATTGGCACTTCAGTATGCTCGTTTGGGTGATGGGGAGAAAGCATACGAATTATTTGTACGCAGTTTCCGACCCAATCAGTTGCCACCTTTCGGGGTGCTTTCCGAGGGAGCGGGAGGAACGAATCCTTATTTTACTACCGGAGCCGGTGGTTTGCTTCAAACGGTGATAAATGGTTTTTGCGGTTTGGACTTGACTGATGAAGGTGTCAGGCAGTTGCCTTCTGCACTGCCCGGGCATTGGAAGAAAGTCGTTGTAAAGGGTGTGGGGGCAAATCGCAGAACGTATGTCCGTGAACAATAAAGTATGTAGATTTTTACAGTCAGTCGAGGATTTTTTAGTTGTAGGTTTTCATTTTTTTGGCTGTAGGTTTGCAAAATTATCTTAGTTATAGAATTTTAAAAAGCTACAGGTATACAAACGGAAACCTGTAGCTAAAAAAATACATGAAACTGTCAACAGACAAACTTACAGAACTTGAGAAGATTTTGAAAGACGGATTCCTATTTTACTAAAAAATTTTATTACTTTCGTGCCGAACAAAAAGATTATCCAGGAAAATACTATAGATATGACAACCACAACAAGTTCATATTTCACGAATAAATACCCCATAGGATATGCACTGAGCGGCGGATTCATCAAGGGATTCGCTCATCTGGGAGTAATGCAGGCTTTGCTGGAACACGACATCAAGCCAAACATTCTTTCAGGCACCAGTGCGGGAGCGCTGGCTGCTGCCTTTTATGCCGACGGCAACGAACCGCATGAAGTACTAAACTATTTCGCAGGTCATAAATTTCAAGATCTGACCAAATTGGTCATCCCCAAATTAGGGCTGTTCGAACTGAATGAATTCATTGATTTTCTACGCAGCAACCTAAAAGCTCGCAACATCGAGGAACTGAAACTTCCACTCATCATCACTGCTACCGATCTAGACCATGGTAAAACCGTACATTTTCACCGGGGCGATTTGGCCTTATGCATTGCAGCCTCCTGTTGTATGCCCGTACTGTTTGCTCCTGTCAAAATTGATGGAATCAACTATGTTGACGGCGGACTTATGATGAACCTCCCGGTAAGTACCATCCGACGCATTTGTGAAACAGTGGTAGCCATTAATGTGAGCCCGCTCATGGCTACAAAATACAAAATGAATATTGTAAGCATTGCCTTACGATCGTATAACTTCATGTTCCGTTCGAATGCCATCTCCGAACGGGAAAAAGCTGATATCTTGATAGAACCCTATAATTTAGCAGGATATAGCAACACTGAATTGGAAAAAGCTGAAGAAATTTTCATGCAAGGCTACAACACAGCCAATGAATTTCTGGATAGACTAAACAAACAAAACAAATAATAAAATCAATTAGAATCAACTATGGAAAAAAACAATAAAATCATTATTTATCAGGTGTTCACCCGTCTCTTTGGAAACGATAACACTCACCGCATACCTAACGGAAGCATCGAAGAAAACGGATGTGGGAAATTGGCAGACTTCACCTTGAAAGCGCTTAACGAAATCAAAAAACTGGGAGCCACTCATATCTGGTACACCGGTATCATCGAACATGCCACCCAAACTGACTACCGTCGCTATAACATACAGCCCGACCATCCTGCTGTAGTGAAAGGTAAGGCCGGTTCTCCTTATGCCATCAAAGATTACTACGATGTTGACCCTGATCTGGCTAAAGACATTCCCGGACGAATGAAGGAATTCGAGAATTTGGTACAGCGCACGCATCATAGTGGCTTGAAAGTCATCATTGACTTTGTGCCCAACCATGTGGCCCGCCAATATCACTCGGATGCACAGCCTGATGGTACTATGCAATTAGGAGGAAACGATGATTCCACACAGGCTTTCAGTCCTGAAAACAACTTTTACTACATCCCGCAAACAGAACTCAAAGGGCAGTTTGATATGAAAGGCACAGCTGCCGAGCCTTACCGGGAAATGCCGGCTAAAGCCACCGGAAACAATCGCTTTGATGCTTACCCCAACATCAACGACTGGTATGAAACCGTAAAGTTGAATTATGGAGTAGATTATCTCAACGGTGGTACCTGCCACTTCGATCCCATCCCCGATACCTGGCAGAAAATGGTTGATATCCTCCTTTTCTGGGCCGGCAAAGGTATCGATGCTTTCCGCTGCGATATGGCTGAAATGGTACCGGTGGAGTTCTGGGAATGGGCTATTCCACAGGTGAAAGCCGCTTATCCCGACCTCCTTTTTATTGCAGAAGTATATAATCCTGCTGAATATAGGAACTATCTGTTTCGCGGTCATTTTGACTATCTGTATGACAAGGTGGGACTCTATGACACCCTACGCAATATTATCTGTCACCATACATCGGCCACAGAAATATCGCATGCATGGCAAAATTTAGGAGGCATTGAAAAGCATATGTTGAACTTCCTGGAAAATCACGACGAACAGCGTATCGCTTCGGAATTCTTTGCAGGAAACCCTCGCAAGGCTATTCCTGCCTTGGTGGTATCGGCTTGTATGAACACTAACCCCATGATGATTTATTTCGGCCAGGAATTCGGCGAACCCGGCATGGACAACGAAGGTTTCAGCGGACGCGACGGACGTACTACTATCTTCGACTATTGGTGCGTGGACACTATCCGAAACTGGCGAAATGGAGGCAAGTTCGACGGAGGCATGCTGACCGAAGAACAAAAATCTCTATACAACCTTTATCAGCGCATTCTTACCCTCTGTAATAGTGAAAAAGCCATTACACAGGGCGAGTTTTTTGATCTGACGTATGCTAATCTGAACGGCTGGCGCTACAATGAACATCGTCAATATGCTTTTCTGCGTAAATATGCCGACGAATTGTTGCTTATTGTGGTAAATTTTGACTCTGTCGCTGCAGACATAGCTATCAACATTCCTGCACATGCTTTCAATGTACTGCAGATGCCGCAATTGGAAAGCTATACAGCTACTGACCTCATCAGCGGCAAAAAGAAACAGTCTGTTTGCTACCTTATGAAGCTACCAATGTCTATATAAAAGACTACGGAGCCAAGATTCTGAAATTCAAGCTATAAAAAAAATTCGCATCATTCCATTAGTATAGAATCTGATGGAATGATGCGATTCTTTTTTAAAGTCCCTCAAGAGCATCTTTCAGCCGGTAAAGCCGCGTAATGGACGGATGATAGAAAGGATCCGGATAATGATCTTTGATATCATAGATATTTGCCTGAACATACCTCTTCACATCGTAAATATTTTCTGATTCTGTGAGTCGCAACGACTTCGGCAATTGTGCACTTTGAGCCCACTCTATAATAGACTTTACACTTTCTTCGTCATATTGATAATTAGTCATAAGCACTTAGTAGATTCTGATATAGTTGTGTTTTTCATAAGTCGTTAGAGAAAGAATAAGGCAGGTCTTCAGGAAGAATGCCCCTGTTTTCGTTGGGCTTGCTATCCATATTGAATTTCAGCGTGCCTCCTTTCAGCAAATCTGTATGTTTTAAGTAATTCTTTGTGTAATCGGTACCGTTCCATTGCAATGACTGAATGTAGAAATTCTTGGCACTGTTGGCCGGAGCATCGATTACTACTGACTGTCCATTTTCCAGATGCAGGATAGCTTTCTTAAACAAAGGAGCTCCCAACACATATTCATCTGTACCCGGACATACGGGATAAAATCCTAAAGCCGAAAATACATACCAGGCAGAAGTCTGACCGTTATCTTCATCTCCACAATACCCGTCGGGGCCTGCCGTATACATGCGGTTCATTACCTGACGCAACCAATACTGAGCTTTCCAGGGCTGACCGGCATAATTATACAGGTAAATCATATGCTGAATAGGTTGATTACCATGAGCATAGTTTCCCATATTCATCACAGTCATCTCACGGATCTCATGAATCACCTGTCCGTAATAGCTGTCATCAAACAAGGGCGGTACGGTAAATACTGAATCGAGCATCTGCACAAAACATGCTTTACCACCCATCAGATTGATCAATCCCTGTGGGTCATGGAACACGGACCAGGAATAATGCCAACTGTTGCCTTCGGTAAAGGCATCGCCCCATTTCAACGGTGAGAAGGGAGTCTGAAATTCTCCATTCTGATTACGGCCACGCATCAGTTTGCTTTCCTTGTCGAAAACGTTCTGATAATTCATGGCACGTTTAGCAAAGAGTTTCAGTTCCTTCTTAGGACGGTTCAATGCTTTGGCCAACTGATAAATACACCAGTCGTTATAGGCATATTCCAAGGTACGTGCCGTATTTTCATTGATTTTCACGTCATATGGCACATAGCCCAGCTTATTGTAATATTCATATCCCAAACGGCCGGTAGAAGATACTTCAGGATGTACATGCTCCGTGCCGTGCAGCAAGCCTTCATACAAGGTCTCTACCTCTTTCACCTGCACTCCTTTCAGATAGGCATCCACCAATACAGAAGCTGAATTATTACCTATCATACATCCGCGATGTCCGGGGCTGGCCCATTCCGGGAAAAATCCACTCTCTTTATACGCATTGATCAGTCCCTCTTGAATCTGTAAATTTACAGAAGGATACATTAAATTCAAGAATGGAAACAGACAGCGGAACGTATCCCAAAATCCTGTATCCGTGTACATATAACCGGGTAATACTTCTCCATTATAAGGGCTGTAATGTACCGGTTTTCCAGCCTCATCGTATTCATAGAATGCACGCGGAAACAATAGCGAACGATATAAGCAAGAATAAAACGTACGGATCTGTTCCTGGCTGCCACCCTCTACTTCTATCTTGCCCAGCACGTCGTTCCATGCCTGGCGTCCCTTCTGCACCAACTGGTCGAAACGGTTCTCTCCCAATTCGTTCAGATTGCGTTCGGCCTGCTCTGCACTGATAAAAGAAGAAGCTACACGCGCATGAACCACTTCGCCTTTGACAGTGGAGAAGCCAATAACGGCACCAGCATGATCGGCTTGCTGTTCACACCGGCCTTCTTGCAACACACCGTCGCTAGCAACTGCCTGATACGTGAAGGGCTTGTCAAATTCCACGACGAAATAATTTCTGAAATTGGCAGGTACACCACCGCTGTTACGGGTAGTATATCCTGTAATTCGTTTCTTTTCCGGTTCTATCTTGACATAAGAGCCCTTATCAAAGGCATCTACCACAACATAGGAATGTTCGTTTTCGGGAAAGGTAAAACGGAACATCGCTGCGCGTTCGGTAGGAGTCAACTCTGTGAGCACATCGTATTCAGCCAAATATACCTTGTAATAATGGGGCAAAGCCACTTCCCCCTTATGCGAGAACCAGCTGGCCCGTTTTTCTTCATCAAACTCGGGCGTGCCCACCATCGGCATGATGGAAAATTGTCCGTAATCATTGATCCACGGACTGGGCTGGTGGGTCTGCTTAAAGCCGCGTATCTTATGTGCCGTATACACATACTGCCACCCATCGCCCATCTTGCCGGTCTGCGGAGTCCAGAAATTCATTCCCCACGGACGAGCAATGGCCGGATACGTGTTTCCGGTAGAAAGTTCAAAGGACGAAAGCGTTCCTACCAGCGGACTGACATGACGGGTATAATCTTTGGCTTGCGACACGTGCCATGCCGCAAGGAAGCCTATCAATACTAAAAGTTTTTTCATCATAAACATATCATTAGATTTAAAAGAATAAAAATTGTTCTATCATTCATCTGCTTGAGCGGTTTCATACCACACCTCACCCGGCTGACTGCCCATGTCAAGTTGCAACACACCACCTGCGAGGATATCCTTATGGGTAAGGTAGCTCTTGGTATAGGGTACTCCATTGAGTGTTACCGACTGAATGTAGCAATTTTCCCGGCTCACATGCTTGGCCTGTACTGTAAACGTGTTGCCCTGCGGCAAGTGTATGGTCATTTCCGGATACAGAGGAGAACCTATTTCATACCGGCCGCTGACGGGGTTGACCGGATAGAATCCCATGGCACCAAACACATACCAGGCCGACATCTGCCCACAGTCCTCGTTTCCGCAAAGTCCGGCAGGTGTATTCTGATACAATTCATGCATCACCTGAGCAGCATATCGCTGAGTCTTCCAGGGCTGATCTACTGCATTATACAGATAAATCACGTGATGACCGGGTTCATTACCATGTGCATACTGGCCTATCATACCTGTGCTGAAAATGGGCAGATCTTCCTTACCGGCCGGGACATAGGTAAACATGCTGTCCAGTTTCTGAGCAAAGCGTTCTTTTCCACCCACCAGATGAATCAATCCGTCTATATCGTGCTGTACCGACCACATGTATTGCCACCCGTTGCTCTCGCAGATATGTTCGGTATACTCATCGGGTGAGAACGGTGAAAGGAAACGTCCCTTTCCGTCACGGGGTTGCATGAACGAAGTAGCCGGATTATATACATTGCTGTATTGGCCGGCACGCCGGAAAAACTCCTGAGCCAATTTCTCCTCACCCAGTTTCTCGGCCATCCGGGCTATACAATAATCATCGAAAGCATATTCCAACGTACGAGAAAGAGACCAGTTGTCGGAATTATAGCTATCCTTTACGTCATAGGGCACATAGCCATACTTCTTATAGAGTCCGATACCGCGGTATTCATCCAGATTGGCTGTAGCCACGCAAGCCCGAAGTGCTTTCTTTGCATCGAATCCTCCGATACCTTTCAAGTAAGCGTCCACAATAACAGGCACCGCATGATAGCCAATCATCATATCTGTTTCGCTGCCCTGAAAATTCCATACCGGCAGGCGACCGTTCTGCTCATAGAAAGCTAGAAGGGAATTCACCATGTCGGAGGTGCGTTTGGGATCCAGAATTGTATAGAGCGGATGAGCAGCCCGGAATGTATCCCACAAAGAGAAAGTGCCGTAATTCACCCAACCTTCTGCCTGATGAATCTGTCCGTCCGGCCCTCGGTAACTACCATCTACATCGCAGTAGATAGTCGGAGCTATCATACTGTGATAAAGCGCAGTATAGAACTTTGCCCGTTCGTCCTTTTCATCGGTCATTATTTCAACGCGTCCCAATTCATGGTTCCACAGCTGGCGGGCTTGCTCGCAGTAGAAATCAAAATGGTCATTAGGCACTTCAGCCACCAGATTACGCATCGCCCCATCCATACTCACTCCTGAGAGAGCCGTGCTGACGGTAATCTGTTCTTCCGGGCTCGTAGTAAAATCGAACCGGGCAATGACCGACCTACCTGTCCGCTTACCGTTCTGAACTACTTCCGCCGAATCGATCGACAATCGCTCAAAAGGCCGTGAAAAACGAGAACAGAAATAGATTTTCTGATTGCGTGCCCACCCATTGGAGAAACGATAGCCGCGCACGGTCACAGAATCTACCTGTTCGATATGCGAATCCAGCGTGGCATCCCAATTCATAGCCTTACGCAAATTCAGAAAAACAGCAGCCTGTGCCTGGGGAAAAGTATACCGCTGAATGCCGCATCGCTCGGTAGCTGTCAGTTCCACTCGGATACCATAATCTTTCAATAAAACCTTATAATATCCGGCAGAAGCCTCTTCATCGGCATGTGAAAAGAGAGAATGAATGCCCAGCGGCGCAGGTGCCTCTTTATAGGGCAAAGTCACCGGCATGAAAGAGATATCGTACAAGTCGCCAGCCCCGGTTCCGGACAGATGCGTATGACTAAAACCGGCAATGGTACTGTCCGGATAGAAATAGCCGGAAATGCGATCCCAGCCAGGTAAGCCATTATCCGGACTGAGTTGCACCATGCCAAAAGGCGCCTGTGCGCCCGGATAAGTGTTGCCTGTAAAATCGGTACCGATAAAAGGGTTAACTTCGGCAGCATAATCTACCGGCTGCCTATCGGGAGTTGAACTGCAGGAAAAGAACACGGACAAAAACGGAACTCCCACAAAATATTTCCAATGCTTCATACTGATTAAATTTACAATTTTTGCTTTCATAGTTGATGAGGCTGCCGGTCTTGTCCTTTCAGACAGCCTCGTATATAATACAACTGAGTTGCAAAAAACAATTACTCCCGGCTTAAAAATTTTTAATTTCCATGCCGGGAGCTGTTCTGATCGGACACATACGGAAGAGAACTTCCGCGCTGCAAGTGACCGGAGGAAGAAAAGGCAATTATCCGTTTACACGTTTATAATCTGCCAGGAATTTCTGTAAGCCTGCATCGGTCAAAGGATGATTCAGCAATCCCTTGATGGCAGCCAGCGGACATGTTGCCACATCGGCTCCTACCTCTATGCACTGCACGATGTGGGCTGTATGACGGATAGAAGCCGCCAGCACCTGAGTGGTAAAGCCATACGTGTGATACATTTCTACGATACGAGCCACCAGAGCAATACCATCTTCGCAGATATCATCGAGTCGACCTACAAAAGGAGAGACGTACGTAGCACCGGCTTTGGCAGCCAACAGGGCCTGACCTACCGAGAACACCAGGGTGCAATTGGTCCGGATACCCTTTTGAGAAAAATATCGGATAGCCTTGATACCATCGGCTATACAGGGCACCTTGACCACAATGTGCGGATTGAGAGCCGCCAGTTCCTCACCTTCGCGAATCATGCCTTCATAATCGGTCGCAATCACTTCGGCACTTACATCACCGTGTACGATGTTGCAGATATCCACATAATGCTTATGCTGATTCTCCACTCCCTTGATTCCTTCCTTAGCCATCAAGGATGGATTCGTGGTCACTCCATCAAGCACTCCCAAATCATAAGCCTCCTGAATTTGTTCAAGATTGGCCGTATCAATAAAAAATTTCATACCAATTAGTTTTAAATATTAACTCTGCAAAAATAGCAAATACATCCATATCCGTGCATTTTATTCTTATTTTCTACAACAGCAAAAGCAATTTTCCCAATATGCCTCCTATTGTCAGGTGTTTTTTACACGTTTTTACTAGCATGTTAAAAATATTATTCGTAAGTTTGCCCATATTATATAAACATTCTAAAAATCAACGAGTCATGGTAATAGACAAATTAGAAAACATTGAAAAATACGCTTCACTAAATCCGTTGTTTCCACAGGCTATAGAGTTTCTGAAATCACATGATCTAGCCTCATTGGAAGTAGGCAAAACCGAACTGAATGGCAAGGATTTGTTGGTAAATGTGGCACAGACCAAGCCAAAAACTCAAGATCAGGCTAAACTTGAAACTCACCGTGATTTCATCGATATCCAGATTCCTGTATCCGGTACGGAATTAATGGGCTACACACCTGCCGATGCCTGCCAGCCTACCGATGCCCCCTACAATACAGAAAAAGACATCACTTTCTTTGAAGGACGTGCTGAAAGCTATATTGAAGTGAAACCAGGTATGTTTGCCATCTTCTTTCCACAAGACGGACATGCACCGGGCATCACTCCCGACGGTGTGAAGAAAGTCATCCTAAAAGTTAAAGCATAAAAGCTGTTTAAAACAATAAAAATCTCAATAAAACGATCCTATATGGAAACATTAAACTTAATCAAGAATGACCCTTGGCTGGAACCTTATGCTGATGCCATCAACGGACGCCACAAGCATGCTGTGGACAAAGAAGCCGAACTGACTAAAAACGGCAAACAGACACTGGTTGATTTTGCTTCGGGACATCTCTATTTCGGTCTGCATCGCACAGCCAGCGGATGGATTTTCCGTGAATGGGCTCCCCATGCCACTCAGATATTTATGATAGGTACTTTCAACGGATGGAAAGAGCAGAAAAAATACAGTCTGAAACGCAAATCCGGGGGAAATTGGGAAATAAAGCTCCCTGCGGATGCCCTGCATCACGGCGACCTCTATAAGCTGATGATTCACTGGGAAGGAGGTCAAGGTGAACGTATCCCTGCATGGGCCAACCGAGTAGTGCAAGACGAACAAACCAAGATTTTCAGTGCACAAGTATGGGCACCTGAAAAGCCTTATAAATTCAAAAAACGCACCTTTAAGCCCAACACCAATCCGCTGCTTATCTACGAATGTCATATCGGTATGGCACAGCAGGAAGAAAAAGTAGGCAGTTATCGTGAATTCCAGGATAAAGTGTTGCCGCGCATAGCCAAAGACGGGTATAATTGCATTCAAATTATGGCCATACAGGAGCATCCTTACTATGGCAGTTTCGGATATCATGTATCCAGTTTCTTTGCCGCTTCTTCACGATTCGGAACGCCTGAAGAACTGAAACAGTTGATTGACACCGCCCACAGTATGGGAATTGCAGTGATTATGGACATTGTTCATTCACATGCCGTAAAGAATGAAATAGAAGGTTTAGGCAACTTTGCCGGTGACCCTAATCAATACTTCTATCCCGGTGACCGCCGCGAACATCCGGCATGGGATTCACTGTGCTTTGATTACGGTAAAAACGAAGTATTGCATTTCTTGCTATCCAACTGCAAATATTGGATGGAAGAATTCCGATTCGACGGATTCCGATTCGACGGTGTTACCTCTATGTTGTATTATAGTCACGGATTAGGAGAAGCTTTCTGCAACTATGGTGACTATTTCAACGGACATCAGGATGACAATGCAATCTGCTACCTTACCCTAGCCAACCGTTTGATTCATCAAGTTAATCCGAAAGCCATCACCATTGCGGAAGAGGTATCCGGCATGCCGGGTCTGGCTGCTAAGTTTGAAGATGGCGGCTACGGCTTCGACTACCGCATGGCCATGAACATTCCTGACTACTGGATTAAAACCATCAAGGAAAAAATTGATGAAGACTGGAAACCTTCAAGTATGTTCTGGGAGGTGACCAACCGACGTGCAGACGAAAAGACTATCTCGTATGCCGAAAGCCATGACCAGGCTCTCGTGGGCGACAAGACCATCATCTTCCGATTGATTGATGCTGACATGTATTGGCATATGCAAAAGGGAGACGAGAACTATACGGTGACGCGAGGTATCGCCCTGCATAAGATGATCCGTCTACTCACTGCAAGTACCATCAACGGTGGATACCTGAACTTTATGGGTAACGAATTTGGTCATCCTGAATGGATCGATTTCCCGCGCGAAGGCAATGGATGGTCGTGCAAGTATGCCCGCCGTCAATGGGATTTAGTAGACAACAAGAATCTGGCTTATCACTATCTGGGCGACTTTGACGCTGCCATGCTATCTGTCATAAAAAGCGTAAAGAATATCCAGAAAACACCGGTACAAGAAATTTGGCATAACGACGGAGACCAAGTATTGGCCTACATGCGCAAAGATTTGATTTTTGTATTTAACTTCAGTCCGAACCAATCGTTCACCGACTATGGATTCCTGGTTCCTGCCGGAAGTTATGAGGTGGTTCTGAACAGTGATAATCCTGCCTACGGTGGTTTCGGTCTGACCGATGACACTGTGAAACATTTCACCATGTTCGACCCGCTGTATAAAAAAGAAAAGAAAGAATGGCTGAAACTTTACATCCCGGCACGCACTGCTGTAGTGCTGAAACGAGTAAAGTAACTTTAACAAAGGAGGTGTGTCGTACTTGGCACACCTCCTTTAATTTTGTTCCGCACATAACAGCGCAATGACTTTATGAAAGTCCTTCAATTTCTCCGTGAATCACATCCATCTTCTCGGCCTGCGGAGTCTTAGGCAATCCGGGCATACGTAAGATTTCACCCGCAATCACTACCAGCATCTCAGCACCATTGTTTACCACGATATCCTTGATGTGAAACTCAAAATCATCCACCGCACCGTAAGCCTTCGGATCAGCAGAGAAAGAATACTGAGTCTTGGCAATACAAATGGGATAATGCGAAATGCCCATCTGCTCAATAAGTTTCAGTTTATTGCGAGAAATACTGCTATAAGTCACCATTTTCGCTCCGTAGAGGTTGCAAGCCACTTTTTCAATTTTCCGTTCCACAGTATCGGTTTCCTCATACGTGAATTGCAGAGGTGCTGAAGGTTTGTTTTCAATGGTATTCACCACCAAGTTAGCCAATTCCACAGCACCAGCCCCACCTTCGGCAAAAGCATTATTAATAGCAAAGCCCACCTGCAGTTCTTCTTCACAATGACAACGGATAGCTTCTACTTCTTCATCTGTATCGCTAGAGAAACGGTTGAAAGCTACCACTATAGTCTGTCCAAAAGATCGCAGGTTACGCACATGCTTGTCCAAGTTGCCAAATCCTTGTTGCAGACCTTCCATGTTGGGTTCCTTGATGCGATCCAAAGGCACACCGCCATGCAT
>AMCI01000907.1_pt1 | contig 14043 bp, 16 predicted proteins | sample 419838 | NCBI WGS metagenome assembly AMCI01 (sample SAMN01090643, study PRJNA158313) | gut metagenome
GATATTCCATGCCTACGCCTGCATTAAAACCAATTCTCAAATCCGTGTCGGCATCACCTGTAATATTACTCATATTCATTCCCGCTTTCACGTTCCATGAAATCTGAGAATAAGAAACCATAGATACCAGTGCAAACAGCACTAAAAGCAAACTTTTTTTCATATCATTCATTTTAGTTGTCAGTCCCTTCCCAAGGCCGACTTGTTAATTAAACGCAATATGAGCATAGGGAAGCATTCATACCTCCTCAATGGACAAGTATGCATATATACTCATTCACTATTAACAATTGTATTTAAAAACAAATATATCCAATTAATTAAAAAGAAGCAATAAAGCAACTAACTTTTCTCACCCAAAAATAAAAAAGAAAACAATTTCTAGGAATAAGCAGAAAGTCGCATCTACTCTGATGAATAGATACGACTTTAAGAATATAAAAAATTTTCTATTACTTATGTGTCTCCACAATCTGCGTAGGAGCCAATTCTATATTCCGGCGATCAACCTGACGAACGACGCTGGCAGCCAATTGAAGGAAAGCATGTCCGGTAATGGACTGCTCATCCAATGCCACCGGTGTTCCTTTATCACCCGCTTCACAAATACCTTGCACGATAGGAATTTGTCCCAACAAAGGTACATGCATTTCCTCGGCCAACCGTTTGGCACCTTCCTTACCGAAAATATAATATTTGTTTTCCGGCAACTCAGCAGGAGTAAACCAAGCCATGTTTTCCACCAATCCTAAAATAGGCACATTTACCTTATCATTCGTAAACATATTGATTCCCTTACGGGCATCGGCCAAAGCTACAGCCTGCGGTGTACTGACAACAATTGCTCCGGTCATAGCCAATGTTTGAACCACCGTCAGATGAATGTCACTAGTCCCGGGAGGAAGGTCAATCAGAAAGTAGTCCAATTCACCCCACGCAGCATCTCCAATCAACTGTTTCAGAGCATTACTTGCCATCCCTCCTCGCCACAAAGTAGCCTGATCAGGGTCTACAAAAAAACCTATAGAAAGCAACTTCACTCCATATTTTTCTATCGGAATAATCAAATCACGGCCATCAATACGTTCAGCATACGGACGGGCTTCTTCCACTTGAAACATCTTCGGCATTGAAGGACCAAAGATATCCGCATCCAACAAACCGACTTTATAGCCCAGTTTAGCCAATGCAACAGCCAGATTGGCAGCTACTGTAGACTTTCCTACCCCTCCCTTACCAGAAGAAATACCTACCACGTTCTTTACCTGCGGAAGCAATTTACCCACTTCCGGACGGGCAGCTTGTTTACTTTCAACACCAATCGTAACCTGCACATCGGGAGATACATACGTATGAATAGCCGTTTCAGCTGCCTTCAACATCGATTTCATAAAAGGATCGGTGGGCTTTTCAAATATCAATGAAAAGCTGACAGTCATTCCATCAATCCGGAGATTGTCTGCAACCATCTCCGCCTCTAACAAATTCTTTCCCGTACCGGGATAGCGCACTGTTGCCAGTGCATCTAATATCAATTTAGGATACAGAGTCATATTTTTTAGCTTTAACTATTACACTTTCACTTCCAATTTTTTTTGCAGTTTATTGCCTGCAAAAAACAGTTTGTTATTTACTCGTAACCAACCCGCTTCGCTTACTGCGATTGTAGCTACGATAAGAATCAAGTTCAATTTCTACATCCGGTTCATGCAACACACCTTGCTGAGGGAGCCGGAACTTGATATACTTGATATTCAACCCTCGATCCAGCCACTGCTGCTCATAATAGGTTTTTATTCCCAAAATATCATCTACCAAACCCGAATGATACAAATCCTCCGTCATAAATTCTACCGGCAACTGATTCGTCTCAATCATATATTTTGTATAAGTAAACATGAAATTGCTGTCTGTTTTCAAATGAATAATGCCGTTTGGCTGCAAAAACTTACGATAGCGTTCCATAAAATAAGTAGAAGTCAAACGCTTGGTAGCCTTCTTCATCTGAGGGTCGGAGAATGTCAACCAAATCTCACTTACCTCACCGGGTGCAAAAAAACGCTCGATAATCTCGATATTGGTACGCAAGAAAGCCACATTCTTCATACCGGCCTGTAACGATTCGGTTGCACCGGTCCACATACGAGCACCTTTGATATCCACAGCTATGAAATTTTTTTCGGGAAACATCTTACCCAGACCCACTGTATATTCACCGCGTCCGCAGCCCAATTCAAGTACGATGGGATGGTCGTTCTTAAAGAACACCTCATGCCACTTTCCTTTCATTTCAAAGGGCACATTATCAACTGCCGAATAAGGATATTCAAACACATGTGGGTAACTTGCCATGTCAGCAAACTTTTCTAATTTATTCTTTCCCATATCAATCCTGATTAGGCCACAAAGGTAGTCTTTTTAAACGAAACAGACAATTGAGTAGAAGGTAAATACTAGTCATAAGTGTTTATCTCCTACTCCTTGTTCACTGCCCGCTTCGGAAATATTTGTGTATAAAACTGTCTACTCTGCCGTTTTTTATTGTGCGGTCAAGAATTTCTGTAAGTTTACTGGGACTCAAAGTATAGAAGAAGCATAATACTCATGCCGGCATACCCAAAGAAATGGAGCACAAATTCGTTGCGCTCCATTCTATTCTTTAGTTCATCCAGCACCTTACGCTGTTGATAAACTCATCTGTACTTACTATTATTCAACAATAGTCACCCATCCGTGTGTATCAGGCTCGTCGCCATACTGAATTGCACGCAGTTTATGGTACAACTTCGTACAAACAGGTCCCGGTTTTCCGTCTGGTGCCAACACATAAGAGCGGTCATTTTCCGGATCATCAATGCGCTGGATTGGACTGATAACAGCAGCTGTTCCACAAGCACCGGCTTCCTCAAAAGTAGCCAATTCTTCTTCCGGAACCGGACGACGTTCTACTTTCATACCCATATCTTGGGCCAATTGAATCAAGCTCTTATTGGTGATAGAAGGAAGAATCGAAGTAGAAAGCGGAGTGATATAAGTATTGTTTTTAATCCCGAAGAAATTAGCCGCGCCACACTCGTCCATGTATTTCTTTTCTTTAGCATCTAGATAAAACTCAGCAGAATATCCAGCTGCATGTGCTTCCTGACTAGCACGAAGACTGGCTGCATAATTACCACCCACTTTATAGATACCAGTGCCCAACGGAGCCGCACGATCGTACTTACGTGTGATAACATACGGAGTAGCCGCAAACCCGCCTTTAAAATAAGGGCCTACCGGTGTAACGAAGATGACAAACAGATATTCATTGGCAGGACGAACACCGACTTGAGCACCTGTACCGATGAGTAACGGGCGGATATAAAGAGAAGCACCACTTTCGTAAGGAGGGATAAAACGTTCGTTGAGTTTTACCACCTTCAGTACCGCTTCCTTAAAACGTTCTGTTGAAAGTTCAGGCATCAAAATGCCACGGCAAGTCGACTGCAGACGGGCAGCATTTTCCTCCAGACGGAAAATACGCACCTTACCATCTTTACCACGAAAAGCCTTCAAACCTTCAAAAGCTTCCTGTCCGTAGTGCAAACAAGTAGCCGCCATGTGCAAAGGAATGGTCTCCTCGCTGCAAATTTCTAATTCGCCCCACTGTCCGTTACGATAGTAAATTCTCACGTTATAGTCTGTCTTCATATATCCGAAAGACAAATTCGACCAATCAATTTCTTTCATATTATACTAACTTTAAATTCACTTTTATCAGCCATAGATTCGCAAAAATAACTTTTATTCTTCAGACTGCTTCTTTTCTTTCAATAATTTTTCAACTTCACGGTCTGCTTTCATTAATTTTTCACTGCAAAAGGCAATGATATCATTAGCCTCCTTTATTTTTTCACCCAGCATATCAATATCCAATTCATTGTTGTCTATTTGACGGACGATTTTTTCCAACCGTTCCATTGCTTGCTGATAAGTTTCTTTCTTTGCTGCCATAAGAATATATCTTTGTTAAATTTTCTGTTTTTTCTGATTCTGTAGCATTGATTTGTAAGCACAGGAAGAAGACACTACAGAAGTTACTTTTCCCCGAGCCAAGCAGGTAACCAACGTGTCACCCACGTTCAAAGAAGAAACATCTGTTACCGCCTTACCATTGTTTAATGTGATACTATACCCTCTTTTCAATAATTTTACAGGCGAAGCATCATCCATGCGCTGACGGAACAGTTCTAAACGATGGCGTTCACGAGCCAAAGAAGCCAATGCGACTTGTGACAAATCCTTTTGCATCGTCAGTAAAGCCAAACGGACATCCATCAGTTTACGCTGTACCAGATGAGGAATACGCGATTGCAAAACATCCAGCCTCCTATACTCTCTATCGAGTAAATCGCAAACTCCCTGTTGCACACGCGCCTGCAGATTATCCAATCGTTCGGCCACGTTCATCAGCTGCTGTATGAGCCGTTCGGCGGCAGCAGTCGGCGTCTTTACACGGGTGTGCGACACCATATCAAGCACTGTATCATCCCTTTCATGTCCAATACCAGTAATAATGGGCAAAGGGAACTGCGCACAAGCAGTGGCCAACAGATAAGTGTCAAAACCTGACAAATCGGAAGTAGCCCCTCCTCCACGGATGATAACCACTACGTCAAACTCATCAACACGCTGATTGATAGCATCCAAAGCCGACAAGACAGATTCTTCCACCTGACTGCCTTGCATTAAAGCAGGAAACAGTTCTGTATAAAAATAAAAACCACGCACATTGTGTTCCAACTGATGGCAAAAATCATCATATCCGGCGGCAGTTGCTGAAGAAATAACGGCAATGCGCTGAGGAAGAAGCGGCATAGGCAACTCCTTATTCAACGTAAGCACACCTTCTTCCTGTAGTTGTTTCAAGATTTCGCGCCGGCGAAGAGCCATATCTCCCAACGTGTAAGAGGGATCGATATCCAATACTGTGAGGCTATACCCATACAGTTCATGAAACTGCACCATCACCTTAACTTGTACCTTAATACCGGAAGTAAACAATTGACCCGTAGATTCTTCAAAATAAGATTTCATCAAACAGTACACATGCTTCCAAATCACACCGCGCGCTTTAGCCACCAGCGCGTTACTTCGCGGGTCTTTCTGCACAAACTCCAAATAACAATGCCCGGTAGTATTAGAACGCACATCACTTAATTCCGCCTGAATCCAATATTCATCAGGCAGACACTGCTCTAGACTACGACGCACCAATGCATTCAATTCCAAGAGAGAAAAAGAGACATCCGTACCCATCTCGACTGCAATTTTTTAGTTATTACCCGTTTTGTTCCCTTTTATTCCGAGAAATGCTTTCCAGAAATCAGGAATACCGTAACCGAAAATATTGTCAGGAGCATCTGCACGGTCGCCCGAACGGCGAACCACTTCAATGATTTCCTTAGCTGTCAGTTGAGGACAAGCCTGCCACAGGCAAGCCACCATACCGCATAAAATAGGCGAAGAAAACGAAGTGCCGTTAGCCAAACGAAGATTACCGTCGGTTCCCATAATACCAGCTGCCAACCCCACAGCCATCACATCCGGCTTCACTCTCCCATCGGCTGTATTACCGACCGAAGAGAAAGGTGCCAAATCTCCCTGCTTATCAACCGCTCCTACAGCAATCACATTCTCAGCATCAGCCGGAGGAGTAATTTTCTTCCATGTACCGGCTCCCGCATTTCCCGCACTGCACACCACAACCATTCCCTTATCTGCCGCACGCGAAGCCTCACGGGACATCAAAGCATAACGACCATTCAAATCACAGTAACGATAATTGCAAGAAGCGTCATCAAAAGAATAATAACCGAGAGAAGAATTCACTAAATCCACCCCTACACTGTCCGCAAATTCAATAGCTGCCGTCCAATAGTCTTGTTCTACTAGACTTTCCGACGATTCATCTTCGCTGCGCAATAACCAATAAGAAGCTTCCGGTGCAGTGCCTATCATAATGTAAGGCTTATTCATAGCCATACAAGAAAGCACCGAAAGACCGTGACTGTTCTCAGCATAAATATCCGATTGAGGGTCAACAAAATCACGCACACCCTCAATGGAAAGATTGTCCATTGCCTTGATTCTATCTAGATTGTGAAAACCAGCATCAATAACCGCAATCGTCATCCCTTTTCCTTTAAAACCTGCCTGATGCAACAGATGCCCGTTGCTAATCTGCAATTGGACAGCTGCTGTTCCATAAGGATGCTCCATCCTTTGAGGATGATTAATCAATGTATCCCTATGACTTTCTCTGCGATACTCGCCTTGCCACACCTTTTGTACGGCACATACAAAAGGAAGAGCCGAAATCCGTTCCATCACCGTCGTATCGTTGCAGGAAACAGTCACGAAATTTTCCCACTTACCAGTAACAAGTACCTTCACACCCTCAGCCTGAATTGCGTCTACATACTGTTGACAAACAGGCAAGTCTGTGGAGTCTATCGGCAACCCTTGCCTGGTTCTCCGCTCAATAGACTTGACAGATAAGAACTTTTCGGGTTGTTGCAATGAATATGCTGTAACAGCCTTATCTTTCAAGCTGATACGATATTTAAATGTATCAGACGATACGGCGTGAACATCTGTTCCCCATCCAATCATCCATGTCAATAACAACAATACGTATTTTTTCATTTTTTTCTTTTTTCAATCAGAATCCCTCATTTTCCATAATCACCAAACCAATTCCCCGCTGAGAAGCAATGAATCCTCCTCCCAACACACGTTTATCCTCATAGAATACAGCCGACTGTCCGGGAGCAATGGCAGAAGCCGCTTCCAGAAAATGTACAAACAGACGGCCGTCATCCAAACGTTTCACCTTACAAGGCAAAGGCCGGCTCCGATAACGGATTCTGACCGTGAGATGCTCACAGTCCAACAATGCCTGCTCATCTACCAGCAGATCTTGCTCTACCAGCATGTATTCGGTCTTCAACTGCTCTGCATCCCCCAGCATCACCGTATTTTTTTGCGGATTGATTTTCAACACATAAGCCGGCTTGCCTAATGCTATTTCAAGTCCTTTACGCTGGCCAATGGTATAATAAGGAACCCCTTTATGCCGACCCAGTTTTACTCCCTCCGAATTAACAAACCAGCCAGGACCTATTTCACTATCTAACTGAGGACACTGTTCACGGAGAAAATCACGATAGTCACCTTGAATAAAACACACTTCCATACTTTCTCCTTCTTTCGACTTTGCCTCGTATCCTTTCTCTGCCAGATAAGTACGGACCTGTACTTTGGTATAATCACCTAAGGGACAAATGCAACGCTTCAATACCTCTTGGCTTACTCTCCACAAAAAGTAAGACTGATCTTTTTTGTCATCATCTCCTGCTACAATATAAATCCGACCGTCTTGCTCTTCCAGCCGAATGTAATGTCCTGTAGCAATCCAAGCGCAATCCAAACGGTCGGCCCATTCAGATAAAATTCGAAACTTAAACAGCGGATTACATATGACGCACGGATTTGGTGTACGCCCTTGCTTATACTCATCAATGAAATTTTGCACAATAGTTTCCCTAAAAGGAATGCGTTCGTCAGCCACAAAATGCTCGATTCCCATCCGTGCAGCAAGTTCTTTCGCATCTTGAGGATCATCCCCCCAAACACGCATGGTTACTCCAACAATTTCATACCCTTGTTCTTGAAGCATCAGGCAGGTAGCTGTACTGTCAATACCGCCACTCATACCCACTAAAACACGTTTATTCCGTTCTTTCATCTATATTTCTGCCAAATTGATTGGTTACAAATGTACAAGAATCTTCGGAAAAAATAAATTTATTGCCGCATCTTTCTGAAAATCCCGCTTCTATTTAACTCAATGCTTCTTTTCCAATTTTGCTATTTAGCACACAACACTTCAAAGAGAAAGAGAATGAGAAAGGGAAAAAGGGAAGTCCTCTTTGCAGAATAAAGAAAAATCACAAGCAAAACAACCATTTTTACGCTTTTTCTTGTAAATATAGACTTTTCAGACTCAAAATTTTGTTTTTTTCTTTCCTATGAACTATATTTGGATAATCACCTAAAGAAAGAACAATTATGGCTAACCCCAAACTACCGGGTATTTCCGAAAATCAGCAAGCCTTATTGTATGCCAAATTGAATGAATACAACCGAGGCAGAGCATCTTTTAAAGATGCAGGGGTTTACTTGGTTGTACTTCCGCGACCGGGTAAACCTAACTACACGTTATGGATTTACTCACCGCTACCCGAAAGACAGTCATTTCTCTACCTGCGAGATTTGACGACCGATGTCTACGAATCGTTGCGAATAGCAAGCACACTACTCTATTATTCGCCGCGCTGCATTGTATTAGTGGAATACAACGAAAAAAGGATGCATAGCAACGGAGATGATTTGGTATTCTTCGGGAAGTATCGCGGACATTATCTGCACGAGATACTGAACATAGACCCCTCTTATCTCAGTTGGATTGCCTATAAATTTACGCCCAGAATTCCCAAGCAGGAACGTTTTGTGCTCATAGCCCAGATATATCATTCGGTGTATCTCGATATAATGCAAAGAAAAGTCAGACAAAAATCTAATGCAAGCAATTACCTGGGAAAGGAAGGAGATAAAATAACGAACCAACAGTTCAAGATTATAAGAGTACGACTGGAAGACGACCCATACAAAACGAGAGTCAACGGAAACACACCTCAATTTTTTGTGAAACAGATACTCACGCTCGTTGACACCCAAGGAAATCTGGTAATTATCAGTGTTCCGTCCAAAAACGCGAGTGCCCTTTCCAACACATTGTCTGCCTTCGAACATGCATACCGACCAGGAGAGATTGTTTACGTTCTTTCGGCTAGAATTGCACGCCTATTCGAAAGTTACGGTTCCAAATACACCCGTCTCAGCCACGTCAAATTGACCCAGTTTCCTACTGGAAATTGAGAAGCGGATGTACCGCTATGACTATTCTTTTTCTATAATCACCGTAGCATAGGCAGATATGCCTTCTTCACGGCCAATAAATCCCAACTTTTCGGTAGTTGTGGCTTTAATGGACACCTCGTCAACATCCACTCCCATCACAGAAGCCAAGGTTTCCTGCATGAGCGGAATATGCATCTTAAGTTTGGGCCTTTCTGCACAAATAGTCGCATCGATATTTCCTACCTTGAACCCCTTAGTAGCAATCAGTTCCACGGTTTTCTTCAACAAAATTTTGCTGTCGATGTTCTTAAACTCACCGGCTGTATCCGGGAAATGATATCCGATATCACGCATATTGGCTGCTCCCAAAAGCGCATCACAAATGGCATGAATAAGCACATCAGCATCCGAATGCCCCAGCAAACCTTTAGTATGTTCCAAACGGATACCCCCCAACCATAAATCACGGTCTTCGACCAACTGATGCACATCAAAGCCAAAACCGACCCTTACCTTCATAAACGTAAACTTTTTAAAATGATAAATAATACAATACAGGCTACAATCAGCGAATATGAAAATCCAACAATTTTTCACCTTCCAGATACCCTTGCAAATGCTGACCGATATACACCGGACCTACCCCAGCAGGCGTACCCGTAAACAACAAATCTCCGATTTTCAAAGTCACAAACTGGCTCACATAAGCAATGATATCATCTACCTTGAACAACATATCGGCTGTGCATCCTGCCTGCACTTCCTTACCGTCAATCTGAAGACTGAAGTTCAGTTGCTGAATATCCTTGAAACGATCTACCTGCACAAATGTTCCTATGGCAGCCGAAGCGTCAAATCCTTTACACAATTCCCATGGATGTCCCTCCTCGCGAAACTTACGCTGTAAGTCACGGGCCGTAAAATCAACTCCTACCGTCACTGCATCGTAATAACGATGTGCAAAACGGGGAGCGATATTCTTTCCCAAGCGGTTAAGACGAACCACCAACTCCGTTTCATAATGTATTTCGTTAGAAAAATCGGGAATGAAGAACGGTTTTCCGTCTTTCAATATGGCCGAATCCGGTTTCATGAAAATCACCGGTTCTGAAGTTGTTTTTGTCTGCCCCAACTCCTTATTGTGGAGAGCATAATTCAAACCTACTGCTATAATCTTCATCTATCTTTCATTAAAATTCAATCGGTTAAACATCAAAGCCAGATGAGCATAAAGAGACGTATTCTGCACCACGATATGTTCAGGCACTCGGATGCGGAACGGGGTAAAGTTCCACACAGCCTTTATACCCCCATCTACCATTTTATTCGTTATATCCTGAGCGTTATTAATCGGTACGGTCAGTATACCAATATTCACCGGAGATTCATTCATTTTAGCTTCAAAGTCATCGGAATGAAAAATAGGTATTCCGTTTAAATCCTTCCCAATCAACGCAGGATTGATATCAAAAGCAGCTACAATTTCCAAACCGAAATGACGCAAACCTGAATCCTGCAACAGAGCAGCACCTAAACTACCAACACCAAACAAAAAAGCCTTATGCATATTTGTAAAACCCAAAAAACTCTCCAGCACTTCAATCAATGCATCTATGTCGTACCCCACTCTCGTACGTCCGGAGATATTAACATAAGACAAATCTTTCGCAATTTGCGAAGCATCAATATTCGTTGCTTTCGAGATTTGAGTAGAAGAGACAAATTGCTCTCCTTTTTCTTTCATCAGCTTGATGTTAGACAGATACCAGGGAAGTCTGCGCAAGGTAGGCTCCGGCACTTTATCCGCCTCTTTTCGTATATAAGTGCTCATACTTCTTTACTAAAATTGGTATTTTGCAAAAGTACATTATTTTTTGGTACTGACAACGCTATCGAGCAAAACCTTAATAGAGATTAAACAAAACGGAGAAAAGGAAGTAACATTTGGCATGTTGATATAAGTTTGCTATTTTTGAACAGAAAAAAGATTAAACATGAAAAAAAATGACTGGAAAAGCTGGCTGAATGTAGTATATTCTACCAACCCCAACTTCCACTACGACACAGAAGAAGAGGAAAAAACTACCACTTTGGACAAAGCCAAACAAAAACTCCGCGTAATGCTCGACCGCAAGAACAGAGGTGGGAAAATAGTAACACTCATCACCGGATTCATCGGAACAGAAGATGATCTGAAAGAACTGGCCCGTCTGCTGAAAAGCAAATGTGGTGTAGGAGGCTCAGCCAAAGAAGGAGAAATCATTATCCAAGGTAATTTCAAAGCTCTAATCATCGAACTCCTCGTCAAAGAAGGATACAGCCAAACCAAAGGCATAGGAGGATAAACAAAAAGCCCCTGCCACAGCAAGTGCGACAGGGGTATTTTATTATCAAATGAGTTGATAAGATTATTCAGCCTTCAAAGTGAAACGCTTAAAGTCAACAACTTTCAGTTCAGCGTCAGCAGCAGCCAATACTTCTCTTACAGTCTTCTTACCATCCATGATATCTTCTTGATTCAACAAACAAACTTCCTTCAAGAATTTACCCAAACGCCCCTTAGCAATGTTCTGAATCATTTGTTCAGGCAAATGAGCAGCTTTTTCTGCAGACACAGAAGCTATAATTTCTTTTGCTTTAGCTACATCCTCAGCAGTAATCCATCCCTTAGCCATGTTGCTTTCCATGTGATCTTCGCTATCCACATGAGCCGGGTTGATATTAGCTTTTTTCAAAGCAGCTTCAACAGCCTTCTGTACTTGTTCAACTTTAGTCTTTTCAATAGCTACTTCGATTTCCTTCTGCTTAATTTCTTCAGAAACGCCATCTTCGTCAATAGCAATCGGATTCATAGCAGCAATTTGCATAGCTACCTGCTTAGCCAACTGCTCATCAACAGCCTTGTTGAAAGCAACGATAGTACACAAACCGTTTCTGTTCATGTGGTTATAAATAGCTGTACATTCACCTTCAACAGTCAAATAGCCGTCCAACTCCATTTTTTCACCAGTGATACCGCTACGGTCAGTAACAGCATCCTGAACAGTACCATTGCCCATCGGCAATGCCTTTACTTCGTCCAAAGTTTTGCAGTCGTTAGCAACAGCAAGATCCAGAATATCCTGAGTTAACTTTACAAAGTCTGCATTTTGAGCAACAAAGTCAGTTTCGCATTTCAAAGCGATGATATAGGCACGATTGCCAGTAGTCTTTGCCAAAACGCAACCTTCGGCAGCTTCACGTTCAGAACGCTTAGCAGCAACAGCCTTTCCTTTTTTACGGATAATTTCCATTGCCTTGTCGAAATCGCCTTCAGCTTCAGTCAACGCATTTTTGCAATCCATCATACCAGCTCCGGTCATTTTGCGCAGCTTGGTAATATCAGCCATACTTACAGCCATACTAATTTCCTTTATTTAAATGAATACTATATTTCTTATAAAACAGATGTGCCAATCTGCCAATCGAGATACAAGCGAATGTCCGTTTCCCAAAAGAAAAGTAACACTTGTACATTAGCAAATTGGCACACTATTATATTAAGCCTCTTCGTCTTCCTTCAAGAAAGCAGCAGCTTTGGATGCATTGATAGCTTCCTCATCTGATTTATCAAGTCTTGCCTTAGCTGATTTTTTCTTTCCCTTGTTAGCAGGAGCTTCACCAGCGGCTTCCATGTCGATTTTTTCAGCTTTTCTTTCTTCCAAACCTTCAATCATAGCAGCACAGCAAGCATCCAAAATAACCTCTACAGACTTAGTAGCGTCATCGTTTGCTGGGATTACGAAGTCAATGTTTGAAGGATCAGAGTTAGTATCAACGATACCGAACACAGGAATACCCAAACGGTTAGCTTCGCGAACTGCAATATTTTCTTTCATTACGTCGATAACGAACAAAGCAGACGGCAGGCGAGTCAAGTCAGCGATAGAGCCCAAAGTTTTGTCCAATTTTGCACGTTGACGAGAGATCTGAAGAATTTCTCTCTTAGAAAGATTTGAATAAGTACCATCGTTAGTCAACTTATCGATAGTAGCCATTTTCTTCACAGCCTTACGAATTGTCGGGAAGTTAGTCAACATACCGCCTGGCCAGCGTTCGATTACATAAGGCATATTTACAGATTGAGCTTTTTCAGCTACAATTTGCTTTGCTTGTTTTTTAGTAGCAACAAAAAGAACTTTCTTGCCTGATTTAGCAATCTGCTTCAAAGCTTCAGCAGCTTCTTCTACTTTTGCAACAGTTTTATGGAGGTCAATGATATGAATACCATTACGTTCCATGAAAATATACGGAGCCATTGATGGGTTCCACTTTCTTTTAAGGTGTCCGAAGTGGCAACCAGCTTCCAATAATGTATCAAAATTAGTTCTTGACATCTTGTTTTTCTTTAAATCGTTTACTTTCTTTTTTGTTTTTCTAAACCAACCGCTGGGTAGTCTAAGCACAGAGTCCCAGTAGTTTAGATACTAAACATTTTTCCCTATCAGGCAACACATTAACGCTTGCTGAACTGGAATCTTCTACGAGCTTTCGGTTGTCCCGGTTTCTTACGTTCAACAGAACGCGGATCACGAGTCATGAATCCTTCTGCACGAAGAGCAGCCTTGTCTTCTGCGTTGATTTTAACCAGTGCACGAGCAATAGCCAAGCGCAAAGCTTGAGACTGTCCAGTAAATCCGCCACCGATCAAATTTACCTTAATATCGTATTTCTCAGCAACGCCCAATTTATTCAATGGTTGCTTAACTACATACTGAAGAATAGTTGATGGAAAGTACTCTGCAAGGTCTCTCTTGTTAATAGTAATCTTTCCTGTACCTTCGCTTACGAAAATACGTGCGATTGCACGTTTACGTCTGCCTAATGCATTTACTACTTCCATTATATCTTATTTATATGAATTAATATCAATCAATTTCGGGTTCTGAGCAGCATGTTTGTGTTCGCTACCAGCGTAAACATACAGATTGTTCAGCAACTTAGCTCCCAAAATATTTTTAGGAAGCATGCCCTTCACTACTTTTTTTCAGCAATCTCTCTTCACCGTTCGGTTTTTGAATCAAACGGGCAGGAGTCATT
>AMCI01000918.1_pt1 | contig 14039 bp, 9 predicted proteins | sample 419838 | NCBI WGS metagenome assembly AMCI01 (sample SAMN01090643, study PRJNA158313) | gut metagenome
AAATTTTATACACTGTTATGATTGAAAGTATAGACACTTCGCTGATTGATTGGTCGAGAGCCCAATTTGCAATGACAGCAATGTATCACTGGATTTTTGTGCCGCTTACATTGGGACTGGCTGTGGTGATGGGTATCATGGAAACCCTGTATTATCGCACTGGAAATGAATTCTGGAAGCGTACAGCTATGTTTTGGATGAGACTTTTCGGTATTAATTTTGCTATCGGTGTGGCTACTGGTTTGATTCTGGAGTTTGAGTTTGGTACAAACTGGAGCAACTATTCGTGGTTTGTAGGAGATATTTTTGGAGCTCCGTTGGCCATTGAGGGCATTTTGGCATTCTTTATGGAAGCTACCTTCATTGCCGTGATGTTTTTTGGTTGGGAGAAAGTGAGCAAGCGTTTCCATCTGGCTTCCACTTGGCTCACTGGTTTGGGAGCCACGGTTTCGGCTTGGTGGATTTTGGTAGCCAATGCCTGGATGCAGTATCCGGTAGGTATGGAGTTCAATCCCGATACAGTGCGTAATGAAATGGTCGATTTTTGGGCTGTAGCTACTTCTCCTGTAGCGGTCAACAAATTTTGTCATACGGTATTGTCTGGTTGGGTGCTAGGTGCTATCTTCGTAGTGGGAGTCAGTTGTTGGTATCTTTTAAAGAAGCGTCATCATGAATTTGCTTTGTCGAGTATCAAGATAGCTGCTGTGTTTGGTTTGGTGGCTTCTTTGTTGTCGGCTTTCACCGGCGATGGTTCCGGTTATCACATTGCACAGACACAGCCTATGAAGTTGGCAGCTGTAGAGGGTCTCTATGAAGGAGGCAAGGGTGTTGGTTTGGTGTGTGTGGGTATGCTGAATCCGGAGAAGGAAACTTATAATGATGGAAAGGAGCCTTTTTTATTCCGCATGGAGATTCCGGGTATGTTGTCTTTTCTTGCAGAGCGCGATTGCGAAGGATATGTGCCTGGCATCAGTAATCTCATAGAGGGCGGTTATCAACTGAAGGATGGCACGACGGCTCTTTCAGCGGCCGAGAAGATAGAACGCGGAAAGACGGCCATTCAGGCTCTGGCTGCCTATCGTGCAGCTAAGAGCGTAGACAATGAAGCTGATGCTGCGGTGGCCTATAAAGTATTGCAGGAAAATATCCCTTATTTTGGATATGGCTATATTAAGGATGTCAACGAACTGGTTCCGAATGTGCCATTGAACTTCTATGCTTTCCGTGTGATGGTTATGCTTGGCGGTTACTTTATTTTGTTCTTCATCGTTGTTCTCTTTTTGGTTTATAAGCAGAAATTGGCTGAGATCCGTTGGATGCATTGGCTGGCTTTGCTCACCATCCCATTGGGATATATTGCCGGGCAGGCCGGATGGATTGTAGCCGAATGTGGCCGTCAGCCTTGGGCTATCCAGGATATGCTGCCGACAACTGCTGCTATCTCCAAGTTGGAAACTGGTTCCGTGCAGACTACTTTCTTCATTTTCCTGTGCCTTTTTACGGTGATGCTGATTGCCGGAACTGGTATCATGCTGAAGTCAATCCGAAAAGGTCCTGATTTTGAGTGAAACTGCTAAATTGACTTTATCAATCGTGTAAATGACATATTGTTTAATTGAATAATTGAATAATTGAATGTTTGTTTGTTCGACAAGTTTATTGAATGATTGATTGAAAAAAAATGAATGATTGCCTAACTTATTAATCGTTAATTTAAATTATGATGTATATATATCTGCAACAATATTGGTGGATCATCGTGTCCTTGTTGGGAGCTATCCTTGTGTTTCTTTTGTTTGTGCAAGGAGGAAATTCTCTATTGTTTTGCATCGGCAAGTCGGAAGAACATCGTCAGCTGATGGTGAATTCTACGGGCCGAAAGTGGGAGTTTACTTTCACTACTTTGGTCACATTCGGTGGCGCTTTCTTTGCTTCGTTTCCATTGTTCTATAGTACTAGCTTTGGCGGGGCCTACTGGTTGTGGATGATTATCCTCTTCAGTTTCGTTCTGCAGGCTGTGAGTTATGAGTTTCAGAGTAAGGCGGGCAACCTGTTGGGCAAGAAAACCTATCAGGGCTTTCTGGTGTTGAATGGGGTAGTGGGGCCCTTGCTGTTGGGTGGAGCTGTAGCTACTTTCTTTACCGGATCCGATTTTTACATCAACAAGGTCAATCTGACAGATACGCTGATGCCTGTTATCAGTAGTTGGGGCAACGGATGGCACGGACTGGATGCGCTGACCAATGTGTGGAATGTAATCCTGGGATTGGCTGTGTTTTTCCTGGCTCGCGTGTTGGGTGCGCTTTATTTTATCAACAACATTGCTGATGACGATTTGGTGGGCAAAGCCCGCCGTGCTGTGCGCAACAATGCCGTGCTGTTTTTGCTTTTCTTCCTTTCGTTCCTGATTCGTACGCTGCTTTCCGAAGGTTTTGCCGTGAATCCGGATACGCAGGAAATCTATATGCAGCCTTATAAGTATCTGATTAATTTCGTGGATATGCCTGTGGTGCTTGTGTTGTTTCTCCTGGGGGTAGTGCTGGTGCTCTTCGGCATTGGTAAGACCGTCCTCAAAACATCTTTCGATAAAGGCATCTGGTATGCCGGTCTGGGTACGGTATTAACCGTTTTTTCTCTGCTTCTTGTAGCAGGACTCAACCACACAGCTTACTATCCTTCGCTTGCCGATCTGCAAAGTTCATTGACGATAGCCAACAGTTGTTCGAGTGAGTTTACTCTTGAAACAATGGCCTATGTTTCTGTATTAGTGCCATTTGTTGTGGCATATATATTCTATGCTTGGCAACGTATTGATGTGCGCAAGATTACTAAAGAAGAAATAGAGAGCGAAGGTCATTCCTATTGATTTATTATTATGTTTCTTATCCATGAGGGCGATTCAAAACCGCCCTTATAAAAAAAGAGAGTCTGTATAAACTCTCTTTTCAGAGAAATATCCCTGCTACAGATTTTGTGGCAGGGGTATTTCGTATTTTATCGGGTCAACACGCACGTTCGGTTGTTCATTTGTAAGGCGATATCTTGGCGTTATTTACAAACAACAGCAACTCTGCATCTGCAAGAAAGCTACAGTGCAAGTTTACTTGTTGACTACGTTTTCTGGTTTGCCGTTGATGTATGCCTGCAGGTTGTTGATAGCAATATGTATCAAGCGTTCGCGCGCTTCAGCAGTGGCCCAGGCAATATGCGGAGTAATATAGCAGTTCTTTGCAGTCAGCAGCGGATTGTCGGCGCGGGGAGGTTCGCAAGAAAGCACATCCACACCGGCTGCATAAATCTGACCCTTGTTCAGTGCATCTGCCAAATCCTGCTCGTTGATTAGCGGTCCGCGTCCGGTGTTGATTAAGATAGCCGTCGGTTTCATCAACGCCAAGCGTTTGGCATTGACCATCTCTTTTGTTTCGGGAGTCAGCGGGCAGTGCAGGCTGATGATGTCGCATTCGCTGAACAGCTCGTCGAGTTCCATTTTTTTGATTTCAGGCGGAAGCTGGAAATGAGATTTGGAAGTATAGGCGCACACCTGCATACCGAAGCCGATGGCAATGCGTGCCGTATTGTAGCCCGTATGTCCTAATCCCACCAGGCCGATGCGCTTGCCTCTCAGCTCCATGAGTGGGGTGTCCCAGAAGCAGAAATCCTGGCTGTTCACCCAGCGACCCTTGTGTACTTCTTCTGAATGATGCTGCACCTGCTGGCAGATATTCAAGATATGAGCAAATACGATTTGCGAAACCGATGAGGTGCTGTAGGCTGGAATATTTGTTACGATGATGCCGCGCTCTTTGGCTGCAGTTGTATCCACCACGTTGTATCCGGTAGCCAGCACCCCGATGTATTTCAGTTCGGGTAGAGCCGCTAGGTGGTCGGCATTGATGATTACCTTGTTGGTGAGCAGCACTTCTGCTCCTGTTGCACGTCCTACTACTTCTTCTGGAGCCGTGCGGTCGTATATCGTACATTCTCCGAGTGCTTTCATACCTTCCCAGGACAGGTCGCCTGGGTTAGCGGCAAAGCCGTCTAATACTACTATTTTCATTTTTATTCGATATTATAGGTTATACATTTCTGTTTTACAGCGGCAGCCTTCGTAGGAACTTTCTTCTGCCGACGGGGGAAAATCATTTTTTATACTTATCTCCCCAGAGTTGCATCATGCGTTCGGCATGGCGCTGTTCTGCCGCATTGTTCTGCGGTTCCCATATCCGCTTGTTCTTCAGTTCGTCCGGCAGAAACTGCTGCTTCACAAAATTGCCTTCATAATGATGTGCATATTTGTAATCTTGACCATAGCCCAGCTGCTTCATAAGCTTGGTAGGAGCATTGCGCAGGTGTAGCGGCACCGGCAAGTTGCCCGTATCGCGCACCAATTCCAAGGCATCGTTGATGGCCTGATAAGCCGAATTACTCTTGGGGCTAGTAGCCAGATAAATCGTTGTTTCGGCCAGCGGGATGCGTCCTTCGGGCCATCCTATCTTCATAATCGTGTCAAAACATGCATTGGCCAGTAGAAGTGCGTTCGGGTTGGCCAGTCCGATATCTTCAGCAGCAGAAATCACCAGCCGTCGGGCAATGAAAGCTGGGTCTTCGCCTCCTTCCACCATGCGAGCCAGCCAGTAGATGGCAGCATCGGGATCGCTTCCACGAATGGACTTGATGAAGGCCGAGATAATGTCGTAGTGCATTTCACCTTCTTTATCATAAGCCAGTGGATTCTGCTGCAATCGTTCCACTACCAGCTTGTCGGTGATGACCACCTTCTCTTCCGATTCTGATTCTACCACGAGCTCCAGGATATTGAGCAGTTTGCGGGCATCTCCGCCCGAGTAGCGCAGCATAGCCGAAGTTTCTTTTAGCTCGATAGAACGCTCCTTCAGCAGCAGGTCGGTAGCCAAGGCCCGGTCGAGCAGTTTCAGCAAGTCATCCTTTTCCAGCGATTTGAGTACATACAACTGGCAGCGGGAGAGGAGCGGACGAATCACCTCAAACGAAGGATTCTCTGTTGTAGCCCCGATGAGCGTCACCGTACCGGTCTCTACAGCTCCCAAGAGCGAGTCTTGCTGTGATTTGCTGAATCGGTGGATTTCATCGATAAACAGAATCGGGCTGGCTTGCGAGAAGAAACGGTTGCTCTTGGCTCGTTCGATGACTTCGCGCACATCCTTCACGCCCGAAGTAACGGCACTGAGTGTGTAGAAAGGCGTTTCCAACTTGTTGGCAATAATCTGCGCCAACGTAGTTTTGCCTACGCCCGGAGGTCCCCATAGGATGAACGAAGAGATGCGTCCTGCATCAATCATCTTGCGCAAGACAGCCCCCGGTCCTACGAGGTGCTTCTGTCCAATATATTCGTCTAATGTCTTAGGTCTGAGTCGTTCGGCTAAAGGTTGCATAATCAGAATACCATTAATACCATGAAGCGGATACCATTTTTGTTGATGCCCGGATTGTCACGGTAAGTGAAACGATGTACATATTCCACATGAAGCAGCTTGAAGATGTTGTAGATTCCCACGCTGGCTTCCACGTATGGTATCTTCGGGTCCATCACGAAGCTGGTAAACTTGCCGTCGCGAGTGGGGAAGCGGAATAAGTTGGGATTGCTGCTTTTAAATGGGTTGTTCTTGTCGGTCAGCGTTCCCCAGAGGGCACGCACGCGGAACATCTCTCTCCACTTCAGATTCTTGATGAAGGGAATGCGGTTGAACAGTTTTCCGTTCATGTCATACGACAAAGAAATCGAAGCAAAGCGGTCGTTTAGGAACTCCATATTGTTGATGAGGTTGAACGTCTCGCGTTGGGTGATATATGACAAGTTGGCTTCCGGCAGAATCAGCAGCGGGAAAGGGACCGTGTTCCATTCCGCGCCTGCCTTAAGACTGCAGTCTACCTTACCCCACGACGATGGCAGCCAGATACGTTTCCACACGCTAGCCTCCGTGCGGTTGAAGCTATAATCACTTCCCAGCAGCCCCTTGATACCTATCGTATGAGTCAGGGTAAAGATCGGAGCGTCCAGCGACACCGGGATGCGGCGTTGCTTGGAGTTGACAAACGATTCCCCCGGTGCATAGCGCAGCGTGAGGCTGGCCTCCGTTGTGGTGATATCCTTCACTTTGGTTTGTTGGGCATCGTTGTGGAGATATTCCAGTTTGCCTGCCGGTTCATCATTGCGATGGCGGAGCATGGCTTTCACGCCAAACCCGTTAACCGTTTCCAGTTCATAGTCAATGGAAGCATCGCGGATATACGACATCTGGTCCACGGTGGTAGTCTTTACCGCCAGAAACATATTATCCTTATCGGTAAACAAGAACTTATCCATGGGCGACATCACGTCATAACTGTAGGTAGCCGAAATATAATGCTTCGGGAATTCCCATACCACATAGTCGCGCTTGTTGAAAGAATAAGTCACATTCCCTTTGTACTTCCATCGGTGATCCTTCAACCCATACGCCCCGTATCCGCTGAAGAACCAGTGCTTGTGGAGGTTGGCCGTAGACATCGCACTAAGGCGGAAGCGAGTTCCGTCCACATAGTTGCTCGATATCATGGTGTTGATAGGACCGATGTCAATTTTGCTCGGATGTTCCTTGTTGCCTGTTTCCACAAAGTTCTCGATCAGCGCCTTCGCACCGAAAATGATGTATTTGAAACCCGGAATCTGCGACAGCCGGTTGACAAACAAGTCCATGGTGCTCTCTTTCTTTGTGAGCGGTACCTGACGTACGTTTGCCCAGTATTCATCGCTCTTAGCCAGCATGTCAGCCTCCTTGATGACATTCCCTTTCAAGCGGAAGAGCCGCTGTTCAATAGGATCAAACTTATAATTGCTGTATTTAGTGGTACGTTCCACCTGTAGTCCGCCAGATGTCTTGTTCGAACTCCAAGAAAGGTCCACAGTCATGTCATCATCCGCCAGCACCCAGTTGCCGTTGGGTAGCTGCACATACTGCTGCACGATGTCCATGCGGTTCACAAAGTTCACGCCCGTCTTTTTCGGCAGGCTCATTGTACACTTCTGAACGGCATACGTAGAGTCCTTCAGCACATACAGGTGTCCCGTAAAACCGAAATCCTGCGAGTTCTGCGGCACAAACGAGAGGTGCACACATTCGCGTTTGTTCACCATCAGTGTATCCATCAGGTAGAACTTGTAGAAGGAGGTGGCATTCTGGCCGATAGGGCTGACAAACCGCTGCTGCAGCAGGCGGATTTCATCATCGTAGATGTTGATTTCGGCAAAGACATCCTTCAGCACTGTGCCCAGCATGTCTCCCGTGGAGAAAAATTCATCCACACCGCTTGAGTTCATTCCTTTGATAAGGGTCTTTTTGCTCTCCGGTTCTTTGCGGAAGATGGTTTGTGAGGCTGTTTCCTGCACCGAGATAGGGAGAATCAGTTTTTGTGTCTTTTCCGATACCTCCACCTGATCTTTGAGGAATGAATACTTCTTATAGATGCCCTTTTCCAGTTTTTCCGGCGTCAGGTCGTTGATAGACATTTTCATCTTCTCATACTTGTCATACTGGTAGAACTCGTTTTCTTCCAGCACCTGCGCCTTTTTGTGGGCAATCACCTTTTTCATGAACTCCACAGCCGGGTTGTTTTTTCGCGAATACTTCTCTTTCTTTGGTTTCACCACCACTTCGCCGAGCAGCACATTGTCGGGAGCCAGCTGCACGTTGAGTGTCTGGTTGCCATTGCTCACTTTCACTGTCTTGCTATGATATCCGATGGCCGAAAATACAAGGGTGCTCCCGTTTCTGCGTGTTTTCAGACAATATTCGCCGTTGATGTCGGTCACCGTACCCATATCCCTCTTTTCATCATAGTAGATAGAGATATACATTAGTGGTTCCTTGGTGATAGAGTCGGTTACAACCCCTTTAATTTGTTGCGAATAAACACGGGTAGCCGCCAAAATGAATAAGAGCAGCGTTAATATTTTGTTGAATCGTAGTCTCATAACGTTTATAGTATGGTGCAAAGTTAGTAAATAACTCTTAACTATGGAGAATATCTAATTATTTTAACTAATTCTTGAGAGGTCATTATAGGGTTGATAGAATAAAAAACACTTTGTCCTGTGCCGTAGAAAAGGCACCGGACAAAGTGGATAATGTTTTGTCTGTCAGTTTCTTTTTGTTGGGTATCCGCTGTTTCGGGATGAATCCCCTCAAGTGGCTGTTGCTTTCAGCCTTTTTCTGTTAAAATTTGAATGATGCGTTCGGCAGTGCGGCCGTCCCACCGTTCGGGCACCTCACCTTGTTTCCATTCGCCTTTTATCATCTTTTCCAGCGCTTCGCCCAGGCGTACGGGGTCTTCGCCCACCAGCTCGTTTGTTCCCATGCGCCATGTCTCGGGGTGTTCGGCATAAGTATTGAGTGTGATACAGGGGATACCGAGGAAGGTTGCTTCTTCGGCCACATTGCCCGAGTCGGTAATGATGCCTTTGGCCTTACCCATGAGATAGCCGAAGAACAGATAGTTTTGCGGCGGCAGGATATGCAGGTTGTCGGCTTTGATGCCCAGTGTTTTGATGGCATCACTCACATACGTGTGGAGAGGAGCCACAATCGGCAGTCCGTTTGCCTTGTCGATGGCAGTCTGCACCAGCTGGCGCAGGTTCTCTTTGTTCTCCAGCAAGGCATGGCGGTTGATTGTCAGCAGCAGATAATTGTTTTCTTTCAGGCCCAGCACCGAGAACCATACAGGTTTGAGCAGACGGTTGCGGTTGTAGCGGATGCTGTCTATCAGGATGTTGCCCACATAGTATACGTTTTTGCTTTCTGTACCCGTGTGGTTCAGATTGCGGTTGGCCACCATGCCGGCCGTAAACAGATAGTCGGACAGACCGTCGGTAATCATGCGGTTCACTTCTTTGGGCATATTCATATCAAAGGAACGGGTTCCGGCCACCAGATGAGCCACTTTAGCTCCTTGCTTTTTGGCCACGATGGCGCAACTCATGGTGGCAGTCAGGTCGTCTACCACCAGCACCACGTTGGCCGGATGTTTAGTGAGTTCTTCTTCGAAAGCCACCATGATTCCGGCTGCCAGTCGGGTGAAGTTGGTGCCTTCCACTTCAAGATACCTATCGGGTGCTTTCATGTCCAAGTCCGAAAAGAGAGAAACATCCAAACTTGTATCTTCTTTCTTGCCTGTGTAGACCAGGCGGTAAGAGATATCTTTACCAAGCTCCTGTGCATGGTCGATGGCGCGAGTGATGGGAGCAATTTTCATGAAATTGGGGCGAGCCCCTGCAACAATTGTTATTTTCATAATGCTTTCTTTCATGTCCAGTTTTAATTCGTGAACAAAAGTACATTTTCTTACGGAATTTATTTGTTACTTTGCAGACAAAAAATGAAAATATGCCCACATTTGTTCAAATTCTCGATTTTATAGGCACTTTTGCCTTTGCTATTAGTGGTATCCGGCTGGCTTCGGCGAAGCGTTTCGACTGGTTTGGAGCCTATGTTGTCGGACTGGCTACTGCCATCGGTGGCGGTACTATCCGTGATGTGTTGTTGGACGTTACTCCAGGCTGGATGACCGATCCAATTTATTTAATATGTACAGGCCTGGCTTTGCTGTGGGTGATTTGTTTTGGCCGCTGGCTGATTCATCTGAATAACACTTTCTTTATTTTCGACACCATCGGACTGGCTCTGTTTACGGTGGTGGGTGTGGGCAAAAGTATAGCCTTGGGCTATCCTTTCTGGGTGGCCATCATCATGGGCAGCATCACAGGTGCGGCTGGTGGCGTTATCCGCGATGTGTTTATCAATGAAATCCCGCTGATTTTCCGCAAGGAGATTTATGCGATGGCTTGCGTGGTGGGCGGTGTAGCCTACTGGATTTGCACGCTGATGCGGGTTGAATCTTACGCCTGTCAGTTGATCTGCGGCTCCGTCGTGTTCCTGACCCGCATTCTGGCGGCCAAATACCATATCTGTCTGCCCACACTGAAAGGCAGCGAGGAAGAAGGCAACGAATGATGCAGCCCGCTCACGGTTTGTCTGTGTCCAGCTGGCCGTGAAAGTTGATAGACTGCCTGCGTTGCATATTTACCTGTATGCTCGTCGACCCGTTTGAGTAGATTTTGGCGCTGAACTCATACTGGTCTTCCGTGTTTCTTACTGTAAAGCGGATGTCGGCAGTCCCTTTCTTGTCTATTTTCATCGTGTAGTTCTGCATGGGAGCACTGAACTGCAGTCCGTCGCCACCGCCGTAGGGGATGGAGTAGGCCCGTCCGAAATAGGGCAGGTCGGAGCACACAGAGTCGTTCCGTATTTCGAGAGAAAAACGTGCGTTTAGCGGGATAGACGGTCCGCTCATGGGCAGGGCTGTCTGTACGTCAATCTTGTAATGGCCCGACCGGATGCTCTGTTCCACGGCTTCTTTCTTCTGTTTTTTCTTTTCCTTTCGGTTTTGGGCGGAGAGGGGAGTGATCATTCCCAGCAACAGTGCCAGCAACAGCAGGAAAACATTTTTCCGCATAAATATTCTTTTCTGCAGGAAGGTCTCGTTGAGCATAGAGATTCTTTTCTTAGTTTTCATCTTGGCTGAATTTAGGTTTCTGTTTTAAATTCATTTTCTCGTCATCAAAGCTGATTGTTTCTCATCAAAGCCGATTGTTTCTCATCAAAGCCATTTGTCTCTGTTGTCAGTCTGCATAAAGTTCTGCCAATCGGGCGGCCGATTACACTGCTAATTAGCTTGATAACTATCCAAATATAGTAAAAAGTCGGTTTGCTGCTTCTTCTCATTAATAAAAATTAAAGAGATATTTCTTTTCTTTTTTGTTTTCTGGTTTTCAGAACACCTTGTGCCAGACGAAAAAGAGAGAGAAAAGGCCGATACGCTTATTCTCTCTCTTGGGCGACAGGAAGTCTACGACATTCCGTCAAAAAAGTTGTTTACGACATTTCGTCGAAAAAGTTGTGCAGGAATTAGTTGGCAGCAGCTTGTGCTTCCTGAATCATCTTCGCACTTGCATACATGTACACTTCTACGCGACGGTTCTGCTCGCGTCCGGTAGCAGTGTCGTTGCTGGCAATCGGATCAGCTTCTCCCATACCTTCTACGCTCTTGATCTGGTTGGCAGAAACACCGCAGTTGAGCAGGTAGCTGGATACACTTTGAGCACGTTCTTGAGAGAGGTTCAGGTTCTTCTGCTGGCTTTGAGAAGCTGTGCTGTTTCTCCAGCCTTGATTGTCGGTGTATCCATAGATAGATACGTCCATGTCGCGGTTCTGGTTCAATACGTTATTGGCGAATTTGCTCAGTGCAGCCTTAGCCGACGGACTCAGATTGGCATTTCCTGTATTGAAAAGAATGCCCGATTCGAAAGTTACTTTCACAGCCTGCAGACCATTGTTATCAGTGATCTGTTCCACTTGAGCTCCTTCAATGCGTTTGGCTTCTTCGGCTGCTTTATCCATCTTCTTTCCGATTAAAGCACCTGTGCCGGCACCTACTGCCGTACCGATAGCTGCACCGATGGCTGCACCTTTACCTTTGCCGATTACACCGCCAAGAATAGCACCCAGTGCTGCGCCTGAACCACCGCCGATAGCTGCGCCCTTACCAGTATTGTTCATGGTTGCACAGCCACTAAAAATCATAGCTATACTCATGAAGAGTACCATAAATTTCATTTTGTTCATAATGAAAATTATTAGTTAATAAATTATGTAAATATTTTGTTGATACATAGGCATCTACGCTCTTTATCGTAGACGTACTACACTACAAAGATACATATTATTTGGGAAGTGTGTGTTTTTTAAACTAAAATAACGTGGCTGCTATCTTATTAAAAGCTGCAACCATCTCTCACTCAGCTGCAGCCGTCTTTCACTCAACTGCAGTCGTCTTTCACTCAACTGCAATCGTTTTCTTTTTTAGCTGGCTAATTCTTCAGTTGTTTTGCAATCACTGATTTTTCCCATTCTGTTGCCATTGTTTTCTTCATTCTGTTGCCACTGTTTTTCTTCAGTCGTTTCCTATCCATTGTTTCTCTTCATTCTGATGCCATTGTTTTAGCTTCCTGTTGTCTTGGAGCGGGTTGCGGCAGTGTGAGACTTTTCTTTTTAATAAAGATAAACCAGCTGAGCAGGATAATTCCTTTGGCAATGGTTGTGAAGCAGACTGCCCACCAAATACCTTCCACGCCCCATCCCGTTTGAACCAGCAGAATAGCAAGCGGTATGCGCATGTAGTTGCATACAATGCTGGTGATGGCAGGCGGCAGGGTGCGCCCGATGCCGTAGAACACTCCTTGCATCGTGATTTCGAGCATCATGAAAAGCTGCGAATAGCCGTCGATACGCAGGAAAACGCCTCCAGCTTCGTAGGCAGCCCGTTCGGGTACAAACAGCGAGAATACCTCGTTGCCGAAGAAGATAAACAGCAGGGTGCAGAAGGTGCCGAAGATGCCCGTCATCCACAGAGTGGTGTGCCAGGCTTTCAGCACTCGCCCGATTTGTCCGGCGGCATAATTCTGTGCGATGAAGGAACTCAGCCCCGTAGAAAAGCCTTGCGATGTGTTCCAGGTGATGGCTTCAATCTGTCCGCCAGTGGTGAAGGTCATCAGTCCGATGTGTCCTCCTTGCTCGGAGGCCGTGCGGCAGAGGAACATATTGACGAATGCAAACAACGTGTTGAGAGCTGCTACGGGAAGGCCCAGCTTGAAAATCCGCCGGGTGTACTTTTTTTTCAGTCGCACCAAGAAGGGAAAACCGCCTAGAAGGGAGTCGCGGCAGCGTAGCTGGTAGAGAAAAATCAGAAATACGGTGGCTTCTGAAATCCATGTAGCGCAAGCTGCTCCGTTGATGCCCCAGCCCAGTCCGAAAATAAACAGAGGGTCGAGGAGGATATTCAGCACCAGTCCGGTGCTGCTGATGAGGAAAGGCACCTTGCTTCGTCCTGCAGCATTGTAGATGCCGGTAAAGGCTGCCGACAGAAAGACAAACGGAAAGCCGGTAGCCACGATGCGGAGATATTCTACTGCATTGAGCGTGATGTGCTCCTCCAGTTCGTAGATACGTAAGATGGGGTTGGCCAGCAGAAAGAGCAGTCCGCCCCAGCATAGCGATATGATGAGTGCAATCGTGATGTTGTGCGAAGCAAAACTTCGTGCATCCGTCTGGCTTTGAGCACCGATAGATTGTCCTACGCTGACTTCCGACCCCACTTTGTTCAGCAGCGAGATAGAAGCCGACATCCAGGTCAGGATGCCTACCGAACCGATGGCTGCCACGGCCTCACTGCCCAGTCGGCCCACCCATGCCATGTCGGTGAGGCTATAGGCCATTTGGATAAATGAAGTAGCCATGATAGGCATGGCTAGATTGAAGAGTTGCCGGTTGATCGGCCCTTTCGTTAGATTCTTCGTTCCTTGCATAAGAGTATGTTTTCAAAAAATGGGCAACAAAGATACATTTTATTTTCCGATTCACAGTCGGTTGGCTTGTTTTTTGCAGAGACCGTTTTTGCTTCAGCTATCTTCAGCTGGCTCAGTTATCTTGGTTATCTCAGCTATCACCCATTGTTTGTCTTTCTCAATATCAATTTACAAAGTAACGCTTGCACTGATGCGATGCCTTTATTTAGCAAAGAAGCCAATCAAAAGATGAAATCATCTTTAGCAGTACCAATTTTTCTTGTTCCGTACTTTTTCATCGATGAGGTGAAATGAGGTGGTTGAGTGTGTCGTAGGCAGGGGCAGCAGGATGTGTAAGCTGATTGGCCGAAAGGGGCGTTCTGCGTATTCCTTATCTATGTCTAATGGAAAATTATTTTTTGAGCTAGAGATAGTTGAACTTACGGAAAAATAAGGTAAGAGATATTATATTGGTTATGTCGGGGTATGGTGTATGAAGAAGGAAGCAGGATGTAGGAAGTAGGAAGTAGGTTGTATGGTACATGGTAGATGATATATAATGTATGGCGTTCAAGATATGTATTACAAGATGTCTGTCTGTGAGTGGGGAGGGATTTATTGGATA
>AMCI01000929.1_pt1 | contig 14039 bp, 9 predicted proteins | sample 419838 | NCBI WGS metagenome assembly AMCI01 (sample SAMN01090643, study PRJNA158313) | gut metagenome
CGACTACTCATCCTACACAGGACGTATTGCCGTAGGCCGTGTGCACCGCGGTACCCTGAAAGAGGGAATGAATATTACGCTGGCAAAACGCAACGGCGAAATGATGAAAAGTAAAATCAAGGAACTTCACGTGTTCGAAGGCTTGGGCCGTGTAAAGACAAGCGAAGTTTCTTCTGGAGATATCTGTGCACTGGTGGGTATCGAAGGCTTCGAAATCGGCGACACAGTGTGTGACTTCGAGAATCCGGAAGCATTGCCCCCTATCGCTATTGATGAGCCGACGATGAGCATGCTGTTCACCATTAACGACTCGCCCTTCTTCGGCAAGGAAGGTAAGTTTGTAACTTCTCGCCACATCCACGACCGCCTGATGAAAGAGCTCGACAAGAACCTGGCGCTCCGTGTGAAAAAGAGTGAGGAAGACGGTAAGTGGATTGTATCCGGCCGTGGTGTGCTACACCTTTCTGTATTGATTGAGACAATGCGCCGCGAAGGTTACGAACTGCAGGTGGGTCAGCCGCAGGTTATCTACAAGGAAATCGACGGCGTGAAATGCGAGCCGATTGAAGAACTGACTATCAACGTGCCGGAAGAGTATTCCAGCAAGATTATTGATATGGTGACCCGCCGAAAGGGTGAAATGGTGAAGATGGAAAATACCGGCGAACGTATCAACCTCGAGTTCAACATGCCTTCACGCGGTATCATCGGTTTGCGTACCAACGTACTGACAGCCTCAGCCGGTGAAGCTATCATGGCTCACCGCTTCAAGGAATATCAGCCGTACAAAGGCGAAATTGAACGCCGCACCAACGGTTCGATGATTGCCATGGAAAGCGGTACTGCTTTTGCTTATGCTATCGACAAGCTGCAAGACCGCGGTAAATTCTTCATCTTCCCGCAAGAAGAAGTTTATGCCGGCCAGGTAGTAGGTGAACACTCACACGATAATGACTTGGTGATCAACGTAACGAAATCAAAGAAACTGACCAACATGCGTGCTTCCGGATCGGACGACAAAGCCCGCCTGATTCCGCCCGTTCAGTTCTCTTTGGAAGAAGCGCTTGAGTATATCAAGGAAGATGAATATGTGGAAGTAACGCCGAAAGCGATGCGTATGCGTAAAGTCATCTTGGATGAGCTGGAACGTAAACGTGCCAATAAGATTTAAAGCAACAAACCCGCCATGAGAGTGATATTCATGGCGGGTTTGTTTTTAAAATTTCAGCATTGAATCCTCTACTTTCAGCGACTACTCGTAAATCCAAAGGAACTCATTCGTCTCCTTGAAATAATAAGCACGAACATTCACAGCTTCTCCCTGTGCAAAGAACTGTTTCAGTTTTTTGTCCGAAAGTTTTTGAAGGTCGATCACCTCTGCACCATCTGCACCCTTTTTCATCGGGCAATCCGGATAAATAGCCTTGTACTGATTCGCATCATATTGCACCTGTTGACCATCCCAAGGCAACAAAGCGTGCTGATAGAAATGAATGTGCTCACCCTCCATCGTACCGACATAGAAGTCGGTAGCACTTTCCATTTCATCTTCCGAATAATAAACGACCTTGCCTTTATAATCACCAGACGAACGCTGCAAAGCATGCGTACTCATCCAGGGCACTTGCTTCAACCCTACTTCCACACTTGCTGGATTGATTGCCTTGAAGTACTTTTTGAGCGCATAAGCTCTTGTGCCCGACACACGCACCTGATACCATTCACCCGATTCGCCGACCCGCTCTACAATACTGCCTTGTGACAGCTGGTAAGGATATTCATCAGATGAAGGAGAGGCATTGAAATACAACCTCCCGCTGCAGCTGGGTTCAGCAAACAGACGAGCCGAACTGGGCGAAGGCGATTGCCGCAAATTGACTTCATTGCCCGTGCACAGCACAAACTGCTTCGCTTCCTGCTTGTCCACGGCAGACACCGGAGTGTCATCTCCCGACATCGTATATCCGATGGCTGACACATAAATCAGACCAAATACCACACCCACTGCTATGAGCAGATAGGAGCGGAACTTGCGCTGAGCCAACTTCTGCCCACAGAGGAAGAAACCATAAATGCTTCCCAAAGCCGCAGCCCCTGCTACATAAGGAACCAAACTGCTGATAAGAGCCAAAATCGCCATCAGTACATAGTAAATCATCGCACCATACATCGCCGGAATGAAAATCAAGTGACTGAGCAAAGGCATCAAGAACTGCCCTTCCATCGTATCCATGATATCCCTGCTTTTATAGCGTTTCTTGCTTCCGTCTGCATAGGTCACTTCCGTGACATGCTCATACGAAGTGTGCTGCCAGTCAAAGAACTGAAGGAAAAAACCGATAAAGCTGAAGAACATCCACAAGCCAGGAGATTTGAAGATATTCCATTCCACATCCCAGCCGATATCCGAAAGCATCAGACTGATACCTGCCCATAGACCTAACACGCCCACGATGCCGGTTGCCATACGGAGATTCTTTTCAAAAACTTTCGTTTCTGCCGACTCATGCTGAAAAGCATTGCCCTCACCATAACACATCACGATATCCAGCAACCGACGAAGCGGATTGGAACCATTGTCTGGCTTTCCGGAGAGCGAGCACCAGGGATGAGCAAAGCCGTTGCGCCGAATCAATAGCGTAGCTGCTGCCAATGGATAATAGAAGGCATTCAGCGTCAAAGCGAAGCTCGAAAAATCGAAAGCAACGCAGAGCATCGTGACTGGAATAATAGCCGCAGCAACAGCAAGCAACCCCTTGAAAGCCCAAGACTGCCATGCCAATACACCGGCAGCAGGGACCACCAAAAACAGGCTCAACAAACCATCCACCCAAGAAAGTCCGTCCCCTTCACCCGCAAAGCACCCTATGGCCAGAATCAGGTTGTGTAAAAGCATGATAACCAAGGCTGCCGTAGCCCATTTGCTGCGTTTGCGCTGCGACAGGTCAATTTCACCATTCTCCATCACCGGATACTTCTCCTGGATTTGCGCAATATACTGATCAGCCAAAGAGTTGTCGCTGATAGCAGCAAACTGCCGGTAAGCTTCCGGAATGTTTCGGGTCACCCCGACTCCTGTATAGTGCATGACACCCCTGCACAAATGCACATCGTGCTGCACCGCAGGATCCTCACTCGCCGCCGCTAAATTGACATAATGCAGCGCATCGGGTCCGCTTTTGACACAACCCGTTCCCTCGCAATAATGCAGAGCCAAAAAGGCCCAAGCAATAGGAAGCTGCCCTTCATCGGCTGCTTTCTTACACCATTCAAAAGAATGAGTATAGTCCTGCAGCATCACATACGCACGTGCCAGATGAAACTGAGCTTCATAATCATCAGGCGACTGCTGCAGATGAGCAGTAAGCAGGTCCACAGCTGCCTGATAATTTTGTTCATCTATCAGTTGACGAGCCTCTTGTAACGGACTATTTTCTTGTTTCGTTTCAAACATGATAGTAAGAATTAAAGTTAATCAATATACAACACACATCAGCGAATATCAATTTCAATGACATCCATATCGGGTACCACATTTATAACCATATCTTTCGAGCCCAAGTTTCCATACGTCACAGTAATCAAATGTTTACCCGTTTTCGCTTTAAAAGGACGATTATTTACCCATCCTTCAATAATCTTATTATCTATGAATACACCCGTTATGCTACCTTTTATTGACAATGTTACAGGAACATAAAGCTTCGGGCGCATCTCCACATGCAACTTATCACCCGGCTTAAATACCCGATATTCAGAGTAATCATTCCAACTATCGGCCACTACACGGATGTGATGGCGTCCTAAAGGAAGTTGCTTCGCACCAACTCCTCCCTGATGTTTACGGTCCACATACAGTTGAGCATCCTTGGCATTGCATGTAAACTCAAACCAGCGGAGCACAGGTTTCAGTTTCACAGGTACTACCATCGGTTGAGACGGGTCCTTCACAACAGACAATTTCCCTTCCCGACTTTGAAAATCAGAAGCCTCAGCAGTAAAAGTATGTTCACCCGGATCCAACTCCACCGACAACATACCCTTATTCACAGAGTAAGTCTGTCCATTCACCCGAATGCTTCCTTCCGGAGGCATCATATTGAATACCACTGTCTGTGTTGTTTTATCAGGCTTAGGCCCTACTGCGCGTAAAAACAAGTGATAAGTCTTACCCGTTTGGAAACGCAACCCAAAGTCTTGTTTCACATCAATCGGAAGCACCCCATAATCAGCATGTTTCACATGCATCCGATACATACCATGAGATACATACAACCGATAGCACTTACCATCATAAGTATCTGTTCCTCCATGCAAAATGAATCCACTGCCGAATACCACCCCCGGTAAATCGTCCACGTAAACCTTCAGCAGAGCACACAACTTCTTATTTCCATCATAATTGGGTTTTTCAACAGCTTCATGATCTTCTTCCACCCACTTCACCGCTTCCAGTTTCAATTCCTGAGCACATGCCGGCAACGCAGACAGAAACAAACATATACAGAAGATTTTACAAAATATCTTCATCATCCTACACTGATAAAAGTCCATTAGAATTTATAACCCAAATACAACATCGGCGTAATCATACCATCCTTACTGATAATTGTTTTGCTACGTAAATAATCGGCATTAAAACCAAATATCACGTGCTGAATGGTAAAACGTACATCGGCGCGTACACCATACATCAGTTCACCTTTGTCACCGACATCCAATACCTCTCCACTTTCTGAGGTTACCGTACCTGTAGCATCTTCTTTCTTCGTATAGAACACATAACCAGCCACAGGACCCACACCGATAGAGAAATGATTGCGGTTGAATTTACCTATCGGGATGTTGAGATTAGCCGACACTGAAAAATTGACTGCGTGCGGATATTGGCTTACCCCTGAATAACGTTTCATCTCAGGACCTGCAAAATGTTCATATTCAATTCCCGGACGAAGGGTAAACCAACGAGTAATGAACATTTCCCAATCAATGCCCAAGCGAACGGGAAAACCTTTAGCATGGTCTTTATCCATATTTGTACGATCGCCAAAGGGAAAAGCCACACCACCGCCGGCAAAGATAGAAAAACGATTACGCAAATCACCTGATTTTGCTTTTTCTTTATTCATCTCTACATAAAGTTGGTTATCCGCATTTTCCCGTATAGTAACCGGAGCCGACCAAGGATAATAATTATCAGCCTTCGCTTCAAACTTCCAAGAACCTACAGGTACATCCACCGTTTGCCCTTTTTTTACCATTCCCCAAGATTCACCATCAATGATGAGTTCAAATTCCTTCACATTACCTTTAAACTGCATCGGTGCCAATTTCTGTTCCAATGCAATATGCAATGGTTCCAGAGCATCATCTTCGGGAGTAACCATAAAAGACTCCTCCACCGTTTTGTAACCCGGAGCAGATACGGAGTACTGATAAAGTTGGTTCAGACTATACACGAAACTACCGACCCCATCCTTATCAAGCACAACAGGTTGTCCGCTAACAGTCACCTTAGCGCTCACCGGCTGCACTTGAAACACTAAATTAAGCTGACGATTGACGCTCATGATGACTTGATATGTTGTAGCAGGAGTAAGCGATGCAATGTTCCATTTGGCAAAATCAATCGTACACAACTGCTTTGCTCCGTCCATTATCGTCAACTGACGCGTATCCGACGGAACAAAAAGCGTATATTCTCCTGCATTAAAATACACCTCACCCTGCGCTTCCTTGAAAGTCAAGTTGTCTAAACCGGGCACTTGCACCTTAATAGCCGGACACACCTTTCCCAGCTTATCCTTCAGGTCTTTCTTACTAGAGGTGTAGTCCAATGCACTGACTTCCACGCGCTTCACCTCAATGTCCTGGGCCATTGCCAAGCCACTCCACAAACAAACAATAGCCAAGGCCATCGTCATTTTAAACCATTTTCCCATATGCTTTACTTATTAACGTTCGACTTCCGATAAAGGGAAGTCGAACAAAGTTGTACATTATTTGATATCGTCCTATTTCTTTGCCATTTTATCCTTAAAGGTATCCACAGTGTAAATATCAATTTTTTCTCCCTTAAAACTATGCGGTTGCCAAGTACGGACCATAATCTTTGGCTTGCTCTCATCAGAAAAATCCCACAGTAGAAATACATATCCATCATCACTATACGTACCGGAACGGTATTTTTGGCGTAGCGTCACCCCATACACCCGCGCATAATCCGGATCGTTTACATTCGGATGGCGCATCACCTCCAACTCTTCGAACGTCACATGAATCAGATTCTTTTTATCACAGTCAAACGTCTGCTTCAATTTAGTGAGATATTCATGCTTGCTCTTTACATTATACACAATTTCATCGGGCAGTTTCACCCCATCTCTTGTTTCTCTTTTAATTACCTTTCCTGTCACAATCAACGCATCTTCACTGAAAATCTGCTCCATAAAGCCTATATTATGTTCATTGTAAGCAGTGCGGAAACGCTCGGTAAAGTCGAGAATCAATTCTCGGTAACGCTGATCGATTACGTCAATGCTATTTTGCAAAATGTTGCTATAAATATTCTGCTCCAAAGCCAAATTGAACGTATACAGATTACCATGCTGATCGAACGTAGCCACCCCTTGCTGAAAGTCTTCGCGAGTTTCACCATCCTGACCAACCGAGGTAAGCAAGAGAGATATATTGCGCATCTGATACATACCATTCATGCGCCGCAAACAAGGCTGAGTCACCACATCGTCAATGCAGCAGAATGGCGAGTTTTCCCACAACATACTGATAGTAGTCTGTACATCTTCCGAAAGTCTCAATGTTCTGAAATTCACGGTCCGTTCTTCTTCATAAGCCTTGTTCACTTCGGTCAGCAAAGCCGACAGCTGACTGCACATTTTATCGGCCAATGCACCCGGTTGAATGCCTCCTTGAAAACGGACCTCCACCTGTTGGGCACAGGTATAATGAATAGGTGCCAGCAACAGCATCCAAAAAATTGTTATTAAAAATCTACGATTCATATCTTCTTTATTATTTATAAAACAATTTCACATCAAAAATAATCTATTCACTCAATGTTATCCACACCCAACGGGCATGAACACCTTGCTGAGTTACCGCATCCATAGAAACTTGTTGCCCGCTGCGGATATCCTTCCACTCTCCATTGAGATATTTTAATCGAGCCACGACCAATTGGTTAAAGTCGAGTTGAAAACAATAGACACACCCCGACTGCACCTGAGGAATCCCATTGCCGAATCCACGCAGGCGACCTGCCTTTTCCAACTGTTCCACGTATTGCTTCAACCGACCCCAACCTGCCTTCATTAGCATTTTACGCTCTTCTGAACGGTTTTCTATTCCATTTTCAGCCGTTCCGATATGTCCCTCAGTTGTTACCGTAGCAGGCTGTTCCACCTGTACCGAATTCACAACCTCGCTCCGCACATCTTCTTGAACAGCAGCTTGAGACAGAGACGGTTCGTCTGTTACTTCCGAGTGCTTGGCTTTCTCCGGAAGCGAGGCCGCTTCTACCGCGTGTAGTTGTTCCTCATCCTGTTTCAATGCCACTGCCTGCTCAGGTTCTGTTTGCTTCCATTCCGGTTGATTCATATCCACCTGCATTAATGAATCCTCCTGACCGATAGGCAAAATGTCCTGTTTCTTAACATACAAAAAAACCCTATACAACTTACCTCTACGCGTAGGAATCGCTTCGAATTTCTGTTTGGATTTTGCCACATATCCTTGCACATCGGCACATTTCTGATCTTCTTTCAACCAGTAAATAATATTCTGTTCTAATAAAGTATAAGCTACCGACCGGGCATCCTCCTCGCTTTTCATCGAGTTTCCGGTAGCCGACAGATAGTCTGCACTCTTCTTGATTTTATTAATTTCCTCCTGTTGAGGATCTTTATTCTGAGCCCACACTCCTTCCATGCCTACCCATGCGAACAGGAACAGGCACAGCCACACAAAAAAGCATCTACTTAGATTCATGGTTCTTGTTTTTCTTATCCGATTCTTTTCTAACATTCTTCAATAATTCTTTCTCCTTATAAATTGCCTTCACATTGTGCATCGGAATGAAAGCGTTGAGTTTCACCTCAAACGGTTCTTTACAATGCGACACGAAATGATGCTTCATCACTACAGACAACATGTGCTTGAAACCCAAATCAGGACATACAACCATCACCAGCAGTTTACACGCATCGGCCCGGTTTTCTTCCAATCCAATGTAAGTACGTCCCTTAATAGAACGGACATAATGGAGCCACTGAGACAAAGAAAGGGTATAGGTCAATTCATCAAACGGATATACGCTTTGTCGGATATGTAACTGATAATCATTTGCTTCTTCCAACACTCCCTGCCAAAGATTAAACGCAGCAAGCAACGGATACTCTTCGGAGAACACAGGTACCCATTGCTGATGAGCATCTCGCTGATAATACGTAGCATTGTGAATCTCCTCCAACTCGTAGTATTCCTTGTATCGATTTTCCCAAAAGCCCTTTTTAGCACCAGGTTCTAAATCAGACTCTGTAACAGTCCTATCTGCTGCCCACCGCTTGTCAAGACAACGCAACTGTTGAGGCAATGTACGCTCCAACTTGTTTTTGGGTAGTCCCCACAACAATTCAAAACTGGCAGGAAAAGCCACATGCAACAGCGTATCCCCCGCCTCGCTCTTCCAGCAAACATCGTAATAACGCTGATTAACAAAGTTCATCGTAAAAGGTGTAACCGGTGTCAGCTGCCGTGCCCGTTTCGGAGTTCCATGGATAAAGCGTACATTATCGGCCACTTGCTGATAAAGTGTAAGTTCCCCGTGTTGCTCCAAACTGTCGGCCTTGTACAGATAACGTTCCAAGAAATCATACACTACCGACGGATAATCCCGTTTTACATCTTCCGAAAATAAACGGAAACGTCCCTCTCCTTCTGCCCTTGCTGTAAGCAAAGGCAGAAAGAAGAAGAACCATCCTATGAGTTTTCGATATGAAGTCATATCTATTATTTAAAAAGCAGATTAAAGCCCCGTTCCAAAATTGAGTGACTGTATCAGTGTTCCGTCAGCAGCAAAGTGTTTACCAATCGTAATTTCACCGTTCACAAACTGTCCCTGAACATATTCACCCGGATTGGCCATACGTTTCTTACGGTCGTGTGAATTGATGACATGTTTTTGAGTAAACACAAACTTACCTGTACCATGAGGCTTTCCGTTCTTCATTTCTCCTTCATACTTACCCCAAGAAAATTTAGTCGTCATCGGTTCGTCCTTTACCTCACACGCACACACATCGCTCACCGCTGCATTATCAGCCAAAGAGACAGTAATCTGTGCTTTTCCTTTGCCCACGGCAGTGACCTGACCTTGATTATCTACTACAGCCACCTGCTCGTTGGAGGATTTCCACACAAATGTACCCTCAGCCCCAAGCGGTTCTACCGTCATCGTCAACTGCTCAGCCTCGCCTTTCTTCAACGAAACCTGATCGGTTACATCTATTTTTTCCACGGGTGGAGGAGGTGGAGGAAGTGTTTCACCATTGCCACCTAAGAAGGCAACAACCCCGCCTGCAATGGCTAACACTCCTGCACCAAGACCTATCATAGCCCCGTATTTTTGCATAAATGTCTTTTTTTTAGGGCCACGAGTGCTAACAGGGCCTTTGGGACCCTTTTCTTCATCTTTACCTTTTTCGGTAGGAGACCCGTCCACTTCTATCAAATCTTTTCCACAATGCGAGCATTTAAAATTCAAACTATCTGCTTCTTGAATCTCTCTTTTCAAAGCCTTAGGACAAGCAGGGACATTGATACATTTTCCTGTTTTCAGCATCTTATCAGTTATTTAGTTCATTCAACATACCTTTCACAATCTCTTTCATTTCAATGAATTCTTCGCTTCGCTTATTGCCGCCACAGAGCGGAAGAATCACATCAAAGAGATAGTTTTCCAATTTCTCAGCCATCGCTTTCTTGGCAGCTGCTGTCTTCGTTATTTCTTCGTAAGCCTGTTCGATGTGGTTGGTCAGTTTCTGACGCAAGCGGGCATCCGAACCCAACAATTCAACCGTTTTCATGAAGTCTTTACCAATAACATAGATGACTTCGTCCATACGGGTACCCACATTGATTTCCCACTGCATATCACCTGTATCCGGATTTTCACCCTCTGAAATCACACCCGGGGTGTTGTATGCCTTCAGCGCCAACGTAACCACCTGACCTCTGACTGCTGCAGCACTTGCTTCAAACAAAGAAGGAAGTACTCTTTCGGTGAGCGACTCCGTGTGAAGCAGGAGTTTGTTCACCTTGCTTCTGGGGTTGTGGGGAGATACCATGCCGTCATACTGCTCCTTCAAGAAGTTAATATTCTGCACGAAACGCAACGGATAGCCGCTGTAAATCATGATGATAACAATCTGGTTCTCTTTTGCATTGGTGGTCACACTGTTGGGAGTAATCAAGTTACCCTCAAACATACCGGTGAGATGCCTGATGAATTTATCGCGGAAATTGGTTGGGTCATTGTATTCCGGAATACAAATCTGCACACCCTGTCCCATCGTGGTAGTAGTGCCATCTCCTGTCACCTTGCCAAACTCACCCTGGTTGAATTGCAAGAACGCACGACACGACTTCACCAAATCAGCCAAGTAGGCATCCAGCAGCTGGTCGGTGGGGAATTCCTGTTTCAAGCGTTCCAGGATATTCACACCCAGCAGTTTGTTGGTTGCATCATTTTCGGCCACCTGGTTCAGTTTCGTATCAATCTGTTCCAAACTCTGCAACGTGACAAAACGGATGACTCCTTCGGCATTCTCAACGAGTTCCTCACCCTCGAGGCTTACAGCACCACCCATCAACTCATACAACGTACTGAAGCTGGCCGCTTTGCCCGACTGAGCCACAATCTCCTTGAATCCTTGCATAACCGATGAGCGGATGTTTGTCTGCAAATCTTCATCCTGCAGCAACACTCTGTCCACAACACCACGCACCTGTTCCGAATTGCCGCGCTTGTCGATAACTTCCACTTCATTGGCTGCATATTCGCTTTTCAACTGACAAGCTGCTTCGGCTTGAGCGGCGGCTGTCACTTCTGCCTGACGGAGGAAATTTTCCAAACGCACCACCCAACGGTACATTTCGTTCAAGCGAGAAATGATTTCGGTGAGCAACACTTCTGCATAGGCATACGCCTCCAACATCGTTCTCAATCCATACGTCATTGCCTTAGCAGAGGAATATTGTTGGAACTTCTCTTTCGCTGTCTTGAAAAGCAAATTGCGGAAGAAACCGACATCTTCCAATTCTTCCTTCAATGCATTCGCTTCTGCTTCTTGGCCTTCCAATTGATTCCGCAAGTTCATCATTCCTTCACTGATTTTAGGCAGGCGAGCGCGGGAATATTTTTCCAGTTCATACAGATAGAGACGGACTTTCTGCAAGGACATTGGTTTTTTGCCATGCTGACCCGTAATCCATTCACCAAAGAGTTTATCTTCAATGTGCTTAACGATAACCGATGCATAGCGACGCACTTCGCGTGCTTCCTTCATGGATGAAAAGAATCCGTTCACACCCAAGTTGCGGAAATTGCCGCCATAGTTGGGCTCTGTATATTGCAGGAAGCGAGCCACCCACTGGTATCTGTCTTCTTCAGTTTCGAGCACATCACTGGAGAAGAACTCACAAATCGTTTGCCAATATTCCTCGTGCGACCGCCAGTCTTCCGTACCGGCAAAATTTTCTACCGGTACCTGCAATGTGAGGTGTGGCATGTCGAGCCACAAACCTTCTAAAGTTTCCGGAAGTTGCACTTCCTGTGTAAATCCTACCCCTGCCTGCTCATCATCCAACGGCATGTATCCGCGACCCGACACCCATTGGTTGCTGACTAAAGCCGTCAAGGTGCTCCACACCGATTTATCATACGAATACGATTTGATTTCCGATTCAGGATATTCAATGCGCTTGATACCGAATGTCATGAAATTGCGGGCATGCACATTATTACCTCCTGCATCTTTCTCAGGAGCAGCACCTGCATTTTCCATCTCCATCACACGGCCTAAGTGAGTATTGGCACTTTCTTCCGAAAGGATGTGCTGGTATAAGAAGTCTGCCACCGATTCAGGCAATGTAGTCGCTTTTTTCAGCACCTGGTCTTTTTCGTTGCGATTGGAGAAGAGGTAGGCCTGCTTAAAGGCAACGGCTTGTGTCCCGTCACACAGACGTTTTACTTTTCCTGTCACATGATCTATATCCCCGCTGATGTCCACCGGATTATACTTGCCTAATGCCAACGCATTGAGTTCCTGCAAAGCTGCATAACCATTTCCATGATAAAAGCCCTGCACATTCACTTCCTGCTCCACCAAAATCTCCGGCAAATACAGATACAGATACACATCGAACGCTCTTCCCATCGGGGCAATGATTTTATGCAACTGAGCTACCGCATCCACAATCGAACCGGAACCGGTACCTCCCGCCAAACCGGCACAGATATGGAAAGTGACCTTTCCATCACCATTCTGCTGCGTCATATTGATGATACGGCTGCGCAAAACGGCTGCAAAACCATTGACAGAGTCGTTGGTGATATTATTGGCCAGCAACATACGACCGAAACGACGGCGCTGTCCGCCGATGCCCGCATCGATGATAGCGGTTACCTGATCATCACGCATAATCCGGCTGTCATCATCGGTCACAAAAGCATGAATCCCCGGAAAAGCCGCCAGATTACCCAAGACTCCCCCTGGCATGCCGTGGATGTTGACCTTTTCATTCGGCAACAGTTTGACACTGTTACCCATGTAGTTCCAGCTGGCATCGTCCTTCAAATCTTTCGGATCGGAGTCCACATAGATATAACCCAAGTGTGTGTTCTTATCCGGATTGTTGGTACCAAATTCTTCATAAATTCTTTTCCGCATGGCACGAAGAATTTTACCTCCGGTACCACCCAAACCAATAATCAAATGATTTGCCATAGTAATTGTATTTTTAAAGTTTTATTAGTCTAAAATCCTGTTCGGGCGCGACCCGTGCCTCGCGAATAGGGTGTACGAACCGGACGGGGAGCACGCGGCCCTACATACGAACGGGGACGGCGACGAGCCATAGCCATTGACCGGATGACTACAAATGCGCCCACTCCTACAAAGAAAAGACACCACAACAAACGCCGCACGATATACCAGCGGATATACGTTTGAAGGGTGCTGACCACAGCTTGGGGAAGCTGCTGGGCTGTATATCCGGAAAATTCTCCCCCTCCAATATAATATTGCAAAATAGGATTTTCCCGGATCAGTTTGTCCACCAGTTGAGTAGAAGCTTGCGTACTTACCGGGGCATCCGCATCGTAAAAGCGGTTGACCAGCGACTCTACCTGGATGTAGTATTCCTGACTCAAGCTGTTGATTTTGAGTCCGCCCACAATCATTGTACACTGAAAACTGAGAAAAAGAAAAAGAACCGCTCCAATCAGATAACTAAGCGGTGTGTAAGTAGCACTGCGGTACCATCCTTTGATTAATACAAAAAACAGTACCAGACACAATATCGTTATCAACACGCCCCAAATAAGGCTGCTGAACGATAGTTTCAACAATTCAAATAGTCCCCACATAATAGTAGCAAATTGATAGAAAAGCAATACGACATACAGCAGACGCTTGCTTTTGCATATTCTGTCTTAAAATTAATTATCCTGTTTGCGGATGGTAATAATCCCTTTTGATATTCCTTCAACTACCAAATCGACCACATTGCGCACGTTGAGTTTTTCCATCAAATGTCGACGATGTGTATTCACAGTATTGGGGGACACGCAAAGTTCTTTGGCTATATCCTGTGTGCTTTTTCCTTCAGAAAGGCATTTGAGCACATCCAGTTCGCGTAAGGTTAAACCGTTTTTTTCTATTTTTTCTTGAATTTCCAGTTGTCTGCTCACTCTTTCCACATACGGGCAATAATAGGTTTTACCATTGAGTACTGTCCGC
>AMCI01000940.1_pt1 | contig 14010 bp, 12 predicted proteins | sample 419838 | NCBI WGS metagenome assembly AMCI01 (sample SAMN01090643, study PRJNA158313) | gut metagenome
GTCTATCTTTGATTATTTGAAAGTTGCTTTTGTTTGTAGTATGAAATATTCATCTTCATAAAATTAAAATATCTATCTATGAAAGCTCTTTCTGTTATTATTGTGTTGATAGTTTTGTCTTTGATGTGATGACGAGCATTCCTTATGTCGCTTTGGGAAGTGGATGACAGAGCTACTTGCCCACTGATGACAGATTATTATACCAATCTGATTGTCAGAAAGATGACAAAAAATCGCTCGCTTGAGGTTGTCAAAAAGGTAGTAAGGGAAACAGCCGGATGGAGTGATTCCAAGTACTGGGCTGCATTTGTCTTACTCGATGCGTTGGATGGAGGGCTGACTGGAATCTTTTGGGATGGGAAGAAGGATATTGGACCTAATTTTAGGTGAATCGTGAAAAATAGCTTATCTTTACTTGAAATACGCGTTGTATGCTTTACTTAAATAACAATTATCATGAATGAATTAGATTATGTTCCTTGCCCGGTGGACACCTCTCAGGTGGCTCTGTCGTCGGCATTGGATGGCTTGGTGGAAGCACTGGCCAAGAATGTACACGAGAATTGGGCCTTGGGCCGTATGAAGGAAGGATGGACCTGGGGACCGGTCCGTAACGATGCGCTCAAGCAGCATCCGTGTTTGGTGGCTTACGAACAGCTTCCTGATTCGGAAAAGGACTATGACCGGGCTACGGCCATGGAAACTCTGAAACTGATAACCCAGTTGGGGTTTGAAATACGGCCAAAATCTTGATTTTCTCCTGTCGTCTGTTTCTGATCACGGTTTCTGACTTTCCCCGCAGGTTGGGGAAAGCAAGCCCGTGTTGTTGGATGAAAAACACCTTTTGAACGATTCTTTTATGAAAAACATTCTTCATTATTATAAACATCTGTTCTCTCAGGAATTTATCGACCGCACCATTTCCGGCGGGCTTCGTGGACAGATTTCTTTTCTGCTGGCGGTGATTGCTGGATTTCTCGCTTTGGCCGCCATCGGTGTCCTTTTCTTGGATGTTCAACTGGCCGCTGAGGGGGATTGGCTGGAAGAGTTGTGGGTAGTCTACAATAATTTTGTCGATCCCGGCAATCAGTTTGCACAACAACCGTGGTTCAATCGGATGGCCGTGGCGGTCATCAGTCTGTTCGGTTCGATTCTGTTGGGCGGTGTGCTCATTTCGACCATCTCCAATATCATCGAACGTCGCGTGGAGGTGATACGCACCGGGAAAGCATACTATTCGTCCATCCATGACCATGTTGTCATTATCGGTTACAGTGAGGTGACCATCAGTTTGATCAAGGAACTAAAGAAAGACCAACCGGATGCAATCGTTCTGATTATGAGTGGCCAGGAGACTGAATCGCTGAGACATCGCTTGCAGGCCCAGCTGGACAAGCAGGAGGAACGTGGAGTATATCTCTATTTTGGGAACGTGGAATCGTTGGAAGATTTGTCGCATCTGAATATTGACCGGGCCAAGGAAGTGTATATCTTGGGTGAGGAAGGCGATCGGGGACGAGATTCGAAGAATATCCAGTGCGTACACCGTATCAGTATGCTGAAAGGAGAAACACGCGCAGGCTCCGAATTGCCCGTCTATACGCAGTTCGACCGGATTGCTTCTTTCGGCATTATTCAAAAGTTGGACAACTGTCGGTGCTTCCCTGCGAATGACCCGAAGGGAAATCCTGTCGGTTGTAACATTTATTTTCGCCCGTTCAATATCTTTGAAAACTGGGCACGCCGTTTATGGAGTATCTATGCCTTGGAAGACGAACATCCTTACGATCCGTTGGACTATTGTCCCATTCGTATACTGCCCGATGGACAGCTGGAGAATGGCGAAAAGTTTGTCCACTTGGTAATCGTCGGTTTCTGCGGCATGGGCCAGGCCTTGTTGCTGGAGGCACTCCGAGTATGTCACTATGCCAACTATGATGATACGCAGGCTGAGGCCGACCGGATTCGCACGCAAATTACGGTGATTGACAAGGATATGGATACTCTTTTGCCGCATTTCAAGCTGATGTTTCCGCATTTGGATAGTCAGGTGGACGACCTTCGTATCGAGTATGTGAACACTGACTTCTGTCGTTTTGCTGCGGAAGGTACGTTGCAGGCCTGGTGCCGGGATCCGCGGCGGATGCTCACTGTAGCCATTTGCATCAGTGATCCCGATACCAGCATCAGTTTGGGCATGAATCTGCCACGTGAAGTGTACCAGAGTGATGCACGGGTATTGATTCGTCAGCACATCCATAGCAACCTGGGTGAAATGATTCACCGCGACCAAGGTCGGTATCGGAATGTCAAGGTCTTTGGAATGGCCGAGGATGCCATGTCACGTAGCATGCTGCGTGATGAACTCCCCAGTTATGTCAACCAACACTATGAAGACAGTATCAAGGACCCGCTTGCATCGTATATCAGCCTTCTGCATGCGTACTATGTAGAAGGGCGTGAGATGGAATACAATTTGGAAGCCACCCGTGCCCAAGTCAGCTGGAACAACTTGGGTGAAAACTATCGTTGGGCGAACCGGTATCAGATAGAGGCTTATCAGACCTATCTGAGCACGCTGGGTTATGGCATTGCTCGTCAGATACCGGCGGACCGGCAGGCCGTTACTCCTCAGCAGTTTAAAGACCGGCTTACCGAGAAACAGCTGCATGCCTTGGAGCGTATGGAAAAGCACCGTTGGAATGCTGAGCGTACGATTGAGGGATGGAAAACAGGGCCCATCCGCTGTGATGTTCATCGCATTCACCATCTGTTGGTGCCGTATCATATGCTGCCCGATGATCAGAAATTCAAGGATTGCCAGGTCATCACCCAACTGCCTTATCTGGTTGAATTGGCGGGTTTCCAGCTGTATAAAATCTGCTAGCCGGACGAGACGTTACCTCGCTTCCTATGTGGTTTCCGTGGGTCGCAGTCAAAGGCTGTTTTTTACCATTCGTTGCAGCGGTGCAGTTCGTAGTGGACTCCTTTGGATAGCATAAAGTTAAGCATTTGTTGGAAGATGTTCTGCACCTCGTCTTTCTCGACATCCCCTTCAGGACTGAATTTCTCGGCAAAGAACCGGGGAAGCTCCAGGGTGGGGATGTGCAGCCGCTGTGCCAACTGCCAGGCTGTTTCAAAATTCAGGAATGCTTTCGTTTCCGTGTGGCGGCACTTGCCATCGTAGTCGCCTTGAAAGTTATAGCCGGAATAGTCATGCTTTTGGAGCCGGAAGACCAATCGTTTTTGATCGTCAAACTCCACGGAAGTGTCCCAGACCATTTCGTAATCGTCGTGGGTGGATGCTATCAGAAGATTCAATGCCGTCATGTTGAATGGAATGTTTTTTAGGGTGTTTAAACAGAAAAATCGTAAAGAAAATCAGGCCAGTCCGTTCTATTCCGGAGACGTTACTTGGTGAGGCCTTTCACGTACTAACGTCCACCCCATAGACGTTACTTCGTACAGGCCGATTCGTAGTAACGTACAGGCCCTCACGACGTAACGTGTAGGGCATATCGACGCGAGGCTCTGCCCCTTGCGACACGAGGAGCGGATAGAGTGACAGTTTTCTTGTCAGGTTCAAGATTTGGAGAATGATGACGATCAATGGCTGGATGCGGGTCCACAGCATCCAGATGGTCCAGTCGGCTTTTGCAGGAGAAGCGGCAGCGGAAGTCGGAAGCTGCTGGGCGTTGCAGGAACGCCAGGGGGGTGTCAGAGTATTCATGACTCGTAGGGTTTAGGGTTGCTTTTTAGCTGCTTGGCTGGTCCTGTCGGGGCAAGTGGAAAGTAGCCCGCAAATGTAGACGATTTCCCGGAAACAGCCAAATCCGGGCGGCATGTTTTTGAGCACGGTTTGAAAGGGTCGTTAGGGTCCATCCTTTGCTTGCCGCTGCTTCTTTCTTCGGCTTGCCGCTTGGAAACCCCTTTTGTTTGCCGCCTGAATTTTTCTTCTGTTTGCCGCTGGTTCCGGATGGCCGAAAAATCTTCTCGCGCGCATAGTAAACCCGGGAAACGGGTTCCTCCAAAGGAGGAATATATATAACTAACATACAGTAAACTCAGTATGTATAGTAATTAATTACCGCTCGCCAGTTGGCGACAAACCACTCGCCAGTTGGCGAGTCGCCAGTTGGCGACAAGATGAAGGATGTTTTATGTTTCGCTAAATGGTTGGTAGAAAGTAGATTGCGATGAAACTTTTTGTCGTTTCATCTCCTTTCTCTCTTCGTAGGGAACAAGGACTTCCGATACTTCTTTCACGCTTTCACAGGGCTGATTGTCAGCTGTTTCTGGTGAAATTAAGCGTTTGGGAAGTTTCACCCTTCTTTCGCCCTTCTTTCACCCGTTAAGTTCGCTGTTTTTCCCGGTTGGGTTCGTTGCTTTTCCTCGGTTAGGTTCGCTGCTTTCTTCCGCTGTGCGAGGTTCCCTTTCATCCGTCCAACCGTCTTCCGCAGCGAGTGCAACCGTTGCCTCTTCGTCCGGCCATTCGTAAGACCGGATGCTCCGGTCTTGCAGGAAAATGTGGTTCAGGGTAAAGGCCAACGACTCCAGCGTTTGTTCACGCACGGCAGGTCTCAGCTGACACTCCCACACTGTGATGCAATGCCATCCCATGGCAGCCAGTTGGCGTTGCACTTCCACATCGCGTTGCTGGTTCCGTTCAATCTTCGCTTTCCAGAATTCCGTCCGTGTTTTGGGTAGTATAAAGTATTTACAACCTGTATGACCATGCCAGTAACAGCCGTTGACAAAGATGACAGTACGGTACTTGCGCAGCACGATGTCTGGCCGTCCCGGCAGACGCGGGTGGTTCAGCCGGTAGCGGAAGCCTCTGGCGAAAAGGTATTTCCGCACCAGCAGTTCGGGTTTCGTGTCCTTGCTGTGGATGGCTGCCATGCAGCGGCTGCGTTGTTCGGGAGTGAGTTTGTCCATGAGGGATGAGGTTGTTTGTTTGAACGTGAGAATATTGCTGTAAAGGTATTATGTTGGGGTGTCTCTCACAATCGCGGAAAAAGGATTTGGAGAAGGATATTCATAATTTCGTCAGTTCCATTCAGACTACCGAGACCCCCAAAGCGTTAGCGCAGGTTCCTAAAATATTGAATTTATATTATTGAGTTGAACAAAAAAGAACCCTTACCTTTGCAATATTAAAAGTGCCTGTGCGAGCTTAGTTGTTGCATCTGCACTTTAAAAGGAAGTAAAGAAATCTCAGTCGTTATGGCTGAGATTTCTTGTTTTTATCGCTACTTCATTACTTCTTATCAACATGTTTAGATTTCCTGCACGGGCTTTTCATACATTCCGAAGCCGAAACAATCAGCAATGCGCAAAATCTGCGCAACTTTTTTCTGTGAGTGATTTCAATTCGTTCCGGTTGTTGCAATAATAGAAGATTCCATCAGGCATCCCCCAATAATGTGGGGTAGTATCACCTGGGCAAGGCCTAAGTGTCTTCCTTTCAATTAGACAGCAGCTCTTCCTTTCAGTGCAAACTTGTTACACTTGTTCATTTTCTCTTCCACTCCCGGTTGATTGGGTATCAGTGCATACAACCGATAGGATAATGCACGATTGCGTGGCAAATCATCGCTGCCCCAAAAGAACTGATCGGCCAAGTCAAGGATGAACGAAATAGGAAAGTGGCATTGCTTTTCTTCGTGACTCATCCAATCATTCCATGCGAAGAGTTTGGTATAGACCAATGGTAATGCCTCCAGGTTAATCCCCACATTTACCAACGCAATCAGCAGTTCCTGCTGTACCGGATCGGGATAAGTTTCGACGACCTCCAAGATACGGTCGAAATCCTGATACAGGAATGTCAGGTTCGACAATTTTTCCTTCAACCTGGCATCCGATCCTTTTTTAATTAGACACATCCAGGCGTGCCAGGTCATCCGGGCTATCTCATAAACGTCACGTGCAGGCAGATACGGGAAGAAATTTTCCCGTGACAAGGTGGGTAGATGTGCGGCATTCCACCTATAGCGGTTTACTAGCAAGTCGAACAAGTTCTTGTAGGCTTTGTAAAACTCATTGATGTTTTTCGGCAAGTAACAGGCATCCGGTTCCTCGGCACCTGGCAGGGAATCGGTCCAGTGCGAAAGATCGAAGTGAGCCCATTCAAACAGCCGGATTGGGGGAGCATCGGGTGAAAACATGGGATCGCAGCAAAGCGGAAAAATCCATTTTAGGGCTTGAACCTCGCTGGTGGCAGGATAGGCCTGTTCACTTTCGAGCACTTCCCGATGCCCGATTTTCAGCAATTCTTGGTGTCGCTGGGTGGACGCTTCGGATGGGTCTTTGGCATACCAGTAAGCCGCTGTGGCAGGGTCCTGTTGGTTGATGGGCATTTCCTCATCCACACCACTGTAAAGGTCGCCCAGATTCTTTGCCGCACAGTCTTTGCCCAGGCAGACTGCTTGTCGGTAAAATGCGATGGCCCGGTTCAAGTCAAGGTCTGTCAGGAACCCCATGTGATAAATGACACCGCAGTCGACGATACTTTGCGGATTGCCCCGATGGGCAAACTTGGTAGTCAACTCGACTATTTTTCGTCGTTGGTTTGGGGACAGCAAGGCACTTTCCAACATGAATGAGGACAGGGTGTTTTCGAGGGGATACACCATTTTACATCCCAGTTCATCGGCCTTTATCATGTAGTCATAGGTCTGATTCAGTACGCTACGCTTGGTGGCTTCGTCCCAATCGGGTAATTCACCTCCTTCGTCTACCTTTCCCATAAGAGGTTGGCCGGTCAGTTTGGCCAATCCCTCGTATCCATCTCCACAATCCTTATCGGCAGCCAACTGGTAGCACGCACGAACTTTTGTTTCGTCTTTGTCCACCAATTCCCCTTCTTCATACAAATGAGCCATCAAGACAGCAGCCAACGGATGTTCTAGCTTGACAGCCTTTTTCAGATAACGGATGCCTTCGAATTCGTCGGTCAGTCCATGTCCTTCCGAACAAAGGATGGCACCGCATTTGAAACACAAATTGGGGTCTACCGTGTTTTTGTCTGCGGCCTTCCGGAGATACGCCAAGGCCCGTCGGTTGTCTTTGGGTGCCCAAGGGTAGCTGACATAAGTATCTTCTTCGTTCTGCAGCAGTGGATGACATTCCAACGAGCGTGTGCGGAATAACTGGTATAACTGCAGGGCAGCTGAGCTGTCCCATCCACCGCTTAAGTATAGGGCTTCCTCGAAATAGGATATGCAGTCCTCCATTTTCTTCCCTTCCTGGGCATTTCCTTCCAGGCACATGACGCCCAGTCCGTAGAAACATCCCGATCGGAGGGTTTGGCATCCTTGCTTGAACCATTTCCAGGCTTCTGCAGCGCTTTGCTGGCAGCCCAATCCCTGGTAATATAGATTGCCCAACTGGGTAAACGAGTCGGCGTTACCCGCCAAGGCGGCTTTCCGATACCAGCGGACAGCTTGTTCGGATTTTTGCGGTACTCCAATTCCTTGCTCATAGCACAAAGCCAGGTCAGACAGACATTCTGCTATGCCTAGGTCCACTCCCTTGCGCAGTAATCGGATTCCTTCCTGCAGTTCGGCCTCGTTTCGATAGGTCCAGGTGGAGCAATCCACCATCGTGTGAAATGCCCAGGAACTGTAGGCCTCCGGATAACCTTTTTCTATGGCCTTTACGAAATACTCTTCCGCCTTTTTGGAGTTGATTTCCAGGCCTATTCCCTCACTGAAGACTTTCCCCATTATCTGGTAACTTTCGGGGATGTTCCATTCCATGCATCGTTTCAGCAAGGTCAAGGCCCGCTGGATATTCTGCTCGCGGGTCCAACCGTACAGGCAATCCTTGGCAACCCGAAGTACTGCAAATGGGTCGTCCTGATTGAGGGCCTTATCTAACAAGGCCTGTGCTTCTTCCGGCCTGCGTTCGGTTCCGTCCAGACCAAATTCATATATCCGAGCCAAGGCGCGGAGTCCGTAAGTCTGTTCTTGCGCACCGCACAGGATGGCATAGTAACAGGAGGTAGTCTCGTCGTAGTCCAAGGTCAGGTGATATCGTGCCATGGCGTATTGAGCCAATGGATGGCCTTCATCGGCTTGTTCTTTCAGGTATTGGAATCGGAATTTCTTCACCTTTTGCATGCGCTGATAGGAGTCAAGGATGGTCATCAGGGTAAACTGTGCTTCCTGACAGCCATCCAGTGCCGGACGGATCAGTTCGGCAAATGCCTGGTCGATGTCGTAGGTCAACAAGGCTTTCTGGGCATTCTCCAAGGCTTTGTCATACATCGGAGGTTGGGTTCCTTGCACATCTGTAGCCTTACCATCGGCAGCTCCCAAACGAGAACCGGTCACCTCTTTTTTTGTTTTGGGTTGTTGGAGGGTATCCAGCGAGAAGTGTAGATTAGCGGCTACTGCTTCGACAAGCGGTGTCAGCATCTCCTTGTAATCCGGATAAGCCACTAGCCAGTGTTTGCGCGACAGGTAGTATTCGAAATCATCGTTCATGGGTGTGTCATCGACCAGGAACGGGATAATGACCTTTCCCCGACAGAAAGCTTTGTCTACTTCATTGGCCACCTGTGAGGAGTTGTTGGACTGCTGTGAATAGATAAGCACCATCAGACTGCAATTGCGGATGGCTTGCACAATATTGCCAGCCCAGGTATTGCCTGGGACGATGTTGCGAGGAGCAATCCAGCAGGAAATGCCCGATTCTTCCAATATATGACAAGTAGCATCGGCTATCGCTTTGTTGGCCGATGAGTAGCTGATAAATACATAAGGTTGTTCCATATTTCAGACGAATTCGGCTGGTTTCAACCGAAGCTATAAGGTTAAACACATATGGGCGTACACAATGAGGGTTGCTTCATAGCTGTATTAGGGCTTTGGCTGGATATCAGAACCCGATCGAGTGATCAGCTTCAGCGCTTCCATAGCTGTTGCCCTCTTGTATGCTTTTTCCGAATCGGAGAGCTGTTTTTTGTTTTTCCCTTTCAGGTTGTCATTGTTTCTGATTTCCTGTGCTCCATGTTGGGGTGATTCGGTCTTGCCCTACCAGATATCTCACGGCGGCTAAAATACAAAATAAATTCCAGATATCTTTATGTTTTGTGGAATTTAATAAAAGCGTCAAATGCTGGAAGGTTTCGGGGTCGTTAAGGAAGAATGTATCGGGAAATACGCTCTTCCTGACTGGCATGTTCGGCATGCCCATTTATCCTTCCCACTCGCTGCACCGATGCAGTTCATAGTGGACACTCTTCGAAAGGACAAAATTCAACAGACGTTGGAAAGTAGCCTGTACTTCATCCTTCGTAACGTCGCTTTGGGGGGCGAACTTTTCGGCCAGGCGCTTAGGCTGCTCGAGGGTAGGGATATGAAGTCGTTGTGCCAACCGTCAGGTATCTTCGAAACTCAGGAAGGTTCGGGTCTCGCTGTGGCGGTACGGACGTCGTATTCACAGTGGACGTTGAGGCCGGAATAATCGTGCTTTCCCAATCGGAAGACCAGTCGCTTTGGATCGTCGAATTCCATAGAGGTTTCCAGACTATTTCATGGTCATCGTGTGTACATGCTCCTAAATGATTCAATACGGACATGGTAGGAATTTTTAAGAAAAACAATCGATGAAAGACTGCCAGGTTGTAAAGAAAGCCCCCAAAGATATTCGGTCAGTTTGCGGCAAAGGTAAGTCGTTTGTCTAGCAAATAGGTCCTAATGTTTGCGTAATAACTTTGAATGTCTTATCTTTAGGCACGATAATCTGAAAGCGACTATGAATAAGCATAAAAAAGTTCTACATGACACCTACGATATTTTTCTGAGTTACCGTAGAAAGGGAGGCTATGAAGTAGCCAAGCACCTCTTCGACCGTTTGTCCCAAGACCACTATCGGGTGAGCTTTGACATCGATACATTGCGGTCGGGCAATTTCGCTACCCAGTTGCATGAACGAGTGAAGCAGTGTACTGATTTTATTCTGATTCTGGACCGCAATGCCTTTGGCCGCAAGTCCTATGCCCGAAACGGCCGTTGTGAAGATTGGATGCGCATCGAGTTGGCTCAAGCTCTACAGCAAGGGAAGAACGTGATTCCGGTATTTTTGGACGGGTTTCGTGAGTTCCCCGATTTGCCGTCCGACATCGACGCTGTCCGTAAGGCGAACGGTATACCTTACAACCTCGAATATTACGATGCTTTTTACGAAAAGTTTTGTTCTTTTTTGCATTCTGATCCTTGCACGTCTCCAATTCTGCCCGAAGCTATCCTGAGCAAGATCAAGTCGCGGATCCGTCCCCTGTCGGAGCCTCTGGTTGAGGAAGGACATGTTGAGGAAGCCAAGTGCGCCAATCCGTTGGTGGAGACGCCTGGGCCTGAAGGTTCGACTCGACCGCTGGACGAAAAACTGAAATCTACTTGGCAAGAAGCGCAGCAGACGATGGTCGATACCGTAGATCGATCGCTCGAAGTTATGGGCGACATTCACAAAAGAAGCATGAAGCTGTTTCTTCGGAAGCGGGGTAAACATTGATTGAGGACAGTTGACAGCCAAGACGTTACTTCGTGGAGGATCTTTCGTAGTGATGTGTAAGTCATCACAATGTGTCGTAGGGGGGCTTCTTCATATGATGTGTGGGCCATTGCGCCCTGAGGCGTGTCCGGTTCTGAGAGGACATATGGAAATTTCCTGCTTGTAGAATTCAACCGACAAAGGATTAAAGAAATTCTATTATCGAGCATTTCAGTCAAAGTCCCTATGTAGGCCGAGTTGAAATTGCATCATAGTTGGGTGGTATTGATTAATAAGGCAGTCTTCAGGAACAGTCCACGCTTTTTACTATCTTTGCTTTCGCAAAACCCACCCTTTACAAATCTGACAAGAAACTATGTTGAAACAAGGAATTTACGAGAATATTATCAGCGAACGGACCGAACAGGAAATCCAGGAGCTGGAATTGCAGAGCCTGGCTTGCAAGCGTGATGTCATGGATCACGCTGAAGCTTCGAAAATTTTAGCTGAATATTTAGCTCAGGTGCTCCGCCAACGGCTGGATACTGTCACGGAAGTGCAGGGTCGCGTAGCGATGGTCAACCGCATCTTGGCGGATTACGGCTTGGATTCGGAGGACCGGATTGTGGATGATACCAATCTGCTCACCGAAGTGATGACGAAGCAGAAAGCCCTTCTGCAGGCGAACAGCAAGTCGGCTACCGTACGCCCTGAATCGGGCTTTCGGGTGAGCAACCTCTTTACCGGAGGAAACAGTACGCTGTCGCTGGGAGAGGAGATCCGGCGCGAGATTGCCAGTGCAGACGAAATCTACTTCATCGTTTCTTTCTTGAAGGTGTCGGGTTTGCGCTTGTTGCTCGATGATTTGCGGGCCTTCTGCGAACGGGAAGGCACGCGGCTCCGCATCATTACGACTACTTATTGTGGAGTGACTGAGGCGAAGGCCATGCAACAATTGTCGGAACTGCCACATACGGATATCCGTATTTCCTATCAAACGCAGTTGGAAAGGTTGCATGCCAAGGCGTATATCTTTGTGCGGAATTCGGGCATGCATACGGCCTACATTGGTTCGTCGAATCTATCGAAGTCGGCGCAGACGGATGGACTGGAATGGAACATGCGTGTGACGAGTGTGGAAAATCCACATATCATCAAGACGGCGCTGGCCACGTTTGACTTGTATTGGAACAGCCCCAATTTCGAGGATTTCCGCCTGGGAGGTATCGAGAAATTCCAGGACGAACTGCATCGGAATCGCGTCCAGGTAAAAGCAGAGGGGACGCTCTTCCCACAGTATGCGTTATTCCCTCATCAGAAGCGGATTTTAGATAAACTGAAGGTGGAGCGGGAAGAGCGGCATAACTATCGCAATTTGATTGTAGCGGCTACAGGTACCGGCAAGACGGTGATTTCGGCTTTTGATTATTTAGCGTTCCGTCAACAATGTCAGGCGGAACATCGCTCATCGCGTATTCTGTTTACTGCACATCGTGAGGAAATTTTGAAACAATCGCTCTTTACCTACCGGAGTGTGCTGCAGGATGCCAATTTCGGCACCTTGTGGGTAGGCGATTACAAGCCACAAAGTGAGAAGGACTATGAGGCACTGTTCGTCTCCATATCGATGCTGAATTCGCGCTTTGATGCATTGTTTGCCGAGCTTTCGCCCGATTTTTATGACTATATTGTTATCGATGAAGCGCATCATAGTCAGGCGGATAGTTATCGAAAGATATTTGAACATTTTCAGCCTAAATTACTGGTGGGTCTGACAGCTACTCCGGAACGTATGGATGGTAAGGATTTACGACCCGATTTCGGCGGTCGTATTAGTGCCGAGATTCGTTTGCCGCAAGCTTTGCAGGCAGGATTGTTGACTCCTTTTCAGTATTTATGTGTGGCCGATGATACCGACTTGAGTGATGAAAGTCTATGGAGCGGACAAAAGTATGTCATCGATCGGTTGGCCGACCGCTTGTGCTCTTCGCATCGTACTCAACAGATTGTGGGAGCACTGCATCGCTATCTGGCCGATGAATATACGTGTCGGGCACTTTGCTTCTGCGTGAACAAACGACATGCAGACTTCATGGCGCAGGAGTTGAAGAAGCACGGCTTTCTGGCGGCTAGTCTGACTTCGGACAGCTCGGTTCAGGAACGCAAACAGTTGGCGAAAAATTTGCGTGCAGGTGAGCTTCATTATCTTTGCGTGGTGGATATTTTTAACGAAGGAGTCGATATTCCAGAGGTGGATACAGTACTTTTTCTACGTCCGACAGAAAGTTTAACTATTTTTTTACAACAGCTGGGTCGTGGCTTGCGTCTTTCACCGGGGAAAACGGAATTGACCGTACTCGACTTTGTTGCCCAGGCCAATCAAAAATACGACTTTGCCGGCAAGTTCCGTGCCTTGTCCTTAAAGCCGGAAAAGAATGTGGTGGAACAAATCAAGAATGGTTTTGCCTTCCTGCCTATGGGCTGCAGTATCGTGATGGAGAAAGTGGCTCGTCAGCACATCTTGGATAATATTCAAAATGCAATTTATAATAAGAAACGATTAATAAAGGAAATCAACAGTTATCTGTCGTTGCCTTCATTGCGTGATTTCCTGGAGAACAATGGCCAGGACATTCGTTTGATTTATGCAAACGGCCGTTGCTGGTCCTCGCTGAAGCGCGATGCGGGTCGTATTTGTTACGAGAACAATGCGGTCACCCAATGTCTGGCGAAGAACCTGGGCAACTTGCTGCATTATAATACCGCTTCTTTCCTCCATTTTGTCGAGGATTTTCTGCTCGGTGCGCAGGATTATTGCGAACCGGATTGGCAGGGGTATGCTACGATGTTGTATTATGCACTCTACGGTGTACCTTTACGCAAACTTCCTTTTTCGTGTGTCAGTCTGTACGAGGCGCTTGAACAGGTGCATCGGAAGGAATATGCTTGCTTCAAGGAGGAGATGCTCGAGGTAGTGGACTACTTGTTGAGTCGATTGGAAATTACCACTGCACCTTTAGGAGAGGATGTTCTGCCCGGTGTGGAACTGTATGGTTGTTACACCCGGTCGGATGTGTTCTCGTTGGTGGGCAAGCAGACGGTCAATCAGACAATGCAAGGTCAGGTTGCCGGTGTCTTTGAACTGAAGGACGAGGTAAAGGCCACGCTACTTTTTGTGACGCTGAACAAGTCGGACAAAGATTTTTCGCCTTCTACGCAGTATGATGACTATATCATTAACAAAGATTATTTTCACTGGCAGTCCCAAAATACGGATCGGCATAACAATCGGGGAGGGAAGGTGTACACGTTGCAGCCACAGAATCGCAATAAGATCATTCTGTTTGTGCGTGAAGAGAAGCGGGATGGCTTTGGCAACACATTGCCTTTCCATTGTTTCGGTTTGGTGGACTATGTTTCGTCGCATGGGGACTCACCGATGAATATTACGTGGAAATTGCGGGAGCCGGTGATGGCAAGATTCTTAAAGGTAGTGTAAATTGGGTCTAT
>AMCI01000951.1_pt1 | contig 13989 bp, 12 predicted proteins | sample 419838 | NCBI WGS metagenome assembly AMCI01 (sample SAMN01090643, study PRJNA158313) | gut metagenome
CAACATTTTCATATCGTTCTTGGTGCGTTAGTTCAGTTGGTTAGAATACATGCCTGTCACGCATGGGGTCACGGGTTCGAGTCCCGTACGCACCGCAACGAAATATTTAAAGAGTCTCAGAGAATATTCTTTGAGACTCTTTTTATATCATTCTATATTCCCAATCAAAAAAACAAAGAGAAGGCACTCAACTTCCCCAATCACTCAATAGGTAAAACGAATACCCGCCTGCACATGAAACTGGAACGGATTCTCCTTTCGGATAGTCTGCACATCCGAACCATCATCAAAGAAATAGGCCACACCCGGTTCCACATAGATCCCCACATGCTTCGTGACATTCAGCTGCCCACCTATCCCTCCGGACACTGAAAACTGCAATGGCTTAACCGTCTCTTTTTCCGTACCCACCTTACCATATACACATTTCTCCATCATCCCACCGCCAGAAACATACAAAGTAAACAACTTCTTATCAAGAAAATTCCAGTTGGCCCGCAACGGAATACCGATATAATGCAATTTCTGCTCCAACTCCCGATTGTGATTCTCCACTTTTAAATCCGATGAAAGCAACGTATACATCAGTCCCGTTTCAATAGAAAAACCTTTCGGCAATGCCTTGCGGAAGGAAACACCCACAGAAATAGGCTGATGATGCTTGATGTCCAGCACCCGGTTTTTCTGAAGCAAATAAGGAATATCTCCCTCAAAGACCACCGTCTTGTCATTGGGAATATCCATGAAACCGTTAGCCACCGCCTGCATACTGACACGCGACATCACCGGATATCCTCCCCCTTCGCCTGTGGCCCCGGCCGCATTGCCTACCGACAATCCCAACGACCAACCGTTATGAGAAGGCCCTGTGCTGCCATCAGGTAAATGCAGTTTATCTTTAGTAGACGGACGACGCGACTTCCGATTCTCCTTCTTTCCCTTCCGAGACACATCCTCGAGTTCATTTTCAACAGCAGGCAGACAAGTCTCTTTTTCTCTGAGCACCTTCTCTAGGTCATTAGCCACAGTCTGCGCATCCGCAGATTCAGCTTTACACGACTTCTCATCCGGACAAGCCATCCGGTTTTCTACCCGGACCAAACGATTTCTGGAAGAAAGAGGCAACAAAGCAGACGCCCCGTTCTCCCCAGTCACATCCGCCGGATACACCTCAGACAACCCGCCAGGAACTACAGCCAAGACTGGAGTCTGCATCTGACGCATCTCATCCGCGGCCGGTGTTCCTAAGAAATAAAGACTCACAGAAGTCATCGCAACCAGCAAAAATACCGCCGCCACTGCCGCAGTCCATTTCCAGTAAGAAATGTTTCGTCTTGTAACAGATAGCATTAGTTCCTTTTCTAGCTGTTCCCAGCCAGCAACAGGCGTCGGTTCAGAATAATCCTCCAACTTCTCTTTCATTTTTTTCATCCACAATTCATCGTCTTTCATCTCTGTCTATTGATTATGCATTATCCACTCTTTTATCCTTTTCGCCAGCACCGTCTTAGCCCGAAACAATTGCGACGCCGACGATTTTTCATTGATACCCAGCAGCTGGGCAATCTCCTTATGTGATTTATCTTCAAACGTATATAGGTTAAACACCGTGCGATAACCCGCAGGGAGTTCTTCGATAAACTTCATCAGCACCGCTTGTGGAATCATTTCTACCTCCGACTCATCCGGTTCATCACACACGTCCGAAAGTTCCTCCAGCGAAGTAGACTGACTGATGATATCACTCTTGCGAAGATACTGCAATGACAGATTTACCATCACCCGTTCCATCCAGGCACGCAACGAACCTTCCCCTCTCCAAGTAAACTTATCAAAAGAGCCAAAGATTTTTAAGAAACCATCATGAAGCAAGTCCTGCGCTGTGTCACGGTCGCCCACATAGCGCAAACAGATCGTCAGCATACGCCCAGCATACTGCTCGTACAACAGCTTGCGGGCACGATTGTCTCCCTGCCTGCAACGTTCTGCCAATTCTTGCTCTTCCATTTTCCTATACACGTGTTTACTTTATATAAATACAATAGATGCAAAATTACTGCATTACCAACTGAACTCTGTTGCACTTTTGTTTCTTTAACAGATAGCGATGCAATATTCCCTTTCATGTTGTATTTTTTATGCAGAAAGAATTACTCACATAGATTGGAATAACCCTTATGAAACGACTCTCATTTATCAAATGCCTCTTCCTCTTTATAGTCATGATACCCATACTGCAATCATGCCTTAACGATAACAACCATACCGGCAAATTGGTCATCGCCACCATCCACGCCCTTGATGCAGAGGGCAAACTCCATGACTTCACCTTGGACGACGGCAAAAAGATGCATCCCGACAACGCAGAAGAATGGCATCACCAATCGTTTGCCGACGGACAACGTGCTTTTGTGATATTTGACGAACTGGACAAGCCCGTCAATGGATACGATTATACCATTCGGATACGACAAATCAAAGAAGTGCTCACCAAAGAAATCATCACCCTAGGCGAAGGAGAGTATACCGAAGAGAAAATAGGAGATGACAAAATCAACACGACCTATCTATGGATAAGCCAAGACCGAAAATACTTGACCATTGAATTTCAGTATTATTACCGAGCAGATGAAAAGGAAAAACATTTTCTAAATCTAGTCATTCCCTCCTCATCTGCTGCTCACCCAACCGACGGAAAGACAGACGACTACCTACGACTTGAATTCCGCCACAACGACGAAAACAACAAAAGCAATGACGACAAACAAACCGATACGTTGGATAATGCAACATATCTGCTGAGCGAAGGGTATGTTTCGTTCAAACTAAACAAAATAAAAGAACAGATGGAAGCCAAAAAAGGACTTCAAATTCGGGTCAACACCCTATATAACGGCATTCAGACCTACAAAGTAGATTTTCCAAAATAAATACTTTCAGCCAAATCCCTACAGGCGGCACGACCTATTTTCCCATTACCCGTTTGAGGAATTCGGTCTGTAAAGAGAATATGTCGGGGGCGATGATAAGGGGGCAATGTGCGTCGAAACACCTCTTCAAGTGCCGCCACATCCTCCTTCCCCTCCACCAGCAAAGTGACCGCCTGCCCCAGCCGCACATCAGGAACTGAAGTGACCACAAACGGGCAGGTAAGCAGCGGACGGAGTTCTCTTTCCACCTCTTCCGCCTGAATCTTGACGCCACCGCTATTGATAACATTATCAATGCGCCCTAAAATGGTAAACGTGCCATCGGGATAAAGACGGGCTATATCGTGCGTATAAAGCGGTTCGTCACAAACCAAAGGAGCACGAACAATCAGCGTATCATCTGCAGATAAAGACAAATCAACAGAAGAGAACGGTGTATACCGCTCCGATGCCTTTGGACCGCTCAGCCGGCGCAAGGCAATATGCGACAGCGTTTCAGTCATTCCATATGTGGAATACACAGCAGTAGGAAAATCTTTCAATTCGCGCTCCAAAGCCTCATCCACCGCCCCGCCACCAATAATCAAATTGTCGGTCTGATAAAGCTGTCTACGTTCCTCATCCACCTGCAACGAATGATATACCTGCAGCGGCACCATTGCTGCGAAACACAACCGCTCCCTGACATCCGCCAGCGGATGTCCTGATGCCGGTCTCACCAGCAAATTCAATCCCGCCACCAAAGCGCGGACCACCACCATCATCGCACCGATATAGCGGAGGTTCATACAAAGCAAAGCCGAATCCCCTTCTTTCAGTCCCAGAAACTCACAAGTAAGCCGAGCACTCTGCATCATCTGATCCTTTCGCACCACCAGTTCCTTCGGCACACCCGTAGAACCAGACGTATGCACCGTGAGAAACGGCGAATCATCCAGCCAACGCTGCAAAAAAGCAATCAAGTCCCAGTGAGCCGCCGACACCCCTTCAGCCCCTCGGTCCACCATCCTTGCAATATCCTCCGGAGTATAACACACTCCATCCAGCAGAAGACACTGCTGTTTCCGATCCATTTTCATCATATAAAAAACAGTCAATCAAAATTCGTAAACCACAGACAATCTTTCCGAATTTCCAGCGGCATCGGCACATTGTCGGTATACAAAAGTCCCGTACCCAGTCCTTGTGGCAACGGATTACGGAAAGTAGCACACCATTGCGCAATGGCATTCAGTCCGATATTCGATTCCAACGCAGACGTAATCCACCAGCCGATACCCAGTTTTTCTGCTTCAGCCATCCATTCCGCTCCCCCACACATGCCGCCGTGCAACGAAGGCTTCAGAATCAAGTAATGCGGACGAATAGTAGCCAGCAACCGCTGCTTTTCTTCCAGCAAGTTACACCCAATCAACTCCTCATCCAGCGCAATGGGAAGCGGTGTATCGACCACCAGCCGGGCCATCTCTTCCCACTGTCCTGCCCGAATAGGCTGTTCGATGGAATGAAGATCAAGTTCAGCCAGACGTTTCAGCTTATCCAACGCATCCGCTGGCGAAAACGCCCCGTTGGCATCCACCCGCAGTTCAATCTCCCTGGCAGAAAAATGCGAACGGATGTGACGCAACAAAGCCAGTTCCTCCTCAAAACCAATCGCACCGATTTTCAGTTTGATACAGCGGAAACCAGCCTTCATTTTTTCCTCAATCTGAGAAAGCATCCTATCAAACGAACCCATCCAGATAAGGCCATTGATAGGAATCCCCGCCTCACCACGGGCAAACGGCGTATTCCACAAAGCCCAACTTCCCCTCTGCAAATGACGGAAAGCCGTTTCCAGTCCAAAAAGAATAGAAGGGAAGTTACGCAACGCATCCGTATCCAGTATGCCCTGCGCCTCTTCTACTCTACGGCAAACAGTCTTCAGCACCAATTCGTAATCCGGACGATCATCACAACTCAAAGCAGGCAACGGAGCACACTCACCCACTCCCACCCTTCCGGGAAAAACTGAAGAAGAAACATGCACATACCACACCTTCCGCGTGGTATAGACACCGCGGGAAGTACCCGCCGGTTGCTTGAAATGCAGCAACCGGGGGACAATATCAATCTTGCAATCCATACCTGAGATTAAGGGAACTTAGGATATTGCTTGAAGTTAGGTTTCCGTTTTTCCAAGAACGCATTCTTGCCCTCCTGAGCCTCATCCGTGAGATAATAAAGCAACGTAGCATCACCGGCCAGTTCCTGGATACCAGCCTGACCATCCAATTCGGCATTCAGCCCCGCCTTAATCATACGCAAAGCCAGCGGACTGAGTTGCATCATTTCCTCAGCCCATTGCACATATTCATCCTCCAGTTGTTCCAAAGGCACCACCTTATTCACCAATCCCATATCCAATGCCTCCTGAGCATTATATTTGCGGCAAAGCAACCAGATTTCACGTGCCTTCTTCTGTCCCACTACACGAGCCAGATAGGAAGCTCCGAAACCGGCATCAAAACTGCCCACCCGCGGACCCGTCTGTCCGAAAATCGCATTCTCCGAAGCAATAGACAAGTCACACACCACATGTAGCACATGACCGCCACCAATAGCAAAGCCATTCACAGCCGCAATCACCGGCTTGGGAATGCTGCGAATCTGCTTCTGCACATCAAGCACACTCAAACGAGGCACCCCATCCTTACCGATGTAGCCGCCGCGTCCCTTCACATTCTGATCGCCTCCCGAACAAAAAGCCTTATCACCAGCTCCCGTAATCACCACCACATCAATATCCGCCTCTTCCCGACAAATACGCAGCGCATCACTCATTTCTGCCGTTGTCGTAGGCGTAAATGCATTCCGATAGCGTTCGCGGTTGATAGTGATACGAGCAATTCCATTATAATAATCAAAGAGAATATCTTCATATTCCCTAATTGTAGTCCATTCTCTTTTTATAGACATAACCTATCTGTTTTTTAATTCATTAAAATAATTCTTCAAGAGTCGCGCATCCTTGTTTCGGTTGGCAAACACCTCCATCATCAGCGGAGTTTCCATCGGTTCGGGCTGTGTAAAGACCGACATGGCTTCATCCAGTTGGTCCTCATCCTCTACCCGGAAATAACGGAATCCCCGTTCCTCTGCCCATCCCTGGACCGAAGTGTTATGCACCCCCACAATGACCTTCTGTGAAGTGCCCGACATTTTCAGCTGAGGCAACGTATGAAAAATACCTCCCCCACCATTATTAAGCAGCAAGATACGTACGTTAGGACCCACATACCCGTTCCACAACGCATTCATATCATAAAAGAAACTCAAGTCGCCAATGACAACAAAGTTAATCTTTTCCGAAACAGAAGCATAGCCGATGGCCGTCGAAAGCGAACCTTCGATGCCGTTGGTACCCCGGTTGCAGCACACCTCCACCGAAGCAGGAAGCGCATACAGTTGGGCATAGCGCACTGCCGAACTGTTAGCCAGATGCAAGGCACACGTAGCAGGCAACTTCTGCAAGAGTGTCCCCACGGCCGCCATAGCTGAATATTCAAAAACCGGTTCAGGAATCTGCTTACAGTACTCCTCCCACAGGCGGGGATACTCCGGTGCGCGGTTGTCCATCAATACCGCAATCTTCTCCAGAAACTCCAGCGGATCCATCTCAATCACCGTGGTGAGCGAACCATACAAATCAGCCACCTCCCCGTCTGCAGCAATATGCCAATGTTCCTTAGGCGGATGCTGCCGGATAAACTCCTTCAAGCGCTTCGACACCACATGACCTCCATACGTGATGAGCAAATCGGGAGCCAACTGCTCCTTCTTCTCCTCCGTCATCGACTGCAATGCCGCATCAAAATTCTTCACCGGAATACCGGGCACTGTCTGGTTGCCAAGATGCTCCGTGAGCCAGGCAAAATGCTTATACAACAATTTGACATATTTCTTCTCAAACAGATAAATCAAATTCATTTGCCCCACCACAATCATTTTCCGCTGGTATTTGCTCAACCGTTCAATAAGTCCGTTGTAGTCGCGGTCATACACGTTCAGCCCTTGATAGCGGGTGATGACTCGCACCTCGGGCAGCGATTCGACAGTAAACTGAAACAACGGCTGAGAGATAGGCACATTGATATGTACCGGTCCCTTGCCATGGTGATTGACTTCCAGCAAAGCTTCATTGATCAGGCGGTTACAATACCACTCATCCTCATCCGTATGGATTTCGGGCAACTGCACCGACTTCTTCACAAGCGTCTGGAACACCCCCGGTTGCGGAAGCGTCTGCCCATCCATCTGTCCAATCCAAGCAGCGGGGCGGTCGGCTGAAATCACCACCAAGGGCACTTGCTGATAAAAAGCCTCAGCCACAGCAGGATGCAGATTCAGCAAAGCCGAACCCGATGTACAACACACCGCCACCGGCTGACCGCCATGCAGAGCCAGTCCGATAGCAAAGAAACCGGCACTCCTTTCGTCAGTAACAGCATAACTGGTAAAATCGGGGTGACTAGACAACGTATGCACAATCGGAGCATTCCGACTTCCGGGACACAAAACCACCTTCGTAATACCATGTGCCTTCAGCAAAGCAACAAGTTGCAGAATATTCTTTTTATCCGTATACATATAACAGTAAATAATTTATCTATTCATGAGCGGAAAGCGCCGGTGCAGGCAATGCCAGCCGCTTCATCGTTTGCAATTTCTTCTCTGTTTCCATCCATTCATCATGCAGGCAAGAAGAGGGCAGCAACCCGCCGCCGGCATAGAAAGACAACTCCCTGTCACCCATCTGCATACACCGCAGATTCACATACAGGTCTGTGCGGCCCTCCGGATTCATCCAGCCCACAAAGCCAGCATAATAACTGCGATCGTACCCCTCCTTTTCCACGATAAAACGGTACGCCTCCTCCTTTGGAAGACCACACACAGCCGGAGTGGGATGTAAAAGTTTCAGTAGACTGCCCAAACTCCCCTTATCGGCCAGCGAAAACCAGAAGTCTGTCTTCAGATGCGACAAAGCCCCCGCATACGCAGCATAAGGACCGTTTTCTGTTGTCTGCAAGCCCAGCGAATGCAGGCGGCTACGAATATAAGAAGCCACATACGCCTGTTCCTCGCGGTTCTTTTCATCCCACGACACAGGCAGACGGTCCTCCTGCAACGGCTGCGTACCGGCCAAAGCCACTGTGTGCCATTGCTGTCCTTGCCCCGAGAGAATAATCTCAGGTGTGCTGCCCAGCCACATACCCGTGTGCGGGGTGTAACACAGATACACATACGAATGAATGTAACGCTTACATGCCTCTGCAAACACCTTCAAAGGTGAGAAATCCGCTTCCCGTCCAACTACCTGCCGGCGCGAAAGCACCAACTTGTCGAACCGTTTCTCCTGCAAAGCCTCAAGAAACGTATGGAAACATGCAACATAGACATCCGTACACACCTCCTGCAAGGTCTCCTTCCCTTGAGAACGCTGCACAGCGGCCCATTCCTCCGCACTATCCCGATTCACTTGCAACAGACGCTCTGCCTCCCCGGGGCATAACAGCACCACGGGACAGCGTTCACTCACCCGGAAAGGAGCAATGACAAACCCCTTCCTTCCGCTCAGTTCTTCCAGATTATCCAGCAAACAGACCTCCCCGCTTCCCTGTGTCACGAGGTGTGCCACCTGCTCACCGGGAAGGCAGTAAACAGCAAACGACTGTTTTTGCCGGATGAACTCATCTATATCTTTCAGATTCTCTATTTCTTCTATCATCTTTTTTTCATCACACTGTTGACTACACGCACAGAAGACACCAGTTTATTCGTTGAGGTAAAGACATCCACATTCCATACATGGGAAGAACGTCCCTGATGCACAATCGTTGCCACCGCTCTCACTGTATCCCCTTCGTGTGCCGACGAGATATGGTTGCCGCTCACCTGCATCCCCACCACCACTTCATCGGGCTGACAGGCAATCATAGAACCCAGTCCAGCCACCGTTTCGGCAAGTGCTAATGTAGCCCCTCCATGCAAGATACCAAAAGGTTGACGCGTACGCTGGTCCACGGGCATCGTGGCCTCCACCCTTTCCTTATTAGCATACGTATATTGAATACCGAGATTACCCATCAAGGCATGACTGGCCTGCGCATTGAGTTGGTCGAGCGGAATTTCCGACATCCTCACTTCGGCCAGAATTAATTTTTCCACTGCCTGTGCCACGCCATCATCTTCATTAGTCGCCGTCACATAGTCGGCACATGCCTTCACCGATTCCGGCGAATGCCCCATCGCCACCCCCATACCGGCCAACTGAATCATAGTTACATCACACACGCCATCGCCAATAGCCATCACCTCATCCCGTTTCACCTGCAGCATATCCAGCAAAGCACCCAGCGTATTGGCCTTGTCAATACCACAAGGCACCACTTCAAGAAAATAACGCTCCGAACGGAACACATCCATCGTACCATCGAGCCGTTTCTTCCAATATTCTTCCATATCAATCAAAGCCTCCTCGTCATCGCTCACAAGCACACATTTACAAGGAGCAAAATCGATACCGGCCGAAAATTCATCCTCTCTGATAATCTGCAGATTATTTAAGACAGCTTCCTTTTGGACATGCCTATTACCGGGCGAATCGGTCACCAGCGTATCATCGTGATAAGTCAACAAGACAAAATTGTTCTTCTGAGCCTTCTTTTCCAGATAAGGTACAAGCTCCGGATTGATGCGTCGTTCAAACAAAATTTCACCGTTTTTTGCACTGATAATTTGACAACCATTATAAGAAACAAGATAACCACCATAGTTTCCCAGTTCAAGCGATTTTGCCAGCGGCAACAAGCCATAAGTGGGCCTGCCAGATGCCAACACAATACGTACACCCATCTGCTGAACTTTCAGTAATGCGGCCAATGTACGCTTACTAATTTCTTTTGCTTCATTGAGCAAAGTTCCGTCTACATCCAGAACCAATAGTTTATACTTCATGGCTACACAATTTTAGGTTTATGAACTACAAAGGTAGAAAATTGAGTGAAGAAAACCGGCAGAGAAATAAAAAACAATCGTGATTTTGTTTAAAGATTGCTTAATCACACAAGGCATTTGACGTTTTTTACTTATTTTGCATCCGTCAACCCGATATAAACACTAAAAAACAAAACAAAATGGGAATCATGAATGCTATTTTTGGAAACGTGTCCGAAATGGATGCCGAATCCATCCAAAAAGAATACAGTGCCCTGCTGTGTGAAGGAGAACGCATCGAAAGAGCCTACAAGCTCATCAGAGACAAATGGGTATTCACCAACAAACGTCTGATTATTCAAGACACACAAGGAATGACCGGCAAAAAACGGGAGTATCACTCCATCCCCTACTCATCGATTCACCGCTTTTCCGTGGAAACAGCCGGTACCTTCGACATGGATGCAGATATGAAAATCTGGATTAAAGGATGCGACCTTCCCCTGACACAAAACTTCGGCCGAAGTTCCAACATCTGTGAGGTGCAGAAAGTCCTTGCCCAATACGTACTAAAATAAGCAGAACATAAAAAAAATGAGGGCGTGTCCGAAGTCTCTTCTCTAGACATTCAAACACGCCCTCATCCGCATTAAAAGAGCAGGCTACAACCCAAGATTACAGTTGTTCCAATGCTTTCCAGTCTATTTCCGGTGCGTGGCCTGCAGGATCAACGTGAAACTTTGTTCCCATAGGCACAGATTCATTAAAGAAACCTCCCATTTTCAAATAGAACCGATTGTCGCGGGTCTTGCCTCCTTGGTAATCCAGGCGCACTTTCGCATTCGCAGTGGCATCGTGAGTAAACGTAGCATCAGTGAGCCGGGTCCATTGCCCTTCCTTGCTGCGAGCCCATTGATTACCAAACAACACTTTACGTGACAAATACCCCTGTTCCGGATTGAAGTTTTCAAGAAAGCTGTGCGGATGTCTGTACCAAGTATCCGTCTGCGGACGCAAGAAACTGGCAATCAATTTCCACACCTTCTCTTCCGTGGCAAAAAAATAAGCCGTATAAACCGTGTTACCTTTCCCGTCTGGTCGCACCTGCATCAGAAATTTATAAGTATGTCCAGCTTTCCAAGGATACTTCAAATAGCTTTGTCCACCCGCTCCTTCATTACCAAACTCACCGATATGCACCTCTTTTCCGCGACGTAGCATCTTAATCTTCTGCTCCTCGGGAATATCCTTCGGATTTTGTGTATCAAACGGACTCCATACCGAGAAAAGAATCCGGCGTTCTGTAGGCGAATTGTACTGCATACCGAAATAACCTTCTCCGAAGCCGGCAACCATGTAATAACTGTGCATCGTTTCTCCTTCTTTGGGCACAGTCACTTCATTATAGAACCATTCCGTATCCCCCTCAGGCAACGCATAAGCCAAGTGAACGGAAGGTCCACGCCGCCCCCAATAATCGGAAAAGTCTTTCACATAATTACTTTTTCCTACCACATGGTCAGCAATAAGCTGCTTGATTTCTCCAAAATACTCACCTTGCTTGGAAACTCCCTGCAAATCGATGCGGACATAACCCGCCTGACGCACCTCAATGCTTCCCACAGGAACCTGTGTGAAATCATCGGACTGCAGATTAACGTGGAAACTTTTCTTTCCGTAGCTGACTTTGATTTCAGCATGTCCCTTGGCCAACAACGATAAATCGGCCTTAGTAGGCTGATGCAAATAAAAGTAAACACTCACAACCGATTTAGGATTAGTCCACTGTGCAACACCATTTTCTGTAATTTGTGCGCCACCTTGCTGACGAGTAACATAACCATTACCCGAAAGTCCCACTTTAAGCTGCTGAGCCTGTGCAAACACACTGTAACATAACAGCAACGCTAACAAACATAAGTTTTTCATAATAATAATAATAATAATTCTATTTCATAATAATACTATTTTCATCTTAGTTTTCAATCAGCCATTTTTTATCTGTCATTTTTATCTGCCGCCTCGATTTGCAGGCAACCTTTTTCTTTCATTGCAACATTTAAAAACTATACCTGCTTTTCCTCGGTATCCATTTCATCCAAGATATTCTTCAGCAAGAAAGAAGCATTCAAATTTCTAGCCACCCCTTTGGCAATACGATACGTATATTTAATGTTCTTCGAAAGCGCAATCTCAAAACAATAATTAATGAACACAGTCCCGTTCTCCTCCTCCAGCTTAGCCAACTCCAAATCATGCGTAGCAATCAATGCAGACACAGGATAGCGAATAATTTCGCGCAAGAAAACAATAGAACCTTCCAGTTTGTCTTTGGAATTGGTTCCCTTCAGTATCTCATCCAAAATAATAAGCGTATACGGATGCGCCTTCACATGCTGTATGAGCTGCTTTAAGCGAAGAAGTTCAGCATTGAAATAAGAGATATCTTTCGACAAGTTGTCCGTGGTCCGCATGCTCGAAAACAAAGTAACTATAGAGAACTTGAAAGCTGTGGCACATACAGGCACCCCGTTGCAAGCCAAGACATAATTCAGCCCGATGGTCCGCAAAAAGGTACTTTTACCTGCCATGTTGGCTCCGGTTACGATAGCCACCTGTTTCTTCCCGAGCGTGAAGTGATTGGGAACAGCATGCTTAAAGGCCAGAAAAGGATGATAGATATCCGTTGCCGCAATAATCCTCTCGTCCTGCTCCGGAAGGATTTCCGCCTGCACGTTGGAAGGATTGTTGTACGAATAAGTACCCAGGCTGACCAGAGCATCCACCTCTGCCACACAGCGCAGCCAGTGGTCCATCCGCCCCAAGTGTTTCTTTTCCCACTGCATGATGCGTTTCAACAACCAAATATCAAACAAGGCAAACCCATTGAACAAGACATAAATAAATACATTACCCCGCTGATCGAAGAGGTTGAGCAAACGAGACAGTTCTCCGAAGGCTTGCAGACAGTTGGCTGACGGACCAAACAGTTCCTGCTTCAAATCAACCAGCACCTTGCTCTTGAACGTAACATCCTGTATGTCATTCAGCACCTCTATATAAGCATCAAGTTCCTGATGAAGTTTGACGATACTGACGTTAGTCACCAGAATTTTGCGAAAGAACAAAATCGAACAGCCCTGATTCAGTAGGAAAAACGTGATGAAATAGTGCCAGCCAATGAGTTGAAATAAAGCCAGCAGGAAAGAAAAAGCCGTGAGCCCAATCAGGAAATACGGCAAGACGGACCGCAGGAAAAAACCGTTAGCTGTTCCGTTAGCTGTGCTTGGCGAAGACAGCGAAGAAAGTTGCTGAAGATGATCTGGAATGAACTTGTTGGCCATAAACTTCATACGCCATTGGAAACTACCGGCCAATTCGGCAATGGCCGCCTGGTTATGCAGAATGGTCTGTTTATCTTGACAAAGGTCGGTCAGCTTTTCGGCCAGCCTGTCGCTTCCCCTCTGGGTTACACACCGGTTGATTCGATTAAACAAAGAACTCGGTCCAAATAAATCCAGATCAAACGAATATTCATGAGCAGGGTTGACATACTCCTCACCGGAAGCAAAAGAACTGAAATCGTTATCCAAATAAGCCAGTTCATGCAGGCAGACAGACCGCCTCCGTTTCAGCGCATCGCTCTGCTTCTGTCCCTTGCTGTCCGCCACACAAACCGCCAGGTAAACTACAAAACAGCCGATGGCTCCCGTCAGATTCAGCCAGGTAAAATGAGCTGCAGCAAGATAAGCCCCAAAAACACTTGCAATAAAAAAAAGAAGCTTCGCAAACAAACACACATTGCTCTGCTTCCGGAGCAATTCAATCCGAGCATCCAATTGCTCTATTTCTGATTGATACGTTGAATACACCATAGTTTCTATACTTTCGAAAGACGCAAAGTAAAGAAATAAAAAGAAATAAAGTTTAGAAAACTTCAAGACTTTTCATCCAACCTCATTTTTTTTGCGTATACGGCTACACAAATTCCACTGAGATACCCCGGGGAATCAACCATTGGCAATTACGCAAGAGGTTCCTGCGCAATTTGAAGATGTGGGAAAAGCTATTTCTATCATGT
>AMCI01000962.1_pt1 | contig 13785 bp, 11 predicted proteins | sample 419838 | NCBI WGS metagenome assembly AMCI01 (sample SAMN01090643, study PRJNA158313) | gut metagenome
AGCATCCTCCGCGAAGAAGATACGGCCAAGCAGGCATTCCGCCTCGTGCTCTCTCAGAACGTAGCCAAGGTGGTACGCCTCGGCATGGGCTTGCTCGGCATCGAAATGCCCGAACGTATGTAAACCACGACATCCGTCGTCATTCATAGATGAGGTTATAAGGTTAGCCGCTTTCTGACAGCCAAACGCAAAGCTTTTGAGCTTTTGTGACTGCTGCCAGCGACGGCAGGGAAAAGCTCGAAAGAACCATCCAGGTGCTCTCCATTGCGCCTCAGGTTCGCCCCGTTCGTTACAACTTTCCCCAACCTTATAACCTCATTGTTTTAATATCCTAATCATTTGGAAAACCATGAGTAAAAAGGCCAAATACTACGTGGTGTGGAACGGCAAGGAGCCGGGAGTCTACACAACGTGGGAGGAATGCCAAAAACAGGTTGTGGGGGTGCCCGAAGCCCTTTATAAGTCCTTCCCGAACGAAGCAGAAGCCCAAGAAGCTTTTGCAGGCTGTCCTTCAGACTACTTCCAAGCTTCCCACCCTACTTCGAAAGCCTCTTCTGCCCCAACATCAAGTGTTTCTACTCCATCTGCTTCCCGCCCCGTCGCCTCCTCGACGATGCCCACCCCGTCACCCAGTTGCGACGGTGTGCAGAATCCGCCCGACTGGCGTCACGACACCGTGCTCCCCTTGCCTCCCGAGGTCACCGCACAAGCCTGGGCGGTCGATGCAGCTTGTTCGGGCAACCCTGGTCCGATGGAATACCGAGGTGTTGACTTGGCAACGGGAGCAGTGGTGTTTCACTACGGTCCCGTACACGGCACCAACAACATTGGCGAATTTCTGGCCATTGTCCACGCCCTTGCCTTACTCAAGCAGCAAGGCAAAGTACTGACTATCTACACCGACAGCCGCAACGCCCTGTTGTGGTTGAAGAAAAAGACCTGCCGCACCACCTTGCAGCGCACCGCTCGCACAGAAAAGCTCTTCGACTTGATAGCCCGCGCCGAAACCTGGTTGCGCACGCACGATTACAGCGACATTCCCATCCGCAAATGGGAGACTGCACGCTGGGGCGAAGTGCCTGCAGATTTTGGAAGGAAGTAATCCATTACTTCTCTGCTCCCCATCCCCCGTAACAAATGACTTCGACCGATAAGGAAAGGGCATACCCACTCAGCCTACCTCCTTCCGCATAGAGCAATACAATATTGTTCGTACGAAGGTATTAATCTACGCCCAAGCATTTAAACCTTCAACGCCTCCATTCATCCCACATAGAACAATTTTTATAAAACTCTTCATGATTAGTTCTATGAGACATTCACTCATTCTTCTGCTTTTCGTTCTCAGCCAACTTACAGCGACTGGAGCGAGTGAAACCTTCCGCCTGCTTCAGTGGAACATCTGGCAGGAAGGTACCAGTATCAAAGGAGGCTATGAGGCCATCGTCAACGAGATTGCCCGCCTCCGTCCCGACTTTGTTACCTTCAGCGAGGTGCGTAATTATCACCAATCGAACTTCACTGCCAAGTTGGTCAATGATTTGCGCAAACGCGGAGAAACGTATTACAGTTTCTACAGCTACGATTCGGGCCTTTTAAGCCGTTATCCACTCCATGACAGCCTGACTGTCTTTCCTTGTGAGGGTGACCACGGCAGTGTGTATCGTCTTCGTTGCGAAGCCAAAGGGATAAAATTTGCAGTTTACACCGCCCATCTCGATTATCAAGACGATACGTACTACGAAGTGAGGGGATACGATGGAAATAATTGGCGCGAGATTCCTATTCTGCGTGACAGTGCTGAAGTCCTTCGTCGTAACAACCTTTCGCAGCGTGATGAAGGCATTCAGGCTTTTCTCCGCACCGCACAACAAGATGCCGATACAGGTTACGTGGTTGTATTGGGCGGCGACTTCAACGAGCCCTCGCATTTAGACTGGACTAAAGCCACACGCTATCTGTATGATCACCACGGACTGGTGATTCCCTGGCCCGTCACAAGTATGCTGAGCGAAGCGGGATTCACCGATATCTACCGCGCACGATGGAACAACCCTTTGACACATCCCGGATTCACATACCCTTCAGCCAATCCCGCCGTGTCGGTCAATCGACTCTCTTGGGCACCCCTTGCCGACGAACGGGAACGCATTGATTACCTATTCTGTAAAGGAAAAGACGTCGAAGTAACCCATGCCTGCCTATTCGGACCCCAAGAATCAATTGCTTACTTCCGTCCTCGTCCCAACCCCACCCCTGAATGTTTCATTAAGCCCTTGGATGTATGGCCTTCAGACCATAAAGGCGTATGGGGTGAAATCCGCGTTATCCGATAACCCTTTCAGCCTCCGTTTCATCTCTCTCTCCTATCTTGATGGTCTGTTCGCTTCAGACATCAGCATACAAAAAAAGTTGCCGCACGAATGTGACGGCAACTTTTTTATTTATCTGCCACTTAACCAAGAAGCAGCAAGCGTTTTACTCCTCTCCAGCAAAGAGGGGATCCCAAGCCGGAAGAAGGGTCGGTTTCTGATCCAAAAGTTTGAGCGTAGCGGCAGGTACATACTTCTTGTCCACTACCAAACGGAACATGTATTCGTCAAACCACTGATCCGTCATGATAAGGTGACCCTGGTAGCCATTAGTAGGTCCCCAAGAGTTCTCTACCATCCATTTGCGAGGCTTACCATCCTTATCCAAGTCTACAGCCATGAGGGTCATAGCATGACTGGATGCAGAAGCAAACGTACTGATGCGTTCAGCCTTGTTCATGGGGAAGTCCGTGTCAAAAAGTGACTCGTAATCGTAGTTACGGAGTGACAACACACCCGTCTGGCCGTTAAGGAACTTACCCACATCGCATGAGAAATACATCATCGTAGAGTCCTTAATGGATGCGATGGCCATTTCCTTGATTTCCTCCATCGGCAAATTGAGGTAAGTCCACTGCATACCGTCGTAAGTATGGCGGTCCATGTCAATCGTATAGGTCTTATGGTACGGACGCGAAGGGTCGTTCATCAACATGACGTAGGTATTCTTCAAGTCCGTGCCCACATATTCCTTGTAGAAGGACTGTGGCGTGTAAGTCTTCGTTTCAACAGGGTTTCCCTCTGCGTCACGACGGGTCCACGTAAATTCTTTTACGGGTTCACCCAAGCAAGTAGCCAAAATGCGGTATACAGTGGTGAGCATCTCCGCCTTGCGTGCTTCGAGCTGGCTTTGCTTTTCGCCTTGAGCGGCTGCCTTACGTAAGGTCAAACCGTATTCACGAAGTTTGAGTGTCAGAATTTGCGCCATCGTAGCCGTATTATTGGCACTGAAACTCTCGGGCATTACTTCGGCAGGCACCAAACCATATTTGCTCACACCATCCACCACGCCGCAGAAGGTTCCACCGTCTGAGAGGGGATTCTTAAAGAGCCATTCCACGAGTTTATCGTCCATAGGCTTCTGAGCATTGTCAATGACAGCCTGCAAGAAGAGGTTAGCCTTCTCCAACTGGTCGTAGAAGAAGTTATAACTCTGCGAGAACTGGAAAACACCGAGGTTGTATTGCTTAATCATCTTGGCACGCATCACGTTCATACCCGTAAAGAGCCAGCAACGTCCAGAACTTTGCTGGTCTGTGATGCCCTTTGAGGGCACTCGGTGTGAAAAGTACGTGTCGTTGGCATCGGGATTATTCGCCACCATAGCCAATTTGTTGATTGAACTACCTGCCAACGCATTGCGCAAAGCCTTTGCCGTCGCAACCTTCGGCTGCGCCTGTTCCATTTGCTCCAGCATCTTGGGAGAAATGCCACCTTTACCCGCTGTCTGAGCCGAAGTTACGAGCGCAGGGGCTGAGAGGAGAAGGGAGAGGAGAAGTTTTTTTGTCATAGGGGAAGAAGGGATTGATTAGAAGATTATTGATGTGAATATTTCGTGATTTACTTGTCTGTTGAGTCGATTAAAATCGAATTATATCGACCTAAATCGATTTAAATCGACTCTAGGCAACAAGGCAAGCTCCTTACTTCTTCTGATAGATTCTTAGTGAGCTGGGGCTTTATCCTCTTCTCCTTCCCCCCGGCTCCACCGTTCCCAAACCCAGTTACAAACATAATAGAACACCACTGCCGTCACCAGTCCGCCAAAGACATCGATGAGGTAATGCGCCTGAATGTAGACCGTAGCACAGCACAGGAAGAAATAGAAGGGAAAAACCAGCAAGGCAAGGTAGCGGCGGTTACGATAAAGCAAGAACATCAACACCGTACTCATGCCGACATGAGAGGACGGGAATGCGGCGGTAGGACGTTCACCGCTTTTCTGCGTAGTTTCCACCAAGTCGTGGAAAAATCCGCCGGGACCCGGCGAAGGTGCCAGTTCCGTGTGGTAACGGAAGTAGTCACCAATTTCGGGAAAATGTCCACTCTGAATCAACTCGAAGCCTACGGCATGGAAATAATACTGCGGTCCGGCTACGGGCAAGAACAGATAGATGGTATAATACAGAAAGAAAGCAGTCAGCACGATAAACGCCGTGGGCTGAAACAACTTCCGGTCGGTAAACAAAGGAGACAGTACCGTGAGGGCTATTATCGGATAATAGGCGAAGTACCCCATATGAAACAACTCACTCCACAGCTTTTCGGGCAACCAAGCCTGAAAGGCAATCGACGGCTGACAACCAAAAAGGAAGAGATCGGCCTTGGCAAACCAATGATCCAAGTTGGGGAAACACTGACAAAACTCATACGTGTCTGGATACCAGTAACCGAGCAAGGTCAAAGGAAACAGATAACGCAGGAAGAGCGTATAACGGTTAGGACGTGCCCGATAGATGAGGTAAATCAGCCCCATGGCTGTGAGTACCATCGCACGCCCTTCCAACAAGCGGAACGGATTATCCATGTGCGACCAAAGTAGCACAATAATGAGGGAAGTAAAGAGTGTATAGGCCAGCGTCACCCACTCAATGGGCAAGGCTTTGGGTTGTGAAAGGGAGGTCATTGGGATTTTGAAGGATTCGATAATGGGCATTTTGTACAATGCCTGTTTGAAAGAACCAGCCTGACTGTATCAAGGGAGGTTCTATCAATTAGAGTTTAGAGTGGATGAGTTTAAAAGTTTATTCATCCAGGCAATGACTTTCAACCTGAACACTTCCACCTTCCACTAATCAACTGATTATTAATAGAACCAGCCTCAATGGGAAAACAAATTCCCTTACCACATCGGCTGACAGAAACACACACACGGCAACAAGGCTACAGACTGCGAAGGACTGTTTCGCTTTCGTTTCAGCCCCTTCCGAAGCGAAGGAAGACTTCCCCTCGCGCATCACCCCCCACCGTGCGGATCAGGTTTTAGAGCCAGCCCGCTTCCTTGTACCAGGCAACGGTTGCTTTTACGCCGCGCACGAGCGGCCACTTCGGTGTGTAGCCCAACTCCTTGCGGGCGGGCGTAATGTCACACTGCCAATTGCGCTGACTCATGATGCGGTATTTATCTGGATTTAAAGTGGGCACCGTACCCCTGCGCTCGGCTATCCATGCAGCCACCCGACACACTTGACGGAGTACCCACAACGGTGCCGTGATGTGCAACACACCGCGTACTCCCAATTCGAGTTGCAGCAGGTCGCTAAAGGCGCGGCTCGTATAACTTTTGCCATCTGTCAGGAAATAAGCGCGGCCCGTACGTCCGTGGCGAAGGGCAAGGAAAGCGGCCTCAACAAGGTCCTCCACGTAAATGAACGTCAACACCTGAGGTTTGAAACCCACGGCAAAGTCTACGTGACGCGAAATGCTCTTGGCCATCATGAAATAGTCGCGTTCGCGCGGACCGTAAACCCCCGTCGGACGCAGAATGATGTAATTCAAGTCGGGCACATCTGCCAACGCACATTCGGCCTGAAGTTTTGACTTTCCGTAAGCCGTATCGGGCACTTTATGACTGTCCTCCGTGATGGGACGCATGTCCGATTCGCGGGATGGACCATAGACACTCAGCGAACTGATAAAGACAAAGCGGCCCTGCGGTTGCAAACAGCCCGTTTCGAGCAAGGTGTGTGCCAAGCGTTCCGTACCGCGGGCATTGACACGGAAGAAATCGTCACTGCGGCGGCATTTGGTTGCTCCCGCAGCGTGAATCACGTAGTGAAACACGCCCTGCTGTTCCCGATGAGCCTCCAGTTGTTCCGTCAAGCGGTCACTGTTACCCAAGTCGAGCTCAATAAAGCGAATACGTTCGTCCTGCAAATACTGACGATTGGTCTGCGGACGGACGGCTGCCCAAACTTCCAGGTCTTCCTTGAGCGCACGCTCCACGAGGAAACTGCCAATGAAGCCGGACGCACCGGTAATGAGAATTTTCTTTTTCATAACGATGTATTCCTAAAGGTCGGCTGTCGGAATAAGCCAACTGGCACACGGCCTCACCTCCCCGAGGGGGAGTGACCGTGCCGTCACCAGCCTGCAGTGGCTTTCGCGGCAGCACTTCCGCGCGTTACAGTTGGTCGTAACAGCTTTGAAGGAATGCCTTGGCAGCATTGACGCGGAAAGTTGACGGTCGCGGGCTCTCGCGGAAGGTGCTGACGGGCTGTGTCAGCAAATTCAAGACCGAGATACCCGTAGGATCCATATAATAGATGCCCTCGCTCCAAGTATGAACGGCAGAGGGACGAATGTACGAACGGCTTAACACGTCCCGACTAAAGACAAAATCGTCGTGCGGCAAGCCCAACTGCCCCAAAAGGGTGGCGGGCAAGTCTGTCTGGTTACAAATCAAGGGAATACGGCGTGCCTCGCACACCGCACCACCCGTCCAAATCAAGGGGATGTGCGAACGGCGTTCATCCGCATCACTGATGCCCTCGGGATAATTGATGCCGTGGTCGGGAATCAACACGATGAGGGTATTTTTCCATTGTTCCGTCTGGCGGAACCGCTCCATAAATTGACCGATGCAGTCATCCAGGTAAGCCATGGCATTGGCCACCTTGTCTCCCTTGATGCGGTCATAAGGCACCTTCCACGGCTCGTGGCTCGCCAAGGTCAGGAAACCTAAGTGCCACGGACGGTTCGTCGGATAGCGGAGAATGCGATGATAGAGGCTGTCGAAGGTAATACGGTCGGTCACCCCCCAGTCGTGCGTGCGTCTTACTTCCAACGGGAAGGAGGTTTCGCTGTACACGCGGTCATAACCCGTAGCCAGCAGGTAGCCCTTGGTGTTGGTAAAGTTGATGTCGCCCCCGTAGAGGAACTCCGTCGTGTAACCTGCCTGTTTCAACGTGCGGGCGAGGGAGGGAAGCTGGGCACACTTGGATGCCAGTTTCATCACACTCACGTCGGGAAACGAAGGATAACCGCTCAGGGTGCAAACGGTGCCGCGATCGGTGCGAAACGAGTTGGCATAACAACGACTGAAGACAACTCCCTCGGCAGCCAAACGATTTAAGTGAGGCGTCACGTTGGGGGCGGCCAGCGAATCAATGGCGTGGACGAAAGTTCCGCCGCATCCCTCCATCAAGATGAGCAACACGTTGGGACGGCGGGTGTTAAGCAAGCTATCGACCTGTTCTGAGCGGCTGTTGTAGTGAAGCATGCTCAATATGCGCTTCCGTTCGTCTTCCTCGAAGAACTTATACTGGTCAGCTGAGTTGCGCACCTTAGTCGAAGAAGCCACCAAGCTAAACACAGGGTTTACAGCCGCATGGTTGTGAAAGAGTTGATCGGAATAATAAGCCGTTCCGACATTGACGGTACTCTTGCCCACCCCGCCTCGGATGCCCAGAAAGAGCAAACCGCCGATGACCACCCAACCCAGCGTCCAGGGCCAAGGACGGTCACTGCGTTCCAACGTGCGCGGCAATGCCTTGCGCAACAGGAAGAAGAGTGCGGCAAAAAGGAAAAGTACGGCGAGGCTCACGCCCAAGGCATAGAGCGGGGTCACACTCAAAAGTACGCCCTGGGGCGAGTCGAGGTAGTTCCACACCGTGCTGTCCAACTTCGTACCCCAAAATCCATACAGACAGGTATCGGCTACCAGGATGATGGCTATCACCAACGCCAACAAAGCGGCATAAATGCGGTTGAAAAGGGTCAAACGGGGCATTCGCACCCAAAGTCCTACGCCCAACACCAACCACACGAGGGCTGAACCATAGCCCGACACGGCCAAGTCGAGTGGCAAACCGTGTAGCCATACGTCACAGAGGTCAGCCAACGTAAAGTCCTTCCGCACACTGGCTTCCTGCATCCAAACGAAAACGGGCTTGGCCAAGAGGAATACGCACAGAAGGGTGAGGTAAAAGCGCACAAGGGCGAGGAAATGTTTCATAAAGAAGAGATGTATTAAGGGGGGGCTATTAATTACAGTTTAGGGGTGAGGAGTTTAAAAGTTTATTCATCAAGCCAATGACTTTCAACAGAACCCCTTCAATCTTCGACTGATCAACTGATAATTGATAGAACCAGCCTAAAAAGAACGACGGGGAAATCGTCAGTAACCTTGAGAACGATGCTTGGGGGCGAAGCCTCCAGGTCTGTCGGAATCAGGAGCATCGCCATGTGCTCCGATCCACTTTCGTTCTCCCCTTGCGAGCCAGCTACCGTCCGTTGCGGCATTCCGACCTTCTTTCCCCTTCAAAAGAATTCCGTTCCGACGACTTCAGCACAAGTAGGGAAGTTGGCGGAACGGAGCACACAGTCACCCAAGGGGCACTGCGTTACAGTTGCTGCATATCGTTGAGTCGTTTATAGTAACCACCCTTCTGCAGAAGCTCGTCGTGTGTACCGCGTTCGACGATGCTGCCCTCATAGAGCACACAGATCTCGTCGGCATTGCGAATGGTCGAAAGCCGGTGAGCAATGGCAATGGTCGTACGGGTTTTCATCAAGTGTTCCAACGCTTCTTGAACCAGGCGTTCGCTCTCGGTATCGAGGGCCGAAGTAGCTTCGTCCAAGATGAGGATTGCGGGATTCTTCAAAATGGCGCGGGCAATGGAAATACGCTGACGCTGACCTCCGGACAGGCGGCAACCGCGGTCTCCCACCTTCGTGTCGTAGCCGTTTTCGCTCTCCATGATAAAGTCATGGGCATTGGCAATCTTGGCGGCCTCGATAACCTCTTCCATCGTGGCACTTTCTACACCGAAGGTGATGTTGTTATAGAAGGAATCGTTGAACAGAATGGCTTCCTGGTTTACGTTACCGATGAGCGAACGCAGTTCCGAGAGTGCCAAACTCTTCACATTGACCCCGTCAATGGTGATTTCGCCTGCCGTCACGTCGTGGTAACGGGGCAACAGGTCTACGAGGGTCGACTTACCCGAACCGCTCTGTCCCACCAAGGCAATGGTCTGTCCGCGACGCACGGTAAGATTGACATCGCGCAACACCAGGGTCGTGCCGTTATACGAGAACGAAACGTGTTTGAACTCAATACGGTCGTTCAGTCCCGCAATCTGCACCGGATGGTCCACCTCGGTGATGGTATTGGGTGCAAGGAGTATCTTGTTGACACGTTCCATAGAGGCCATACCCTTCGGGATGTTATACGAAGCCTTCGAGAGGTCCTTGAGCGGCTGAATGATGCTGTACAGGATGACCATATAGAAGATAAAGGTCGGTGCATCAATCGGTGAATGGGCTGAGAAGATGAGCGTGCCGCCATACCACAGCACCAACACAATCAACACCGTGCCTAGAAACTCACTCACAGGGTGGGCAGAAGCCTGGCGGGTGGCCACACGGGCCGAAGCACTCCGATATTCGTCCGTAGCGCGGTCAAAACGGTCGGTCATCTTGCGTTCAGCCGTAAAAGCCTTGATAATGCGCATACCCCCGAGGGTTTCTTCGAGCTGAGACATGGTGTCGCTCCATTTCGTCTGCGCATCAAGACTCTTGTGCTTGAGTTTACGGCCGATGCGTCCCATCATCCACCCCATCAAGGGCAATACGACAATGGTGAAGACGGTCAACTGCCAGGAGACGTAAATCAAGACACCAAAATAGCAAATCAAGAGAATGGGATTCTTGATCAACATCTCAAGCGAGCCAGTAATGGAGGTCTCAATCTCATTGACGTCACCACTCATACGGGCGATGATGTCCCCTTTACGCTCATCGGAGAAGAAGGAAAGAGGAAGCGAAACAATCTTGTGGTACACACGGCGGCGAATGTCACGCACAATGCCCGTACGAAGAGGAACCATGATGCCAACCGAAGCAAAATAGCATGCCGTCTTCAAGAACGTGGTGACAATCAGGAACAAACCTATCAGCAACAGGGCGGTGGCAGCTCCGTGCTGATCCATCAGCTCGGTGGTATACCAGTACATGTTATTCACCGCGATGTCCTTCAAACTCATGCCCACAGCCGACCAGGGAATGAACTCGTAACGGTTCTGATCGATGCCAAAAAGCATCTGGAGCATCGGGATGACGGAGATGAAGGAGAACACATTGAGCACAGCCGAAAGCAGGTTGAAGAACAACGATCCGACCAGGTATAACCGATAGGGCTTTACGTACTGACGCATCACGCTGAAAAACTCTTTCATTTGATAAGGGGGAATTTGCTGGATGGAAAATGAACAAAGAAGAAGCAAAAAGCGAACGGGGAAAATGACCCTGGAAGTCCCCACCCTTGGGGATTTTCGCAAAGGGTCGCGCTACTCACGGAGTAAACATTGGCCGAAGCCCAGCTTTCTTGTTACTTCGTCTCCGATGGTTTCTACCCGAAAAAATGACGATTTTGCACGGCAAAAGTACGAATAAATATTCAGAGAGGAAAGCAATCCCCGTAGGGGAGACTGCGAAATGAAAAACGAAAGAGTGTCGGGAGAAAAAGGGAGGGGCAATGAGAATACTTCCTTCCCCCTCTCTACCCTAAAGAGGCGGCATCCTATCGGACTGGAATCCGCCCTACCGGGAAAGAAGTCCGCGCTCCCTCACATGAACGTCAGGGACATTATTCGTCATCCCCAAGCATCTGCCCGAAAGGACGGATGTACTTTCAACCGGAAGGTTGCCCTGCGTCAGATGAAAGTTTGGGCTAAGGGGACTGAAAATAAAGAACTTTTCTCGATAGAGCGGACGACTATCCAATAGGATGCCACTCCTGGGGTACTTTGCTGCAAGCCTCTTCGTAACGTGTGGAAAACGAGGCGCCTTCCCTCTAATACTTAAAGGTACTTCCACCCAAAAATTCGCGGAGCAACGAAGTGGGAGGAAGTCCGCGCGTAGAGATAGGGTGCAAGTACGTGAGGAACTTACGCAGGCGATAGGCTTCGGAATACTCGGGAGCGTTCTCGGGAACCTGTTCGAGCAACGGGAGAGCCTGGTCACGCAGGGCGGCAAGCTCAAAGAGCAAAGCGGTATTGACCATTTCGTCGGCTTCTTCCTGGAAGGGGAAGATCCACCGCTCCTCTCCGCGTCTGACAGAGGGCCACTGACGGATGGTCTCCTGAGCTGAACGTGCACGGTACTTGTAATCACGCACAATGCGGCGCAACAGGCGGTTGTCGGTGGTCGGAATGTAGTTGTGATCGTCGAGTAGGATGGTAGTGAGTGCCGAAGCGTAAATCTTAAACTTGTGGAAGTCGGGAACCCCTTCAGTCAGCCGTGGATTAAGGGCATGAATGCCTTCAAGCACCAGGATGTCGTGCGCTCCGAGCTTGAGCCGCTTGCCACTCTTCTCGCTGTGTCCCGTTTCGAAGTTAAAGCGGGGTATTTCGACTTCTTCTCCCCTAATTAAGGCATTGATTTGCTCCGTCATCAAGGGGATATTCATCGCGTCAATATGCTCAAAGTCATATTCACCGTTTTCGTCGCGCGGAGTATCGACTCGATTGACAAAATAATCGTCGGTCGAAATAGGCACCGGACGCACTCCGCATGCCATGAGTTGCACACTGAGTCGCTTCGAGAAGGTGGTTTTGCCGCTGGAGGAGGGGCCGGCAATGAGAATCACCTTATAATCAGGATGGGCAACGATACGGTCGGCCAAACGTGATATCTTTTTCTCCTGCAAAGCCTCGCTCACATTAATCAGTTCATTGGTATGTCCCTTGGCACATACTTCATTGAAATCACCAATGGTCGTCACACCCAATATTTCGTTCCAACGGTGTTGTTCACGAAAGACTTCAAACATTTTGGGCTGGTCCACCATGGGACGCAACTGATCGGGGTTATGGGAATCGGGTATGCGCAAAAGAAGACCATCACCATAACTTATCAAATCGAACAAATAAAGCTGAGAAGTATGGATGAGCAACGAACCATAGAAGTAATCGGCCGTATCGCCCAGCGTATAGTAAGTGGTATAGAGCGAACCGAGCCCTTCGAGCAAGCGGGCCTTACTTTCAAGTCCGTCTTGACGGAAACGACGAATGGCTTCCTCCGTGGGACAGGTAATGCGATGAAAGGGTAGGTTCTCCTTGACGATTTCTTGCATGCGGCACTTCAACCGCGCCACAGTTTCGGCATGAACAGGTTCCCCGTTGCCGAGTTCCAACTGACAATAGTAACCATTGGATACGGGAGTGTCAATACGCAAGCGGGCTGTAGATCCGCACACATCGCGCATGGCCTTATAAAGTACAAAAAAGAGAGAGCGGGTATAGGTGCGCAGCCCCGAAGGGTTGGTGATGTCGAGAAACTCCACATCTTTATCGTTGAAGAACATGAAGTGCAGTCCTTCTACCTTATTATTGACCTTCGCACTGGTGGCTCCGTGGGGCATCTGAAGGTCTAACATCTCATAAACTTCTTCGAGGGTGAAACCGATGGGCACGCGGTGGCTACGACCGGTATTCTTGCAACGAATCGTGATATTCTTGCTCATAATTCTTTCGTATTAGCTGGCGAATGATTGCGCATTCGCACCGAATTAGATTTAACTGCCCCAAAATTACACATTCCATCGTAGGAAATGCACGTAGGACGGAAAAAGGTGAATAAAGGAGCTGTTTCGCAAGGCTTGGTTACGAGGAGAGGCTATAAGGAAAGGTTATGAGGTTATTAAGTTTGGGGCTATTCATCAAGCCAATGACCATCTTTCTAAACTCTTCTACCTTCAACTTGTCAACTGATAATAATCAACAAAGATGATATTTTTATGCGCAGGAGCTTTTATCATGATTTTATTCTACCTTTGCGAATTCTATTATTAACTATTGGTATTATGCAAAAGTTTTATATTGTACTATTGCTGATGGTAGCTTCTTGCTCTGCCTTTGCGCAAGACAGGCTATCCTTATTCATCAGCAGAGCAAACAAGTATGCTTCTGTGGAGCTGGCAGACTACCGGAGGCAATTGTGTACGGAGTATAACACGCGCAGTAGCCTGTTGGATGATTATTACCTGCAATGCGGACGTGACTGGGGCAATGTCGGTTTGGCTCTTGAACTTGCTCGGGCATCTGGCAAACACATGCATGACGTTTGCAAGTATTACAAGCGTTACCGAAAATATGGTTGGAACCGCGTGTTGGTCGAACTAGGCATCAAGCCGGGCAGCCATTGTTACCATCCGTTTTATGATCGGATAGATTATCACAGCAAGAAATGGTACAAACATTATTGTTCCTATTGTGGCCATCACAAAAAATATCACCATCACAAATACCATAAATACAAACGTAAGAAATGGGATGATGATGATGATGATGACGATGATGATGATGATGACGACGACGACGATTAATGTTACAATAGAAAGAGAGCCTTTTACTGACTATCGGTAAAAGGCTCTCTTTTTATGCTGATCTTATTCAAGCGGGAAATTATG
>AMCI01000973.1_pt1 | contig 13664 bp, 6 predicted proteins | sample 419838 | NCBI WGS metagenome assembly AMCI01 (sample SAMN01090643, study PRJNA158313) | gut metagenome
TTTCATAAGGTTAGTTTTTAGGTTAAAATTTAATAGTTAGTAGTTTGAAGAGGAAAAGGCTGCCTGTTGGAAGGTAGCCTTTTTCTGTTATGGGAAATAAAAAGTTGGAAGACGGGTGAACCTTTTGGACGTTTGTTTTGTTTAGCTTATGTGTTTTTTCATAGTAGACTGCTTGGGCGGGATGCGTGCAATGCCCAAGCGTGGATTGAATAAATTAATAGTTTAGCAAAAAGGCTACCCTTTCCGAAGGGTAGCCTTTTGTTTGCTTGGGCTGGGGGAATGGATGTCCATCCCCGTCGGGGATTATTCCGGAATCGCCAGCTGTCGCAATGCCTTGCAAAGTTGATCGGGACAAGAAGTCGGACGGTTACCGCAGCGGATACCTTCCAGTTTGGCAATCACTTCATCGACCGGCATGTTCTTGACCAGTCGGCTGATGCCTTGCAGATTGCCGTTGCATCCTCCCCAGAAAGCGACCTGGCGGACGATGCCGTTTTCTACTTCCAACTCGATGTGTGAACTGCAAGTGCCTTGCGTCTTGTACGTATATTTCATGTTCAGATGAATCTTGCTAGCTGTTCGGAAATCCTTATTCTTCGGTTTCTTCAGCCGGTTTCATGTTGGTGTACACCGTCTGTACATCGTCGAATTCTTCCAGACGTTCTACCATCTTGTCGATGGTTTCGCGCTGTTCAGCTGTTACGTCCTTCAGGTCGTTGGGGATGTAAGTGAAGTCACCACCGACTTCTTCGAAACCACATTCTTCCAAGTGTTTCTGGATGGCTGCGTAGCTCTTCGGGTCGCCGTAGATGGTGATTGTACCTTCTTCTTCGTCTTCATCGAATTCGTCTTCCACGTTGTAGTCGATCAAGTCGAGAATCAGTTCTTCCATGTCGATGCCGTCTTTCTTCTTGAAAGTGAACACGCACTTGTGGTCGAACAGGAACGCCAGTGAACCGGTTGTACCCAGGTTACCGCCGAACTTGTTGAATACCGAGCGAACGTCGGCTACGGTACGGGTGGTGTTGTCGGTCAGTGTATCCACGAATACAGCTACGCCGTGAGGACCGTAACCTTCGTAAGTCATGCCCTTGTAGTCGCTCTGGTCCTTACCCATTGCGTTCTTGATGGCACGTTCGATGTTGTCCTTCGGCATGTTTTCACGCTTACAAGTAGCGATGACACCACGCAGTGTCGGGTTGTTTTCCGGTTCCGGACCACCAGCCTTTACTGCGATAGCGATTTGCTTGCCCAGTCTTGTAAATGTCTTGGCCATGTGGCCCCATCTTTTCAGCTTTGTAGCTTTTCTATATTCAAATGCTCTTCCCATTGGATTGTTGTTTTATAAGGGTTATTTTTCTTTGTTGTCTCTGTATACTATAAGGTGTACTTCGATTCTGAAAGGTGTACTCCCCGCCAGAGGGGGAGTGGCACCTTCTGTCAAATCTTGGCGGAGGGCGATCAGCGCAACTGAGCGTTCAGCTTGTTCTGCAGGTTGGCAATCAACTTCTGCATGATCTTGTCAATCTGCTTGTCGTTCAGGGTTGCGTTTTCGTCCTGCAGCAGGAAGCTCACGGCGTAGCTCTTCTTGCCCGGTTCGAGGTTCTTGCCTTCGTACACGTCGAACAGTTCCACTTCCTTCAGCAGCTTCTTTTCGGTTTCGAAGGCAATCTTTTCGATTTCAGCAAACTGGATGTGCTTGTCGAGCAGCAAGGCGAGGTCGCGCTTCACAGCCGGGAACTTCGACAGTTCCTTGAAGTTCACCTTCGTGTTCTTGACAGCCTTCATCAGTTCGTTCCAGTTGATTTCAGCGTAGTACACTTCGTTGTCGAGGTCGAACGCCTTCTGGATCTTCTTGCTTACGATGCCGAAGGTAGCCAGCAGTTTGCCGCCGCGGGTATGTACGCTCAGTGCCGTAGCATAGATGTCGTTGGTCAGGTTGCCGAACACCACGTTGCCGAAGTTCAGGCCCAGGCGGGTGAAGATGTTCAGCACATAGGCCTTCAGTTCGTACACGCTGCTGTTTTCGTCGGCATGAGCCCATGAGTTGGCCACGCGCTTACCGGTCAGCCACAAGCCCAGGTGATAAGCTTCCGAGTAGGGAGTCAGTACCTTTTCGGCGTTCTTCTTGGCCGCATCGTAGAAGTAGCAGTTGCCGAATTCGAAGAACTTCAGGTCGGCGTTCTTGCGGTTGGCGTTGTGTTCGATGCTTTCCAGACCGCCGAACAGCAGGGTTTGGCGCATCACGTTCAGGTCGTTGCTCAGCGGGTTCATCAGGCGCACCAGGTGGTCGGCCGGATAGGTTTCCGAACCTTCGTAATAGCGGGCGGCTGTGAGCGAGTTGTTCAGGATTTCATTGAAACCGCAACCCACCAGCTGTTCCGAGATGAGGTTTTGCAGTTTCTGCGACCAGTCTTCTGCCCCCTTGGTAGTGAGGCTCGACTTCAGTGAAGTGGGGATTTCCACATTATTATATCCATAGATACGCAGGATGTCTTCCACTACGTCACATTCGCGCTGCACGTCCACTCGGTAGGGCGGTACCTGCAGGGTCAGGCCTTCTTCCGTTTCAGCCACGATCTTCATTTCGAGGCTGGTCACGATACGTTTGATGGTGTCGTGGGGGATTTCCTTACCGATCAAGGCATGGGCCTTGGCGTAGTTGAATTCGACGGTGAAGTCGGCAATGGGGTTCGGATACAGGTCCTTGATGTCCGATGCGATGGTACCGCCGGCCAGTTCCTGTACCAGCAAGGCTGCTTCCTTCAGGGCATACAGCGTACCGTTCGGATCGATACCGCGTTCGAAGCGGAACGAAGAGTCGGTGCTCAGGCCGTGGCGGCGTGCCGTCTTGCGCACCCAAGTGGGGTTGAAGTAGGCACTTTCCAGGAAGATATCAACGGTGCTGTCGGTCGTACCCGAGTCCAGACCGCCGAATACACCGGCGATGCACATGGGTTCTTCGGCATTGCAGATCATCAGGTCCTTGTCCGAGAGTTTGCGTTCCACTTCGTCCAGGGTGACGAATGGGGTGCCTTCGGCTACGGTCTTCACCACAATCTTGCCGCCCTTGATCTTCTGGGCGTCGAAGCAGTGCAACGGCTGTCCGTAAGCGTGCAGGATGTAGTTGGTGATGTCGACAATGTTGTTGATGGGACGCACACCGATCAGGCGCAGTTTGTCCTGCAGCCATTCGGGGCTTTCCTTCACGGTCACTCCCTGGATGGCTACGCCGGCGTAGCGGGGACAAGCCTGGGCATTTTCCACTTCGATGGCAATGTCGAGGTTCTGGTTGTCCACCCGGAAGTTCTCGACCGACGGACGCGTCAGCTTCGCTTCGTGTCCGTTCTGCAGCAACCAGGCATAGAGGTCGCGAGCCACCCCGTAGTGTGAGCAAGCGTCGGCATGGTTGGGCGTGATGTCCACTTCGAGCACATAGTCGCTCTGGATGTTATAGTAATCCTTGGCGGGAGTACCCGGAACGGCATCTTCGGGCAGCACGATGATTCCGTCGTGGCTGGTACCGATGCCGATTTCGTCTTCGGCACAGATCATACCCAGCGATTCCACGCCGCGGAGTTTGGATTTCTTGATGGTGAAACATTCATCTCCGTCGTACAGTTTGGTACCCAGGGTGGCAACGACCACTTTCTGTCCGGCAGCCACGTTGTGGGCTCCGCAGACAATCTGAACAGGTTCGCCCTGTCCCAGGTTGACGGTAGTGATGTGCATGTGGTCAGAGTTCGGATGGGGTTCGCAAGTCAGCACTTCGCCGATGACGATACCTTCCAGACCTCCTTTGATGGTTTGGACTTCTTCTACGCTTCCGGTTTCCAGACCGATGGAGGTGAGCGCTGCGGCCAGTTCATCGGGAGTCAACTGGAAATTGACGTATTCTTTCAGCCAATTATAAGAGATATTCATATCGGATATAGTTTATGTAATCTTTTTGAGTTCGGGTGTGTTCAAGGAGTTTTCGTCGTTCACGGAAGAGTGAGAGTGTCTGTTTCTCTCGTCGCTTCGAAAACGAGAAAGTCCTAAACAACCGACAAAGTTAGTAATTATTTCGGTTGCATGCGCAAGAATCGCCGACAGAATGTAAGCCTCCCCCCGATTTTTCGTCGGAAAGGGTGTTCCAACGATTAAAAGGGCAGTGGACCGTCGGGGATGGGAGCACCGAACGGATTGGCATCCGAAGGAGCATCCATGGGATTGGGGGGAGGCGGGAAGTTGCCTCCATAGCCGCCACCCGGATTGCCGTAACCTCCGCCTCCCGTGCCGCCGGAACTACCTTCGCCGCCAATCTTCGAACGGATGATGCCCGGTTCTTCGCCCGGCATGGGCACGATGAGGTCATCGTCGGGGTTCTGGAAGCGGGCAAACTCTCCGCGGAAACGCAGCAACACATCGCCTACGGCACCGTTACGATGCTTGGCAATGATGATTTCGGCCATGCCGTGCAGGTCGTTCCCTTTTTCGTCGGTAAAAATCTTGTAGTATTCCGGACGGTGGATGAAGCATACCATGTCGGCATCCTGTTCGATGGCACCCGACTCACGCAGGTCGCTCAACTGCGGACGCTTCCCTTCGATACCTTCGCGGCTTTCGACACCACGGTTCAACTGACTCAGGGCAATGATAGGGATGTTCAGCTCTTTGGCCAACCCCTTGAGCGAACGCGAGATGGTGCTGACTTCTTCCTGACGGCTGCCGAATGACATTCCGCTGGCATTCATCAGCTGCAGGTAGTCGATGATGATGATCTGGACGCCATGTTCGCGCACCAGTCGGCGGGCTTTCGTACGCAATTCGAATACCGAGAGCGAAGGCGTGTCATCCACATACAGGGGGGCATCGTACAGTTCCTTGATTTTGTAGTCCAGCTGTCCCCATTCGTAGGGTGCCAACTGACCGCTCTTGATCTTCTCACCCGGAATTTCGCAGACATTCACGATGAGACGGTTCACCAGCTGTACGTTCGACATTTCCAACGAGAACAGAGCTACGGGGATTTTTGCATTGACCGCCATGTTCTTCGCCATCGACAGTACGAATGCCGTCTTACCCATGGCCGGACGGGCCGCGATGATCACCAGGTCGGAGTTCTGCCAACCCGAGGTCATCTTGTCCAAGGCATGGAAGCCGCTTTCCAGACCGCTCAGACCGTTGGTTCGGGCCGCTGCCTTCTGCAGCATCTCGTAGGCTTCCTGGATGACCGGATTGATCTGCGTATAATCCTTCTTCAGGTTCTGTTGCGAAATCTCGAACAGTTTGCCTTCCGCCTCCTGCATCAGGTCGTCTACGTCCTGCGTTTCGTCGAAGGCCTTCGTCTGGATCTGACTGCTGAAGGTGATGAGCTCGCGGGCCAGGAACTTTTGGGCGATGATGCGGGCATGATAGACGATGTGGGCCGACGACGCCACCTTGCCGCTGAGTTCCGTAATGTAGAACGCCCCACCTGCATCGTCCAAGTTGCCCGTACGGCGCAATTCTTCGGCTACCGTCAGGATATCAACCGGCTTCTGTTGGAGCGACAGGTTGGTGATGGCGGCATAGATGAGCTGATGACGATGTTCGTAGAACGACTCGGGGCGAAGGATTTCGCTCACCATCGAATACGCATCCTTTTCTATCATGAGGGCACCCAACACGGCTTCCTCGAGTTCGGGAGCCTGAGGTTGCAGATGTCCGTATTCGTCCACGGGCTTGGCTTTGGCTGCACGCGACTTCGGGGTATATTTCTTGGATTCTGCCATGGATATCGAATGTTTTCCTGAGTTTTTGTTTTTTTGTTAGGGCAGCAAAGATAGTGCTTTTTGTCGATTCCTCGTATGCCTTCGACCGAATTACCCCTTCTTATTGAACATTTACATTCGTTAATGGTTAAATGAGCATGGAAAAATCAAAACTTTATTCTATATTTGGCCTCGCTTTGAAGAAATCTCAGGGCGAAACCTTTCATTTTCGATGAAATTCGATGCATAATTTAATACTGAAAAGAATATGATAACATTTCCCAATGCCAAGATCAATTTGGGGCTTCACATTACCGAGAAGCGCCCGGATGGCTACCATAACCTCGAAACTGTATTTTATCCCATCAATTTGCAAGATGCCCTGGAGGTGACCCGCCGGGAAGAGAACGAACCCGACTGTACCCTGCATCTGAAAGGCACGCCGCTGGAAGGTGCCCTTGAGGACAACCTGGTGGTGAAGGCGTACCGTCTGTTGCAGCAGGATTTTCCCCAGATGGCTCCCATCGACATCACGCTTTTCAAGCACATTCCTTCGGGGGCGGGTTTGGGAGGCGGTTCGGCCGATGCGGCTTTCATGCTGAAACTGCTGAACGAAAAGTTCCAGCTGGAGATTCCGGTGGAACAACTCGAGGTCTATGCGGCCCGTTTGGGAGCGGATTGTGCTTTTTTCGTGCGTAACCAGCCGGTTTTTGCGACAGGCATTGGCAATATTTTCGAGCCCATTGAACTTTCACTGAAGGGATATCACATTGTTTTGGTGAAACCGGATGTGTTTGTATCTACGCGCGATGCCTTTGCCGAGATTCGGCCGGCCCAACCGGAGGTGTCGTTGAAGGAAATCATCCATCGTCCGGTAGAGGAGTGGAAGGAATGTCTCAAGAATGATTTCGAGCGCAGTGTCTTCAAGAAATTTCCTGAAATTGCCGCCATCAAGGACGAACTGTATGACCTGGGCGCTGTCTATGCGTCGATGAGTGGCTCGGGCGCTTCGGTCTATGGAATTTTCCGCGAACCGGTGGAACACATTGACGAAAAGTTTTGCGGTTGTTTTTGCCGGCAGCGCGCGTTTGAATAAACAAGACAAACGGAAATAATGGAATGCCCTGGTTTTCACGTGTTATGAAAACCAGGGCATTTTTTTTGAGGGATAGCGTGAACCTTTTCCATACTTCAAGTGTTGAAGAGTCTTCCAAATTTAACTTTGTTGAAAGATGAAACAGATGCTGATGCCATTTCTTCAAATAATCGTTGTTTGTATGCTCGTTCTGCTACTCTGTGGCTTGGGTGGTTGCCGGCTGGCCTGGACTATCGGTCTTATAGGAGCCGTTGGTTGGGTTTTGGCTGCTGTCGTCGTGACGGTGTACCTCCATCGCCATAAGTAGAAGAACCGACTCACCCCCTGTCGCTGGTTTCCTTCCGTGGAAGCCAAGTGACAGGGGGTGATTGATTTCAGAGCGGTAGGCTTATTTTCTACACAACTTCCGGTAGTCGCAGTAGGTGCATTTTTCGGGCACTTCCGTTTGGTTGAAGTTGATATCCGGATGGAAAATCTCCTCGAGCAAGGCTTGCAGCCGTTCGCGGAACTCCGGTTCGTAGCGGCTGAAATCTTCAACTGCTTCCTTGGCTTTGCGGGGCTCACCCAGCTGAATCACGGGCGAATAGTCGTCCTTGGCCGCCTGATGGATGTAGAGCAGAGCCGGAGCTACCCGGCAGGCAGGCTCTTGGCGACACAGGATGGCGGCGTACAGGAAGGTCTGGAAGATGTAGTTCGACCGCTTCTTGTCGGGGATGAACAGTGACTCGACGTTGGGCGGTGTATCTGCCTTGCCGCCGGTCTTGTAGTCGACGATACGCAGGGTTCCGTCCTTGCGGTCGAGGCGGTCGATGATGCCCCCGATGCGCGAATGGATGACTCCCTTGGGTGTCTGGATGTCGATGGCCTCGGCCACTTCCTGTTCCGAGCCCACAAAGGTGAAAGGTGCATAGCGGAGGTCGTTCTGCAGCAGTTGCTTCAGGTAGCGCACGATGACGGCGGCATTGATGAGCTGCAGTCCGTTGTACTCGGGCTTTTCGTCTTGGGGTACGTTGAAGAAAAGTTCCTTGAAGGCTGCATCCACGTAATCGTTCAGCTTTACCTCGTTGCGCAGCAATTCCTCGATTCTTTCCTTTTCGATGACCGGATGGCGACTGCAGAAATCCTTGTAAATATTTTCGGCTGCTCGGTGGAAGATGCTACCGAAATGGGCCGAGTCAATTTCGGCCGATACCTCGTCGGGCATGGTCAGCCTTGCCACATATTTGAAATAGAATTTCAGCGGACAGTCCAGATAGGTATTCAAGGCCGACGGCGAGAAGCGGGCTCTCGGGTTCACGCGCAGGTCGTAGAGGCTTTGCAGGCGTTTCATGACGGCCGGTGTCTTGGGCACAGTGATGGGCGCCGTGCCGCGGGGCGACTGACCGGTTTCGAGGAAATGACGGGCAATGGGGTGAGGCCATTCGATGAGGAACTGCAACAGGAAGCGGCTCCATTCGCCGCGGTTCAAGCCTTCCGAACTGGTGTTGTAGAGCAAGGTGACTTTCTCGGCGCGTTGCAGCAGCCGGTAGAAGTAGTAGGCATACACCGAAATCTTGTGCTCGAGGGTGGTCATGCCGAAAGCCTTGCGCAGGTTGTAGGGAATGAACGACGAGTCGCCGGCTGCCTGGGGCAATTGACCTTCGTTGACCGAAAGCAGCACCAGGTGGCGGAAGTCGAGGTTACGGGTTTCGAGGACTCCCATGACCTGCAGGCCGATGGCCGGTTCGCCGTGGAAGGGGATGTTGGTGGCAGTGAGTACTTTCACCAACAGTCGGCGGAAGGTTTCGGGCTGCACGTCGAGTTCACCTTCTTCAATCAGGGTACGAAAGCGGTTGACGGTGGTGTAGGCCTTGAACAGCGATTCGCGGTAGAGCTGGTTGAAGGCATCGTTCTCCAGGGTCTGCGGGCTACGGGGATTAGCAGGGGATTCGCTGGCTTTCGGATGGGGCACGTTTGGAGGGGCGGTAGCGCCTGTCTCGGCATTTTCGCGGTACAAGGCAGCTACTTCCTGCAAGACGTCGGCCAGTCGGCTTGCCAAGGCACGGTTGTGGGCTACCGGCGTGAAGAGCTTTTCCAGGAAAGCATCGCGACAGAGGTCGGACGGCAGGGGATAGAAACGGTTGTTCTGGGTCAGTTCCTGCTCCAACGGTTCGGTCTTTGCCGAGAGTTGGCGTGTGTACGGATGTTTCAGTAGGGTGACTACTTGCTGGAAGGTGTATCTTCCGGTTTGGGGCTGGAAGCCGTGGGTGTGCAGGTCGATGAGGGCATTCAAGAAACTATACACCGGGGTCTGCGACAAGGGAAAACCCATGGTGATGTTTATATGTTTTACCTCTTCGGGCAAGGAATGGAGCACAGGCTGCAGCAAGGCCTCGTTGCAGAGCACCACGGCCGTTTCCTTTTCCGGGGTAGTCAGATTCTCGCGAATCCACTGCGGCAGGTAACGGGCCTGGGCGTTTTCGGTCGACGAAGCGATGTATTCCACCTGCTTGGGTTGACCGAGTTGGTCGAAGGCCGAAGGAGGCAGGCTTTGGGGAAAGTCGCGCAGGTTGCGGCGGATAAATTCGCCGGCTTCGTGCAGGCCGTGCGTTTCGCCCTGAGCTCCCTTTTCCCGGGAGTGACCTGCTTCAGGAACATTCAGGTAAAAGCGGTCGTAGTCCCAATAGAAGAGGGCTTTTCCCGCTTCCTGCAGCCGACTGAAGAGGGTGTGCTCTACCTTATTCAAGACATTGAAGCCGACAAAGACGTAGCGGTCGTAGGGGAGTGCCTCTACTTCCAGGTGTTCGACTACCTGTCGGTAAAGCATGCCTTCGTAGGCCAGGTTCTGTTCGGCCAAGGTTTGGCGGAAACGGGTATAGATGGGCCCCAGGGCATCCCACAGCGAGATGAAGCGTTCCTTCAGCGCCGTGCGCTTCTCGATGGAGAAGTGCTCGAAGAACTGCCGGATGGCTTCTTCCTGTTCAGCTTCCAGGAAGGTATAGTCGTCCATCAGCACCCGCAATTCCTGCAGGTTGCTGAAGAGCTTGTCGGTGTCGACCAGGTTCTTGTCGGCATCGTCGAAGTCGCTGATGAGCATTTCGCCCCAGAAGTAGAAGTCATCCAGGGTTTCCGTGCTCCGCGTCTCTTCGCGGAAGATGCGGTAGAGTTGGCAGACCAGCTTCACCGGGTCGCCCACTTGCCAGGGCGAGAGATGGCGGAACAGTTCGCTGATGCTGACATAGGCCGGCGACCACAGCGGGGTGTCGGACAACTGGGCCAGGTATTCGTTGAAAAAAAGGCTGGCACGCTTGTTGGGGAACACGACGGCAGTGCGTCCCAGATCCCCTCCGGTGCGTTGATATAAGTCGGTTGCTACGAGTTTTAAAAAGCTTTCCATGATGATGGTTGGTTTGGCTGTCTTGTAAGGGTTGATGATCGTTGTTCCGTGGCCGGATCAGGGTACGAAACGGAGGCTGGTATCCCAGATGTCCGTGGATGCTATCCGTTGGTTGGGTCGGCATCAAAGAGTCCGTTTCCGGCATCGATTTCTTCCAGTTCGTTGCTGAACACATACCACAGGTAACCCTTGACTGAAGGGTAGCCCATGGCGGTGAGCAGTTGCATGTATTCCTTCACTTGATTGACGTAGGCTGCTTTCTTCTTGCCGAACTTGAAGTCGACGACAATCACTTCGTTGTCCCATACCATGACGCGGTCGGGCCGATGGGTCTTCAAACTGCCGTCCTTTGAGTAGATGATGGAACATTCGTTGTAGAGTTGGCCCCCTGGGGCATACCAACGCTGTGCTGTCGGATGGTGCAAGGCCCGTTGGATGAGCTGGCGCAACCGTTCTTCTTGTTCGTTCGACTCAATGAGACCTTCGAAACGGAACCGTTGGATGGCGCCGTCTACATCCTCGGCCGTACGGATGACCGAGAAGAGCTGGTGCAGCAGCTGTCCCTGGCGGATGTATTTCTGGGCATCCTCTTCCTCGTCGCCCCGGATGAAGTCGGCCGAACGGTTCGATTGCTTGAATTCGATGGGCGTATCCAGACTTTCCAGGTGTACCGGTATAGCCGTGGGTTGGACGAGCAGTTTGTTGCCGGGAGTCGAGGGGAGGGAAGCCGGTTTTTCCGGAGATGTCGGGTCCGATGGCGCGCTCGAAGCCGGCTTCGAGAGGCAGAGGGCACCTTTCTCGTACACCTCTTGTCCGCCGGCAAAGTCCTGCCCCGTGAGGGCCGATAGGGATTCGGCCAACAACTCCGAGACCGTATTCATGCGCAGGGGCTCATCGGCCTTGGAAGTCGCTTTCCCGATTTGTTTTCCCCAGATAATCAGGTTGCTCTTCGCACGGGTGAAGGCTACGTACAGCAGGTTGAGGTTGTCTACCCACAGCTGCAGACGTTCGTGCAGAAAGTCGTTGCGGTAAAGCGATTGCTGCATGGCCTTGCCGTAATTCACCGGAACAATGTCGAGCTGGTTGAAAGGATCCTGTTGCGGGGCGCACCATACCAGGTGGTCGTTCGTTTCGTTTTCCATCTTCCAGTCGCAGAAAGGCAGCAGCACCGTGTGGTATTCCAATCCCTTGGACTTGTGGATGGAGAGGATGCGGATTCCTTCTACCTCGCCCGAAGGAATGGTCTTGCTGCCCAGCCGTTCTTCCCAATAGGTCAGGAAAGCCGACAATTCCGAAGAATTGCTTTCCAGGTATTCGCTCACGGCATCGAAGAAAGCGCAGAGGTACGCATCCTGCTGTTCCTGGCGGGACACTTCGAACATCCCGAAGAGTTTCTCCAGCAGTTCGTAGAGCGGCATCAGGCGCAGCTGTTCCCGTTCGGCACAGAAGGCAGCCGGCAGGTAAGCCTCGGTACCTTCCAGCAGCAAGGTGTTCAGGTCGATGTCGCGACGCAGCACCTCCTGTTGGTAAGCGGCCGCCAGTTGGGCTTGGGCAATCCGGTCGTCCGGTTCCATCAACGTGCGGAGGCCGTCGATGAGCAAGGTGACGGCTAATGACGCATCCAGTCGGAAGGCTTCATCGGACACAATGCGGTAGGGAGTATGCTTGTCGAAGTAATCGGCAATGAGCGGGATGGTTTTGTTCTTGCGCACCAGGATGGCGATGTCTTTCAGGGCGACTCCCTGTTCCACCAGCAGGCGGGTTTCCGCAGCCAACTTTTCCAGCATCTGGTCGGCGTACGAGCCAGTCTCGTTGTCCTTTCCGTCGCCGAGAAACTCCACCCGTACGTAACCTTTTCCCGGATCGTTGCAGGTCTCCTGACAGACATCCTGGTAGGCTTCCTGCAGCGCCAGGCAATCTTCTCCCTGCTCTTCGCGGTAGCGGTCGTTCAACACCTGGCATGCTGCCGTGAAGATGTCGTTGTTGAAAAGAATGATATGAGCCGCACTGCGTCGGTTGGTTGTCAGGGTTTTCACCTCGATGGGGAAGGAGTCGATGTGGTCGCGCAAACCGTTCAGGATGCCCCAGTCTCCGCTTCGCCAGCGGTAGATGGACTGCTTCACGTCGCCGACAATCAGGCTGTCGGCTCCCTGGGACAGGCCTTCGAGCAGGAGCAGCCGGAAATTGTCCCACTGCATGCGTGAAGTGTCCTGAAACTCGTCAATCATCACATTGCGGATGGTGGTGCCGATTTTTTCGAAGACGAACGAAGGGTCGCCTTCTTTGATGAGGCGGTGGAGCAGGGCGTTGGTATCCGACAGGAGGAATCGGTTGTGCTCGTGGTTGAGCAGGCGCACTTCCTGGTCGATGTGGGCCAGCAGGCGCAGGTTGTTGACATGGCGGAGCGACAGGTTGCACGTATTGGACAGCTGCTCGTTCTTGGCTCGGAACGTTTCTGCCGTATCCAAGAGAGGTATCAGTTCGCTATTGGCCAGACTCACTATCAGTTCCCGTCGGGCCGAAGACTTGGTGGCCCATTCTTCGGGATTGTTCAGGCATTTTTCGACGGTGGCATTTCGGATGTCACTGCTGAAGTTGCTGTTCTTCAGTTTGTTGAAATAACTCGCAATGCCTCGTTGTCCGTTTTTCAGGTCACTTGCCTGCAGTCCGTTGGTTTCAAGAATGCCGAAGAACTGGTCGGCAAATCCCTTCATCTGTTCGATGATTTCGGTTTCGATGTCCTTCAGCGTACGTCGGTAGTGGGTGATGCAATCCTTCTGCTGCAGTTTTCCCCGCAGTCCGTCACCTTTCTCGATATACCCTTCGTCGAAGATATTGCGGCCGAAGCTTTTGATTTCGTTGGCTACGTTCCAGCGCTTGTCGTCGGCAATGCGTTCTTCGATATATTCCAGCAGCCAGTAGAGGACCGGCGAGTTTCGGTCAAGTTTCTCGATGAGCGAGTCGACCGCATCGCTCAGCACTTCCAGGTTGTTGAGCTCGATGTTCAGGTTGGCACCCAGCTCCAGTTCGCGGGCCAGGTTGCGCATTACCGACTGGAAGAACGAGTCGATGGTTTCTACGCGGAAGCGGCTGTAGTCGTGAATCATGTAGTGCAGGGCTTTGCCGGCTGCGACGCGGATGTCGGCAGCCGGTTGCTTCAGGTCGTCGGCAATCCGTTTCAAGTAGACATCCGATTTCGGGTCGGCAATCCAGATGCCGTACAGCTGACTCAGGATGCGCTCTTTCATTTCGGTGGTGGCTTTGTTGGTGAAAGTTACCGCCAGGGTACTGCGATAGGCACGTGGGTCGCGAATCAGCAGTTTGATGTATTCCACAGCCAAGGTAAAGGTCTTGCCGGCTCCGGCCGAAGCCTTGTAGACCAGCAATTCAGGATGGTCCGACAGGTTCGGTGAAACGGCAGAAGAATGGGAATGGGGAGGCAAGGTTTGCATAAGAT
>AMCI01000984.1_pt1 | contig 13534 bp, 11 predicted proteins | sample 419838 | NCBI WGS metagenome assembly AMCI01 (sample SAMN01090643, study PRJNA158313) | gut metagenome
TGACTCTTTGAGCTTTTGCTTTTTCCTGTTCAGTGAACTTAGGCAAATCGATGTGCAGTACACCATGTTCCATGTGTGCTTCGATTTTTTCTTTATCTACGTCATCCGGCAGAATCATAGTTTGCTGGAATTGAGAATAAGCGAATTCACGACGCAGGTAGCGACCTTCCGTCTTGTCTTCAGCATTTCTTTCTTCCTTGTTTTCTGTTTTCTTTTCCATGCTGATGACTAAGTTATTCTCATCATCAATATGAATGTTGAAGTCTTCCTTCGTCATACCCGGTGCAGCCACTTCTACTTTATATTCTTTTTCTGTTTCGAGCACATTGATGGCAGGAGCAGTAGCATTGGCTTTTACCATCCAGTCATTATCGAAAAAGTCGTTAAAGATACTCGGTAACCAATTTTGATTTCTTCTTGCAGGCATCATAATTCTAATCTCCTATTTTTAAGTTCAACAATCTATTTACTTTTAAACTCCGGTTTTTCAATCGATGTTCACTTATCTTGTTGCAAACCTCGTGCCAATGGCATATTTCTAAAATATATTGACTGTTTGTCAGTAATTATTCGACAAAAAGTCTTTAATCTGACAAATTGCTATAAATATAGAAGAAGCAAAGCTTTTAGTTAAAGGTATTAATTTTTCCTTTTTTTAGAAAAGAAGTCGTTGATTTATTTTTATCTCGTTTAGTGTTGAAATATTCAGTAGAGAAAAGGTTAGTAAGAGTCTTTTATTTAGACATTTGTAGGGCAGTAATCAGCCGATTGGTATTTTCTTCAGTCGTGGCCCAACTGGTGCAAATGCGTACGGCTGTGTGGTGTTCGTCTGTCTTTTCCCAAAAAGTGAAGAGGAATTCTTGTTTCAGTTTTACGAGTATTTCATCGGGAAAGATGGGGAACTGTTGGTTGGTGCTACTTTCCATGAAAAACGAATAACCCAAGTTGGAGAGTGCTTCTTTGATGCGCAGGGCTTGGTGGATGGCATTCTGGGAAATTTTAAGATAGAGATCGTCAGTAAATAGTGTTTCGAACTGTAGTCCCAATAGACGTCCTTTTGCCAGCATTCCGCCGTGTTGTTTCAGACTGTAGCGGAAGTCAGTTTGCCAACGAGTATTGGTGATGACTAGTGCTTCACCGAATAAGGCACCTACTTTTGTGCCGCCGATGTAGAACACGTCGCATAAGTGGGCTAGATCGGTTAGAGTTATATCATTTTCGGGCGAACAGAGTCCGTAGCCTAAACGGGCACCGTCAACAAATAACGGTATAGAATAATGTTGACAGGTGTGGTATAATTCTTCTAGTTCTTGTCGGCTGTATAAGGTACCTACTTCGGTAGGAAAAGAAATATATATCATGCCCGGTTGTACCATATGCTCAAAACTGTCGTCTTTCCTGTGTGCTTCTATTGTGTCGGCCACCTGACGAGCCGTGAGTTTGCCTTGTCGTGAAGGAAGAGCTAGTACTTTGTGACCGGTGTGTTCTATGGCTCCTGTCTCGTGCACATTGATGTGTCCGCTGTCAGCTGCTATTACACCTTGGTGTGGGCGTAGAATATGCGCAATGACCGTGGTGTTGGTTTGCGTGCCGCCCACTAAAAAGTGAACGGCTGCTTCACTCAGATGGCAGGCTTCCCGAATCAGTTGTCGGGCATGTTCACAATAAGAATCCTCACTGTAACCCACGGTCTGTTCCATGTTGGTTTCCATCAGGCGTTTCAGAATGGAAGGATGTGCACCTTCGTTATAGTCGCATTGAAATTGTATCATGGTGACATTGTTTTAAAAAGTTGCGCAAAGGTAATGATATTCTTTTTAAAACAGATTCTTTTTAGTGTCTTCTACATCGCCATTTTCTATATCTAGTCCATATTGGGCTCTTGTTTGGGTGCGTATCAGTTCATTTTGTACTTTTTTTAGTGCACTGATTTCCTTTTCTAGCCATTCCAGTTCCGACCCTGTTTGTATCAACGCATTTTTGTCTTTATAGCTGATGGTATTAATGGGCACTTCCTTGTCAGCTTTCTGGTAATCTGCTACCATATACCTCACAGCTTCCGCACGGTATTTGCTGACGGCCTTTTTATTGGCATAGGTCAAAGTCCTGTAAGTGTCCGATTCGTTGCGCAGTTTTGTATAGAAAGCCGAAGATTCTGCTTTATAGGCTTCTTTTTGCTCTGTTGAGATAGCTTTTATTTTCTTTTCTTGTAGCTCCGTATATTCATCAAATTGTGACAGATAATCTTGCAGTTGTTTATTACTTTCTTCTGATGCAATGCGGTATGTTTCCAGTGAGGCAGGGCGTTCAAATTTTTTTTGATTTTTTATTCTTTTTCAAAGAATCTGACTATATTTGCCTATCTTGTCTAATTGATTGAAGAAGCATATGGAAAAGTTTGTAGTGAATATAGGCCGCCAGTTGGGTAGTGGTGGTAGGGAAATCGGCGAAAAGTTGGCTTCTCGTTTGAGGATATCTTTTTATGATAAAGAGCTGATCAACCTTGCATCGCAAGAAAGTGGTCTTTGCAGAGAGTTTTTCGAGAAAGCCGATGAACAGGCTTCTCAAGGTTTTTCGGTGGCTTGTTCGGAATGCGTTTCCCATTTGTCAGCGACGGTGCTTTGCCCACCATGAGTTGTCTGAGCAACGATGCTTTGTTCAAGGTACAAAGTGATGTTATCCGTGAATTGGCTGCTGAGAAATCTTGTCTGTTTGTGGGCCGTTGTGCTGATTATATTTTACGCGATCATCCCCGTTGTGTTAATGTGTTTATCTCTGCATCGACGGAGGATCGGGTGGCAAGGTTGTGTAAGCTGTATGCCATATCTGCAGGTCAAGCTGAAAAGATGATTGAAAAGGCAGACAAGCGTCGCTCGTCTTATTATAATTATTATAGTTATAAGACGTGGGGTGCCGCTTCTACCTATCATCTTTGTATTGAATCAACCGTGTTAGGGATTGATCAGACCACTGATTTCATCGAAAGTTTTATTCGGCGTAAGTTGGGACTTTGAATATTTAATAAATTTATACTATAAAACGCCCTGAAGTCATTTCATTTTCAGGGCGTTTTATATTTATCTAAGGTAGATTTTACATCATTGTCAGTAGAATCATCTGACCCACTAAAATACGCAGGAACATGGTCAACGGATAAACCGTAGAGTAGCCTACTGATGGAGCATCGTTACCAGCTGTCTGATTAGAATAGGCTAATGCGGGTGGGTCGGTATTACTACCGGCAATCAGACCCATCAGCGTGAAGTAGTTCACCTTAAAATACAAACGGGCTATTGTACCGATAATCAATAGCGGAATCACTGTAATCAGAAAACCGTAACCCACATAATATAATCCGTCGCCGTCTACTACTGTCTCTACGAAGTGAGCACCTGCTTTGATACCGACACTTGCTAGGAAGAGTACGATACCGATTTCGCGTAGCATTAGGTTAGCACTCATGGTGGTGTAAGTCACCAAGTGCATTTTATGGCCAAAACGACCAATCAAGATAGCTACTACCAGCGGACCGCCGGCTAAGCCTAATTTTACTGGAGTCGGCATGCCCGGGAAGGCGATAGGTAAACTGCCCAGTAAAATACCTAGGAAGATACCTACGAAGATGGTTACGATATTCGGCGTATCCAAACGTTTTAACTGATTACCCAACACATTGGCTACACGCTCTACAGCGTCCTGTTGACCTACTACCATTACGCGGTCGCCCACTTGTAATACCAAGCTAGGATCGGCAAACAGGTCCATACCTGAACGGTTGATGCGGGTCACATTCACATCGTACATGTTACGGAAGTGCAAGTCACCCAGTTTCTTACCATTGATTTCAGATTTAGTTACCAAGATACGGCGAGATACCAGCGGTGTGTCTTGTTTTTCCCAATCCACTTGAATTTCTTTGCCGATAAAGGCAGTTACGGCAGCTGCATCTTCTTCGGAGCAAACGATGAAGAGTTGGTCACCGATATTGAAAATCGTATCCTGATTCGGAATGCTTACGTGTCCTTCGTGACGGATGCGTGAGCAGACAAATGGACGTCCCAAGAAATCTTTTACCTGAATCAAGGATTTGCCGTTGATGGATTCGTTGCGCACTTCCAAATGCAGCATGTGCGGTTGATGTTTTGTATCAGAAGATTGATTCTTCAATTCCTGTTCCTCTTTGCTGAAGTTCACGCGGCAGATGTAGCGCACAGCAATGATAGAACCAATGATACCGATCACACCGAGCGGGTAGGCACAAGCATAACCCAAAGCGATAGGGTCACCGGTGTAATTCAACTGGTTTAAGGCTTCCTGTGCAGCACCTAGTCCCGGAGTATTGGTGACGGCACCATACAAGATACCGATCATCATCGGCAATTTCACTTGACCATCGGCCAAATAATAGATGGTTAAAGCTACCACTACGTTGAGTGCTACAATGCCTACAGCCAGCATGTTCAGCGTCATTCCACCTTTTTTAAAAGAGGAGAAAAAACTGGGTCCCACTTGCAGACCGATACAAAATACAAATAAAATTAAACCAAATTCCTGGATGAAATGCAAGATGTGCGCTTCGCCAGTAAAACCAAAGTGTCCCATCAGAATTCCGGTAAAGAGCACAAACGTCACGCCCAAAGATACACCGAAAATCTTGATTTTACCCAACATCACCCCCACGGATATAACGAATGCATATAAGCACACGATGTGGGCCACGGATGAGGGATCCCATAACAAACTGTCTAACCAATTCATAGTTAATCTTTACTTATCTCTATATAGTTTTGAATTTTCGTGCAAAGTTACTTATTCGGTAGCACGTGACAAAGCGAAATCCATCTTTTTTATCTTTGTCTCTTAAAGGTGCGAAAAAAAAGATAAAAAGAGGACTTGTTTCAACTATTTCAGTATATTTGCACTACTAATGTTGACAGAATGAATAGTATTCATCTTTAAATTTATAATAAACTATGGCAGACATTAAAGAAAAACTCTTCTCGGACTTTTCTCCGGTTTCCACAGAACAGTGGATGGAAAAAGTGACAGTCGACCTTAAGGGCGCTGATTTTGAGAAGAAGCTCGTTTGGAAGACAAACGAAGGATTTAAGGTGAAACCTTTCTACCGTATGGAAGACTTGAAAGGTCTGAAAACCCTCCATGCACTTCCTGGCGAGTTCCCTTATCTTAGAGGTACCAAGAAAAATAACAATGAATGGCTGGTGCGTCAAGAAATATCTGTGGACAATCCTGCGGAAGCCAATGCCAAAGCACTGGATATCCTGAATAAGGGTATTGATTCTCTCTCTTTCCATTTGAAAGCTACAGATCTCAACGCAGCCTATATCGAAACTCTGTTGAAAGACATCTGTGCAGATTGTGTGGAATTAAACTTCTCTACTTGTCAGGAACATGTTGTTGATTTGGCTGAATTGCTGGTGGCTTACTTCCAACAAAAGAACTATGATTTGAGCAAGCTACAGGGGTCTATAAATTATGATTATTTCAACAAGATGCTTGTCAAGGGCAAGATTAAAGGTGAAATGGTGGAAACGGCCCAAGCACTGATGACTGCTACGGCTGCTCTTCCCAATTATCGTGTATTGAGTGTCAATGCACTAAGCTTAAACAATGCCGGAGCTTACATCTATCAGGAGTTGGGCTATGCGTTGGCTTGGGGTAACGAATACCTTCATCAGCTTGCTGAAGCCGGTGTGTCTGCTGCTGAAGTGGCCAAGCGTCTGAAATTTAATTTTGGTATCAGCTCTAACTATTTCATGGAAATCGCCAAGTTCCGTGCAGCCCGAATGTTGTGGGCTAATATCGTAGCTTCCTATGATGCAGGCGACAAAGAAGCTGCTAAGATGAAAGTACATGCTGAAACCTCTACTTTCAATCTGACGTTGTTTGATGCACATGTCAATTTGCTTCGCACACAGACTGAAGCGATGAGTGCTGCTTTAGCCGGTGTGGATTCCATGACGGTGGCTCCTTTTGATAAAGTTTTTGAAGCTCCCAATGAATTTTCTGAACGTATGGCACGTAATCAGCAGTTGCTGTTGAAAGAAGAATCACATTTTGACAAAGTGATCGATCCTGCTGCCGGTTCTTATTATATTGAAAATCTCACCGTATCAATTGCTAAGCAGGCTTGGGAACTTTTCTTGGCTGTGGAAGAAGAAGGTGGTTTCTATGCAGCAATTAAGGCCGGTAACGTGCAGGCTGACGTAAACGAAAGTAATGCGGCACGTCATGCAGCCGTAGCCAAACGCAAGGAAGTGCTCGTGGGCACGAATCAGTTCCCCAACTTCAACGAATGGGCTCAAGGCAAGCAACCGGTGGAAAAGAAATGTGGCTGTGGCGGTCAGGGTACGTGTAAAAAAGATGTTCCTACTTTGAACTTTGACCGTGCTGCCAGTCAATTTGAAGTTTTGCGTCTACAGACTGAAGCTAGTGGCAAGCGTCCGAAAGCCTTTATGCTCACTATCGGCAATTTGGCCATGCGTCAGGCTCGTGCCCAGTTCTCTTGTAACTTCCTGGCTACTGCAGGTTATGAGGTAGTAGATAATTTAGGTTTTTCCACTGTGGAAGAAGGTATAGAAGCAGCCATGGCTGCTAAGGCGGATATCGTGGTATTATGTTCCAGTGATGACGAGTATGCCGAATACGCTGTTCCTGCTTTCCAAACATTGAACGGTCGTGCCATGTTTATTGTGGCAGGTGCCCCGGCTTGCATGGACGAGCTCAAAGCCGCCGGCATTGAAAACTTTATTCACGTACGCGTCAATGTGTTGGAAACCTTGAGAGAATATAATAAGAAGTTATTGAGCTAACGAAACAGTCATGAGAAAAGATTTTAAAAACCTAGATATTTATGCCGCTTTCCAACCCGTAGATGGTGCAGAGTGGCAGAAGGCTAATGGTATTCGTGCTGAATGGAAAACACCTGAGCACATCGAAGTGAAGCCTGTTTATACCAAAGAGGACTTGGAAGGAATGGAACATCTGGATTTTGCAGCCGGTATTCCTCCCTATTTGCGCGGTCCATATTCAGTGATGTATGTTTTGCGTCCCTGGACTATCCGTCAGTATGCCGGATTCTCTACTGCTGAAGAATCCAACGCATTCTATCGTCGTAACCTGGCCAGTGGTCAAAAAGGATTATCTGTTGCATTTGACTTGGCCACTCACCGTGGCTATGACCCTGATCACGAACGAGTGGTAGGTGATGTGGGTAAAGCTGGCGTATCCATCTGTTCATTGGAAAATATGAAAGTCTTGTTTGATGGTATACCTTTGAACAAGATGTCTGTGTCCATGACGATGAATGGAGCTGTATTGCCTATTATGGCATTCTATATCAATGCCGGTCTAGAACAGGGGGCTAAGTTGGAAGAAATGGCAGGTACTATCCAGAATGATATCTTGAAGGAATTCATGGTGCGTAATACCTATATTTATCCGCCTGCATTCTCCATGAAGATTATTTCCGATATCTTTGAATACACTTCACAGAAGATGCCGAAGTTCAACTCTATTTCTATTTCTGGTTATCATATGCAGGAAGCTGGTGCAACTGCAGACATTGAGTTGGCCTATACATTGGCAGATGGGTTGGAATATCTTCGTGCCGGCGTGGCTGCAGGTATCAATATTGATGCCTTTGCACCTCGTCTGTCCTTCTTTTGGGCTATCGGAACCAATCATTTTATGGAAATAGCCAAGATGCGTGCTGCCCGTATGCTGTGGGCAAAGATTGTTAAACAGTTCAATCCGAAGAACCCTAAATCACTGGCTTTGCGTACACACTCCCAGACTTCCGGTTGGTCACTTACCGAGCAAGACCCTTTCAACAATGTAGGTCGTACTTGTATCGAAGCTATGGCAGCAGCCCTGGGACATACTCAGTCATTGCATACCAATGCATTGGATGAGGCTATTGCTCTGCCTACCGACTTCTCGGCTCGTATTGCCCGTAATACACAGATTTATATTCAGGAAGAAACCTATATTTGCAAGAACGTTGATCCTTGGGGCGGTTCTTACTATGTGGAATCATTGACCAACGAAATCGCCCATAGTGCTTGGGAACATATTCAGGAAATTGAGAAACTGGGCGGTATGGCCAAAGCTATTGAGACGGGTATTCCAAAGATGCGTATCGAGGAAGCTGCAGCCCGTACACAAGCACGTATTGACAGTGGTTCACAGACCATTGTCGGTGTGAACAAGTATCGTCTGGAGAAAGAGGCTCCAATTGATATTTTGGAAATTGATAACACAGCTGTTCGTCAAGAACAGATCGAGAACTTACGTATTTTGAAGGAAGGTCGTAACCAGGCCGATGTGGATAAGGCATTGGAGGCCATTACCAAATGTGTGAAAACCGGTGAAGGAAACTTACTAGAACTGGCTGTGGAAGCTGCCCGCGTGCGTGCCACTTTGGGTGAAATCTCTTATGCTTGTGAGAAGGTAGTAGGACGTTATAAAGCAATAATCAGAACAATTTCAGGCGTGTATTCATCAGAAAGTAAAAACGATAAGGACTTCAAGCGAGCTTGTGAATTGGCCGAGAAGTTCGCTAAGCAAGAGGGCCGTCAGCCCCGTATCATGATTGCCAAGATGGGTCAGGATGGTCATGACCGTGGTGCTAAAGTAGTAGCTACCGGTTATGCCGATTGTGGTTTCGACGTTGATATGGGACCGCTCTTCCAGACTCCGGCAGAAGCAGCCCGTGAAGCTGTAGAGAACGATGTTCATGTAGTGGGTGTATCTTCATTGGCTGCCGGCCATAAGACTTTGATTCCTCAAATCATTGCAGAACTCAAGAAGTTGGGTCGTGAAGACATTGTGGTGATAGCCGGGGGGGTTATTCCTGCCCAAGACTACGACTTCTTATATCAGGCAGGTGTGTCAGCCATCTTCGGTCCCGGTACACCGGTTGCCAAGGCTGCTTGTCAGATTTTGGAAATCCTGTTGGATGAAGAATAAAGATTTAGAAAAAAATTGATTGAAGTAAAACAGCCGTCGGAGTAATTTTTGCTTCGGCGGCTTTTCTTACAGATGAACTTGTTTATTTCAGATTCATTAGAAAAACTGCTAATGCCTCTTGATGAGTTTTTTGTAGTGCTCATAGCGGTCGGTGATGTCGCGCACGAAGTTGTAGGTCTCAATGCCTCGGAAATAGCCGTTCTTGCATACCGGGTCTGTGAAATATTGTTCGTTGCTTTTCAGCAGAATGAATTTCTCCACATTGTTGCGCCACACATATTTGTTCTTGCCATATTTCTCAGCCAGTGCCATGGCATCGAACACATGGCCGATGCCCGAGTTGTAAGAAGCCAGAATGAAATGGATGCGTTCTTCCGAAGGAATTTGGCTGAAACTTTTCCCTGTGGCTGCTATGTATCGGGTGGCAGCCTTGATGCTTTCTTCTGCATTCTGCTCTTTACCGGCCGGTACACCCATGGCGCGAGCGGTAGCGGGCATCAATTGCATCAGTCCTTTGGCACCTGCCCAGGACACGGCAGCCGTATCAAAGTTTGATTCGGTATAGGCCAGGGAAGCCATCAGCCTCCAATCCCATCCAATTTCAGAAGCGTATTTTTTGAATAAATGGTCATAATGTGAGATTCGGCCTTCTCTGACAGAGAGGATAGGTGAGTGAGGAATGGATTTGCTCTGTTCGAAGTAGCGCTTCATGCTTGCTGTGTATTGAGGCGATGAGGTATTCTTTTTGCTCCATTTATTGATGGCTTGCGCCAGTTCTACACATTCTTTCCGCACTGCCCAGGATACACGTTGGTCAAAACTGACGGACAAATTGATGTTTAGATTGGGGTAATAGGTTTTGTTCAGGCGGGCTATATCATTTTCGGCTACGGTATAGTCAATCTTCTTTTGTGCCACCTGTCGTATGAGGTCTTCCATCGTGATGCTGTCGTTTTTGATCAGATGAATCTGTATGCCTCCTCCAAGCTCCTCATTCAGATTGATCAACCGATTGTAGAATTTGCCGGGCTTTACATAGATTTCTTTTCCGATGAGTTCGGTTACTTCTTTCAACGGTTTGGTCTTTCCGCCGGATCGTTGCACCAGCACCTGATGAGTCACCGCTTCTTCACCGCAATACAGAATTTCTCCTTTATGCTTTCGGGTGACGGGTAGATGGTAGGCTATCAAATCTCCTTCTCCGGCTTTCAATTTTTCTATCAGGTCCTTGGGATTTCGGGCTATTTGGATTTTTAATTGGAGTCCCAGGCTTTGTGCCAATTGTTGGCAAAGTTCGTACTGAATACCCATTTCTTGTCCTCGATAATTGAAATAGGTGGTCGAACTGTAGAGCGTCAGCACAACCAGTTCGCCGCTGTCTTTTATTTGGGGCAGATCGCGAAAAGTTGAAGTAGCACCTTGACTGTCAGAGTGCTTGTTGCGGCAACCTGATACGAATAAAAGGACTAAATAAATGCAGAAGAAGGGGATGATGTGTTTCATAGGCTTCCGGTTTGGATACTTACTTCAGATGTCGATGAATGTACATGGTCAGAATATCAATGGCTTTTTGATTGTTGCCTCCGTTGGGTACAATGATGTCGGCAAATTGCTTGGTAGGCTCGATAAACTGGTCGTGCATGGGCTTCAGCACATCACGGTATTTATGGATGAGCATATCCAACGGATGTCCACGTTCCACCATGTCACGGGAAATTACGCGCAACAGGCGTTCATCCGGCTCGGCATCCACATATACTTTTAAATCCATTAGATCTCGCAATTCTTTGTCGTACAGGCTCATGATACCCTCTATAATAATTACGTCTTTGGGCTCCACATGAATGGTTTCCGGCAAGCGAGTACAAACCAGATAGGAATAAGTGGGTTGTTCAATGGCACGACCGTTCCGCAAGTCGGCAATTTGTTTTTCAAACAATACCCAATCGAAAGCATCGGGGTGGTCAAAGTTCGTTTTTTTACGTACTTCTAATGGTAAAGAGGATTGGTCATTGTAATACGAGTCTTGTGGAATGACTGCCACCGATCCTGCTGGCAGGCTCTCTACGATTTTTTTTACGACGGTGGTCTTCCCTGAGCCGGTTCCACCTGCAATTCCTATTATTAACATCCGTTTACATGTATAATTGAAACAAAAAAATTAATTTTGCAGCGGTTTAGGCCGCTTCGGATGACAAATATAGAAATAAACATTAAAATATCAAAGTATATATGGTAAAGCACTTAGTATTATTCAAATTAAAAGATGAGATTCCTGTAGAACAGAAGAAAGCAGTCATGCAGAGCTTTAAGCAGGCCATTGAAGCTCTTCCGGAAAAAATTTCAGTAATCCGTAAGATTGAGGTGGGCTTGAACATGAATTTGGGAGAATTTTGGGACATTGCTTTGTATAGTGAATTTGATACATTGGACGATGTGAAATTTTATGCTACTCATCCAGATCATGTGGCAGCAGGCAAGCTGTTAGCTGATGTGAAGGAAAGTCGTGCTTGTGTGGATTATGAAGTGTAATATTAAAAAATGTGCATGATGAAAAAATATATCTTCTTATTCTTGTGTTTGCTGATGTCGTTGGGCATGGTTGCTCAGATACAAGATCCTGTAGAAGTAAAAACTGAGTGGAAGCAGGTATCGCCTGAGGAAGTCGAGATTGTGTTTTCTGCTACGATTGAAAGTGGCTGGCATATGTATTCCACTTGTTTGGGCGATGGAGGTCCCATTTCTGCTTCTTTTCATGCTGAAACGCTTGAAGGAGTTCAATTGGTGGGGGATTTAACTCCGGTAGGTAAGGAAATTGTCACTTACGATAAATTATTTGATATGCAAGTGCGCTATTTTGAGCAAACGGCACAGTTTGTGCAGAAATTGAAACTGACGGACAAAACCTATCGGGTGGAAGGGTATTTGGAATACGGTGCCTGCAATGATGAAAATTGCTTGCCTCCTACAACCGAGTCTTTTCAGTTTGACTCAGAAGATTCTGAAACTTCGGTTGTAGCTTCGGATGCTGCTGGAAGTGGGGAGACATTTGTGAATGCTGTATCCGGCTGGTGGAGACCGGTGACCGATGAATTACGTGCTTTGGGCGAAGAGTCTCCGCAAAAAGACCGATCTTGGATTTATATTTTTATTACCGGCTTTGCCGGTGGCTTGATTGCTCTGTTTACACCTTGCGTATGGCCGATTATTCCGATGACAGTCAGCTTCTTCCTGAAACGAAGTAAGGATAAGAAAAAAGGTATCCGCGATGCCTGGACGTATGGAGCTTCTATTGTGGTGATTTATCTTTCCTTAGGATTGATTATTACCGGATGTTTTGGCGCCAGTGCCTTGAACTCCTTATCGACTAATGCGGTCTTTAATATATTGTTCTGTGTGATGTTACTGGTTTTTGCGGCATCATTCTTTGGGGCTTTTGAAATCACTTTACCATCTAAATGGAGTACTGCCGTGGACAGTAAGGCGGAAGCAACGACCGGTTTGATCAGCATTTTCTTGATGGCTTTTACGCTTTCTTTGGTATCTTTTTCATGTACAGGTCCTATCATAGGATTCTTATTGGTTCAGGTTTCTACCACAGGCAGTGTAGTGGCACCGGCTATTGGAATGTTTGGTTTTGCTTTGGCATTAGCATTGCCTTTTACATTTTTTGCTCTCTTCCCTTCATGGCTGAAATCAATGCCTAAGTCCGGAGGATGGATGAATGTAATCAAGGTTACTTTGGGCTTTTTGGAATTGGCTTTTGCTCTGAAATTCTTGTCAGTGGCCGATTTGGCATATGGGTGGCGCATCTTAGACCGGGAAACTTTTCTGGCTTTGTGGATTGTTATCTTTGCTTTATTGGGCTTTTATCTGCTGGGCAAAATCAAGTTCCCGCACGATGATGATGATAATAAAGTGAGTGTCCCCCGCTTCTTTTTGGCGTTGGCATCTTTGTCTTTTGCTGTTTATATGGTTCCCGGATTGTGGGGAGCACCTTTAAAAGCAGTCAGTGCGTTTGCTCCGCCCATGAAAACGCAGGATTTTAATTTATACAGCAATGAGGTGCATGCGCAGTTCACCGATTATGATTTGGGTATGGAATATGCCCGTCAGCATCACAAACCGGTTATGCTTGACTTTACGGGGTATGGATGTGTGAATTGCCGGAAAATGGAATTGGCTGTTTGGACCGATGAAAAAGTAAGCGATTTGATTCGTAACGATTATGTGCTGATTACTTTGTATGTGGATGATAAAACTCCGTTGCCTCAGCGGCAGATTATTGAGGAGAATGGCGTGGAGCGTACCTTGCGCACCGTTGGTGATAAATGGAGCTATCTGCAGCGTGTGAAGTTTGGTGCCAATGCGCAGCCTTTTTATGTATTGATTGACAATGAAGGAAATCCGCTTAATAAATCATATTCTTACAAAGAAGACATTCCCGGTTATGTGGCATTCTTGCAGAAGGGGCTGGAAAATTATCAGAAAAAGTGAGATTTCTATTTAAATAACAGCAATATAATTAATCATAATAGAAAAA